>Ga0209247_1000210_pt1 | contig 7475 bp, 8 predicted proteins | sample LauGreSBDMM110DN_2_FD_188212 | JGI IMG/M metagenome (GOLD analysis project Ga0209247, IMG submission 188212) | Freshwater lake microbial communities from Lake Michigan, USA - Su13.BD.MM110.DN (SPAdes) (version 2) | ecosystem: Environmental > Aquatic > Freshwater > Lake | place: Lake Michigan, USA... | reverse complement strand
ATACTTACCTGCGTCCAGTGTATCAGCACATGGCAAATATGAAGGCTATCCGTACTGATTGTTGGACCATCTTAGATGACGACGACCTCCTTGAGCCAGACCACATCTCACAACTCGTCGGATTCTGGAACACTTGCGTCGACCGCACAGCAGACCCTCTTTCTATCAGCTCCATGAATTATATGGTCCACTATGAGGATAGCACGCATCCGATGCACTTCCGTGGATGGGCTGTGACACTTTTTGAAAGACTCAAACCAGACGAGGTTGATCTTTGCTTTAAGCTGTTTCCGCCCGATATTATGTGTGGTAGCGACACCTGGATTGCCGGGTGCTCTTACTTTGATCGGCGCGACTTCAACGGAAAACCAACGTATCATTGGGATCGCAAGGGTAACAGCCATGTCTCCCAGCACGAAACTAACCGAGGTGATACCCCTGTGGGCGTATTCGCCATTATCGAGAACTACTGGCGAATCAAAATTGCTAGTCGCGGCATGACTCTCAATCCAGTAATTCTGTAATTTCAAGGGTATAACTTTAATTTGATACTATGAGCCTAGAGCGTATTACCGCAAGACACCCTACTGATAAAATGTCGGTTCACTCATACATTCCCATTTATGAGCGGCTGTTTGCTAAATTTAAGGAAAGCCATGGACGAGTCCTGGAGATTGGCACGTTAGACGGCGGCTCTCTACGTGCCTGGGAAGATTGGTTTACAAAAGCCAGTATCGTGGGAGTGGATATAAATCCTAAGCCACCTTACATCGAAGGACGCGAAAGGATTCATCATATCAGAGGAGACGCCTACACTGAGGAAGTTTTTCACAAACTTGAGGCCATTGGAGACTATAACATCATTATTGATGATGGTCTGCACGAGCTCGATGCTCAATGCACCTTCTGCGCAAATTATGTAAAGCTCCTTGCTCCAGGAGGAATAGCTGCAGTTGAGGACGTCCAAGATCCTGCACATGCTAAGGCTCTATCTGCGGCAGTACCGAAAGGGTTTCATAGCGTACTGGTCGACCTTCGATACATCAAAAATCGACATGACGATCTGCTTTTTCTGATCTGGCAAAAGTCAGCCACCTTTGAGCCGACATTATGATTGCCCCTGCAAGCGTCATTTGAGTAGAGCAATTCGCAAATATCTGTATAATCACCAATAATGAGCCCCAACCTTATCATTTCAGATTCCATCGTGGACCTTTCTGCTTATCAGCCCACGAATGAAAAGAGTGCCCCTAGTGGATATGCGTCGTTAAACGCTAGCAGTGTCGTTCCTCCAGCAGAGCTATTCCCTAACTTCTCGGCGTCACCAGTTGGATCTTTGTGGGTTAAGGGGAGCAGCACGGCAATGGCCGTTCAGGCTGGAACGACTTTTGATACCAATGGTATCACTGCTGGTCAGGTCAGGGTTGGCTTGATCACTGGCACACAGTACGGAATCGATCAGCAGAGGGCAAGCGCACCACTATATCTTCACAGCAGTGCGGGAAGTAATAGGGTATATATTAGCTACAACCAATTTGTCGGCGGCGCAGACTCTGGCGGAAACAACTTTACCTGGAGCGTAGGTCCAACCGGAACATTTGCACTATTGGGAGGAACATTTGGTGGCGCAGTCAACATGACGACCCATCCAATCAGCAACATTACAACTGCCTCTGGATCAACACTTACTGTTAATTTTGCTACAGGGGGAATTGCTTCAACCGGAACAATGGCACTTACCGGTACCGTTACTGTGCCGAATGCCCACACCGGAAGTGTTGATGGTCGTCCAGTAAACCGAGTATCTGGCGACACCCTTTACGCAAGGAAGGACACAACTAATACCTACAGTCAGGTTCAGACCTTTACTCAGAAGCCAACCTTCACCGCTCTGCTAAATCAGAGCGACACTACCGGACTGACAGCGGCTCTAGCTGACAGACTGACAAGATCTACTGGTGGAACAATGGCAGGACCAATCGCCATGGGAACCAGCAAGATCACTGGACTTGGCGCTCCAACTGCCGCTACTCAGGATGCAACCACAGCGATTTACGTGGAGTCGTTGTCAACAACATCCACTGGTGGAATCCTAACCAACCTAATTGCTACCGCTCCGCTGACCAAGGCCATGGCGGGAAGTGTCACTACGATTTCGCTGCCAGTAGCGTCAAATAGCTCAGCTGGGTACCTCTCAATTAATGATTGGCAGAAGTTCAATGCAGGATCTGCATCGATGACCAACCAAGACCCTGCTGTTGTCTTTGCAGGTCCAGTCGATGGGGCTGACGAATTTCCCTCATTTAGAGCGCTGGAGCTGTCAGATTTGGCGGCTTTCGTGGTTACAGAAACAGTGGCCCGAACGTTTGGAGCGATTCAAGCCGGGCATAGCGTTGACAGTGCCGTTATTGATTGTTGCTATGTAACACTCGGAAGTCCGGTCACCCTGGGTTTTCACAGTGCACCGATCGGTGGAATTATTTACACTGCTTATGTTTTTGCCGTAGGCGAGGTAAAGATTAGGGCCACGAATATTACTGGTTCAACTATCACCGTAGGAGCTGCCTCGTATACCGTAATGACCACTAGGATTTAATTATATGGCACTATCTACCTACGTCTGGACCAAACAGGTCACTGAGGAGGCAGCGAGCTCGACCTCAGGAAACCAGGCTGGTCACCGACTGATTATTGAGATCATAGAGTCATCTATTATTGATGGTAATCCATTTGTTTTTCAAAGGGCAGTAGTGAGCGACGGATCAACAGACTACGAGGATGCCTTCTACTCTGTTGCCTCTGTTGTCGATATGGCGGATCTTTCTGTAGATGATCCGGCGACAGGCTCTGTCTTCTACAGAACCAACTCAATTGATCTTTTTTTCTCGGATCTAGACTCCCTGAATGACGCCATCGTTGATATCAAAGACACCCTAGGTTCCCTTTGTCTGGCTAATGATATAGCCATCACTCTGACGTCTGCAGTTATAGATTATTATCCAGAGGGAAGCTACGAGCGTTACTGGGGAGTCTCTGGAAATCCAACTCTAACCAATGCGGAGATCATCGCTCTGGAGCACGAGGAAGGAACCGTAAAGGCTACAAGCAAAACTTACGACACCAACGATGCGGCTCTATATCTCTATATTGCCTTCAGGGCCGCACTCGGAACTGGGACGTTTACTCTAGGCGGCGCGGCCGTTTCGGGTGGAATGACACTGGCAGTTACGTCTGTGACCAATGCCAATGGATACGCTGCCTCTTACAACGTCTATCGAACAACCGTGACCAAGACCGGATCGGCATTAGTCTTAGCTGTAACATGATACTAGATCAAAACAAAGTTAGACGGCTGCTGCAGAATGCTGCATTGAGCGTGACGATGCCAGAACTGTCTCTGTTTGTCGATCAAGCTAAGGCCGTCAAGTCTATGGTTCTCACTGGAGGTTGTCGTCCATGCCAGGAGAACGCAAAGATGATGCCGATCGTTACAAGGGCACAGGACTTCATCTCCAGACTTTCTCCTGAAAGGATTTCAGTATTGAAGTCAATCCTTGGAGTAAGGGACAGGCTATTTTCGTACTCTCCTGGGAAACATGGCAAGCCGGGACTGGTCGAATTGAAATAGCTAAAAAAAAGCAATTTTGTTGATGACAGCCTAATCTATCTCCGATACTATCTACGCACATATATGAAGAAAATCATCCTATCCCTTTTCACCCTAACTGCACTTTCCTTCTCTGCCCTCGGCGGTCAGAACGAGAAGTTCACGGGTACCACCCAAATCCAAGCGGGCACTCTGACGCTCAAGCCAGGAACGACCCTCACTCTTTCCAATACAGCTTCAGCTCCGCAGCTCGATCGAGCGTTCTATCTTGGCGAACCAGCAACGTCGCGAACTATTGTTACTGCCACAGCGATTACCGCTGCTGCCACAACCTATACCGTCGCTAACCAGCCCGACGTTCCTCGTTTGCTTCAGACGGTAAGAGCTCTGACGAGTACTGCCGATACGGGTGTGATTTCAGTAACTATCGTTGGAACCGACACAACTGGCGCTGCTCTTACTGAAACAATTCTAGTGGCTACTGGTGCAACAACCACCCTTGGAACGAAAGCGTTTAAAACCGTAACGAGCGTTACTCAAGTGGGAACCAACACAGCTGTTGATGGAGCCGATACCGTAGCCGTTACCTGTCAGGGTGTTTATGGACTTCCAGTTATTCCAGTTGCAACCCAGACGTTTGCGATCACGACTTCCGGCAGTACTCTCGCCGCTTCTGCTGTCGTAACAAATGCCAGCGTTGCCCTTTGCACAGTTGCAGTGGCCACCAATGGTGGTGCTAAGCTCTGGGTCCACATCGCCCGCTAAGTAGTTTCCCCTCACAATCTACCCGACCAGAAATGGTCGGGTTTTTTGTTGCCGTGATAAATAGCGTTTGACGAAAAGCGACAGTATGGCATATTCATGCCTATGACAAAAACAGCAATAGCCGACAACGGCGAAATACTAACTGGAAGAGCAGCAACTGAGCGTAGGTACTATCTGAAGAACCAGGCGAAGAAACTCGCCTATGGAAAAGAATGGAGAGAGAAGAATCCAGAGAAGGTTGAAGCGAATAGCATAATTCAAGGTGAGAAAGTTAAAGAGATCAGGAGAGCCATCAAAGTCAAAAAGATGGAAGACAAGTTAGTCATAGAGATGTCGTCCCCACACAGGATTGCCGATCCAGCTAAAGCAGAGAAGGCCGCTTATGCTCGTGAGTACAGGGCCAAGAATAAAGAGAGAATGAATGCCTACATGAGAGATTATCGAAAACAGAATCCAGATAAGATTCACGCTTTTGAAAAAGAGTCTAAGTCTAGAAATGCATACAAGCAACTAATGAGGCGACGATTTTATAGCGCCGTGAAGGCTGGTAAAATAACTCGACCGGATAGCTGTGAGGTGTGCAATGTTCCATGCAATCCGAAAGGGCACCACTCTGATTATGCAAACTGGATGGGCGTAAACTGGCTCTGTGATAAGTGTCACTCAGAAGCTGACATAATTAGGAGGGCGTCTGAGTCCTTACTTCTTGATTTGAAGCCATTAGTAAGGGCATCATAATAAGTCGCTTCTGACGAATTCCGACCAATAATACTTTGTATAGCATATATCTATCAGATACATGTTATACAAAAGGCCTTAGGGCCCAACACATGTCGCAAGACAAAAGTCTTCATCGAGCTGAACATCGAATCAGCGATTACCTTCCTCGCGGCTAAGCGATGATTTCTTTTCTCACCAACATACATCCGTAGGAAGCGGAAGTGTTGGCGTCGTCCCGCTCGCCAGCTATGGCGTCGATCCAGCGATCCCTGGAAATTTTTAAGTACCTAACAAATGGAGAAATCCGGACTGACCGCCCATACGGTCCCCAATGCACCGGGCGGTGCCGAAGCTGCGAAAGCGGCCCGTATAGAGGCGACGATGGCCGACTCCATCGTTAGGTCAGAACGTGACCTATTCGAAGAAACCCTCACTGCAGCCCTCAAGGGCCTGCGCCTCGGCAAGATGGCAAAGGTGCAGGTAGTCGAGCTCTCCGACGAATTTGCCCTCGTGGTTGACCGGAGGCACCTGCTCCGGTATCAAGGGGTGGGCCCAAAGGCTATCTCGGAGTTTGCGGGAAACCTGAGCGAGCTCTTAGGTGGAGCAAAGGTGTTCTTCTCCACCTGACACCAACTGAAGGTTCGATCCCTTCCGTCGTTCGTGCGACGTTAAACAGCATACTAGGCACGAAGCGTCCACTCACTCGAGTGGGGATATGATCAAACTCATTACCGAGCAGCAGGCCCTCGCTATGGCCAGCACTCCCGCAGTCCGGATTCCAGGACTGCTCGGCACGCACAGTGGCGTTCGCCATGCCGATGACGCATTCGCCGTGGCGGCCATCGTCAACGTGCGGCACGTACAGTTTGTGGTCAGCACCCGCAACCAGGCCGTGCTCGATTTGTGCGAGCACGTCGTGGACGTGGGCGGCGTTCACAACCCGGAGGATGGCCGGTTCGACCACCATCAGAAGGGCGGCGCCGGAAGTCGCCCGAACGGCGTTCCCTATGCCGCGTTCGGTCTGGTGTGGAAATACCTGGGGATCCTGACGATCAACCGCAACTACGGCGCGGACCTGTCCTACTCGAACATGACCCGGGCCATGCAGCTGGTGGACGAGTCGCTGGTCCAGGCGATCGACGCGTCGGACTGCGGCTTCACGTCGGCCGCCAGCGACCCTTTCGCGGATGCCACTCCGCGCTACTCGCTGAGTATGGCCATCAGCGCGTTCAACCCGGACTGGTCCGAGGCCGACCAGGACTTCGACGCCGCCTTCGCCAGGGCTGTCGAGTTCGCGCAGGCGATCCTCCGCCGGGAGATCATCAGCGCGGCGGGCAAGGTCGGGGCGGCTGAAGTGGTTCGTGCGGCCCTGAGCGTAGCGGAAGGAGAGATCCTGAGCCTGAGCCGCTTCTGCCCCTGGCAGAGCACGGTGCTGGCCTCGGCTCCGCACGTCAAGTTCGTTGTCTTCCCTTCGGAGACTAGCGACTGGCGAGTGCAGGCAGTGCCCGTCTGCTCTGGCTCGTACGAGACCAGGATGTCCCTTCCGGCAACCTGGGCAGGCCTCCGCACGGCGAAACTCGCAGCGGCGGTTCGCGCCAGTGGCGGATCGATCGGGGACGACGAGGCGGCGTTCTGCCACGACAAGCTCTTCATCGGTGGGGCGACCACCTTTGAAGGAGCCATGCAGATGGCTCGCGCCGCCCTGCCAAAGGTTGCTGAGGTCAGCATCGATCTCACGGATCTCCGTGAGCGGGCCTAGCAAGCCCGTGCAGTTATCTCCCGCCCCGAAAGGGGCGGGACACTTTCCGGGTTATCCATGAACCCAGTAATAAAATGGAAGTTGCCGAAAGGCATAGAAAGGCACACCATGACGTGTACCTCGTATATCCGGGTTAAGGGCCCCGTGAAAGCCCTCAACGTCTGCAACTGGTGCGGCCCAGATGCAGAAGACCCGCAGCCGCAGCAGTTGTTCCTCGTGGCGGGGGAACAGGATTCGTTTGGGACAGAATGGCACGAGGTGTGCCAGGCCTGCATCGACGCTGGCAACGTCGCCGCCGACAAGGCGCTGGAGGCCCGCATCGCCGAGATGGTGGAGAAGCTCGACTGCGAGCTGCCCGACACGGACTTCTACGTCGCGGCGCTGGGCAATCGTGACACGGTGGACGAGTGCGCCATCGTACGGGGAGCGACGAACGCAGCCCATGTGTTTGTCCGCTGGGAGGATAAAGCCGCCGACAAGGGCGACTACCTCTACTCCTGGGCGTTCCGCATCGCCACTGACGACGACCGGAACACCGTCGTCAGGTTCCGGAAGGACCGGGACGAGGAGGAGCGGCGGTACTGGGCCAAGCAGGATGAGCTGGAGGATGAGCAGGATGCTCAG
>Ga0209247_1000203_pt1 | contig 7526 bp, 4 predicted proteins | sample LauGreSBDMM110DN_2_FD_188212 | JGI IMG/M metagenome (GOLD analysis project Ga0209247, IMG submission 188212) | Freshwater lake microbial communities from Lake Michigan, USA - Su13.BD.MM110.DN (SPAdes) (version 2) | ecosystem: Environmental > Aquatic > Freshwater > Lake | place: Lake Michigan, USA... | reverse complement strand
TTTAGCTTCGTAGGGATTAATGCATCGTTATCCAGATTACATTGTTTTTTATACAATGCATATATAGTTTCCGCCGAAAACGCACGTACTCTGCGTCCTTTTATATTTGTTATTGATTGGGTTGATTGTGTTGATTGTGTAGGTGTAATGCACAATATATCTGTTTTCCCTATACTTATATTTTTTTTTAATAATTCACCTAAATTATAAGCATTGTTGTTAATAATCTTAATTCTGTTATCCTTGTTTGTAAAATAATTCATTGTATTAGCATCCGTGTCTATACAACACGTGGTTTCTACTTTATTATTAATGTTATTTACCCTCTCCTTATTAACCGTTTCGTTAATTATTCCTATTATGTTAAGACCCAATTCAATCATTTTTGAATAAATTGACGACAATGTTACAGAGTATTTTTCCAAGTCGTTTGTATTTGTAAATAAGTCCTCTTCCCAAGATTCGTTTATAGTATCCGCCGATGATGTCTTAAACGATTTCAACGGAGGCATAAAATTAGTCCACCCGATCATATGTAGTTCAGTCTTAATACTACTATCTTTAATCCTATTAAATTCTTCTATTTTACTATTAAATGATGACGATGTTTCTATTATCTTACCTAGACAATCGGTAATTCGTTTAATATTTCTTTTAGTACTGATAGTACTAAGTGATTTCCATAACGAATGTTTACTATCAACACTAATGCTCTTTGCAACACATGCTATGAATGTTATGCCTGGATTATCATTTGAACTTTTGCTAAATACAGGATACCCTCCAAATGAGTTAGTACAACCACCAATAGATACATTTGAAATAATCGGAGGATTTGTTGTTTGGACCGAAATTATAAAAAATGACAAAGTAGTACATATGATACCTTGATTTACGTAATCATCAAGTGGTAACTTAGGGTTACTTGAACTATCTGGTTGGCTATCCCACTGTTCTTGCGTCATGATAAAATTATGTATAATATCATCAACTCCGTCTATTATATATATAATTTCACGTTCACTTATAGTTATAGCAAGTTTATTACTCATTGACGAAACGATTGTACGTATTCTAGTGTTATATATAGAAACGGGTAATACATTTTCGGCGATAGGCTGTTTTTCATCCGGCTCTAATACTTCACCCGTCCTAAGCAGGTATCCATCTGCATTGTATTTGTCATCACTTCCTTCACTGACATGTCTAATCGTCCATCCAGTAAATTGATCAACGATCAAACCATTGTCTGATTTTCCTTGAAGTGAGCAAATTTGCTCCAAGGTGTTTGTATAAGTATTACTTAATACAGCACTTGCTAATTTAACCTTAAATGTTGGTAATAATGCAGCACCCGAAACATTGCAATATAAAAAATAATTATTCTCACTCTTCATACTGTCGGCAGTCCGAGTGTATAAATCTACAAATCGTAATAAGTCAGACGATGCATTATATATATCCTCATTGTTTAATATATCGTCCAATAATTTATTAAATGGAGACTTGATGGATGTGTTGGCACTTGATAATTTAGCAAATGAATTTTTCTGATATTCATATTTATAATCTATCAGTTTTTTAACATAATGCAATCGTGATGCTAATTTAACCCGCTTAACAATGCTGGCAATAATATACCTTTGCGTTAAACCGTCATTTACTAAATTACCCGTATTTACTAAATTAATATCAGGCGTGTTTGTTACTAATTCTCGCTTGTTTATATCAGTCTCAATATTTTTAGGAGGCGTTAGATAATATTTAGGAGACTCACTCTTAATGGCAATTGGTTGAACAATTTGGATTTTGCGATTTTTTTGTTCATTATTAATTACGTTCGGTGGACTAATTACTCGCGATGTATTAATTGTGTAATCTGGCGACCCATTAACAGTTAGATTAATACCCGGGGGAGTAAATGGATAATATTCAGGTTCCATTGATTTATCTTCCAATTGCTCGGGTTCCATCGAACCTGCATTAAGATGCATATTTCGTAACATAACAACACTATTATAAATAAGCCCACCATCTAATGCCATTATTTTATTCCAAACCATAATGTCTGATATACCTTCTGGCAATTCATATGCCGTATTAATCAATGTTTTGTCAGTTTCTGACAATATGTTAAGAAACAGCGATTCGCGATGATAAGGCTTTGTATAATTCAACTCCCCAGTTCGTGAAGTATATTGATGTTTATAACTATCTATTTTATGTTGCAATAATTTTTGAATTTCAATATAATGTAAATTGTTTAAATCCTTATTGTATATCATAAGAGGTTCTAGCGCATCTATATAAGCATTTAGAGTTAATGCTCGTGTAAGATTCGGTTTTATATTCGCAATCATAACTTCGGTTGACGGAATAATGCGATTCAAAAATAGTTCGTATCCAATTGGCGTATTGGAATATATATCAGAATTTTCCGGTATTTTAAAAACAGTGACATTATCATAAGATATATTTGTTTGTTCTGATACTTCAGTCTCAACAAATGCTCCCAACAGTTTCCACATATTTATAAAATGCATATTCATATTTACTCTATCTATTATACTAGGCGTATTAAGATTAATGCGTGAAAAATTAAGTATTCCTTCTGTCAACGGAAGCATTGTAATTGACGTAACATTAGCAGATTCATTTTCAGTAACCAACCCAATTGACACGGTTGTAACTTCACCGACTTTATTTACTATTGGCCGAGTAATTCCCGTGTTATACATCTGCATCGTCATCTCGTTTAAAAACTTGCGTTCATTTTTACCACCATTTGTCGTATCACGAGCATATACCGACGATTGCATTCCCGATATATTGTCTACTATGCATAATAAATCAGATTTTACAGTGTTATTAGAAATCACGTGCTTATTGGAATACGGGTCAGAGAATGGACGTGTAAAGTCATTTATACCATGTAACAAGCCTCTTAGGTCAATTGCTGATGATTTGAATTTATCCGCAATCTCGTTGAATTGTATTACGTCATTAATAATATCAGATTGTGTAATGTCATTTAATTTAAACTCAACAGACAATTCGTCAGAATATGTATCTTTATCAGGGTAAATCTTTTTAGTATTAGTTACATTTGGAAATAACCAATACAGTCGTTTATCTAGATTTTTAATTGTAGTTATAGAAGGCTTGTATCCCGTATCGTGTTTTATAGCCGAGTTTATGATACCATTCTCATCAAATTCCGAGAACATCTCTCGTAGTTGCTTAAATCGTAGAATCGTCGTGTTAATTTCCAAAATAGTTTTAGAATCCCTTTTATCATGTGGAGTATGGGCGAACATCCCATCAAGCATATCCGTCAATTGTTTATCTATATCATATCTCCTATTATTATCAGACATGTCATCATCTAAATCATATTGACCAATAAATTCTCCAAATATATCATTAGCTACATCTAAATCTTTTTGCAATTTATTGGAAGTTTCGTCAATTACATCAATTACATCACCATCTTCATTGAATTGTTGGATTATAGGAGAATCTATATCACGCTCTATATCACGCTCTATATCACGCTCTATATCTTTGCCTACAACCTTAAGTGATTTTATATTAGCAGGAAGTCCACTATATTCAAAATCTATTACAATATTAGCAGGCTGTACATCGTCCACTATTTCAGGCTCTAGTGTAATAATGTCATTATTAATATTGACTATCTTACCAATAGTCACATTCGGTGAATTATTAAATTCTATATTTAATCTATCGTTTAAATTTATTTTAGTGTAATTAACATATCCTTGTGCACCAATACCGCTGATTATCTCCAACGATGTAATATTTACATTTGATACTTTATCCCCATCAATAATTAGTATATGCGAATATAAACTGGATTTAATGTATACATCATTATCTTTTATTTTATTAACGAGAAAAATACCATTAAATGATGTATCAGACGATGTCATTTTTATAATATCGTTTTCATTAACAATCGGTTTTTTCATTCTTATGATATATCACAATATAAATTTTGACTTTAATAAACTAGATACCGTATTTGTATTACTCTGACCCATTTAATAATATAAGATCATCTACCTTGCATTTTTTCATCAAGAGACTCAATAACATTCTACATCCAACATATTCTTTATTGTCAATTATATCTATATACGAATTTATCATCCATCCATCCTGTATATGTAAAAAATTAGGAGTATCGGGCGAAACTCCTGTAATATCCGACTTTTTTTGGTCAACTATACCACATCTATAAATCTTTATACGTCTATTTCGCAGATGTTCTACTCTACCATATGTTCTGGAAGCCTTCCAATTTAATACTGTATTGTGGCCAATTTCTATGCATGATTTACATGAAATAAATCCAAGTATATTGTCAAAATCAGTATGATGTAGAAAAATAGGACCAGTGGGCCGTATACAAAAGTCGCAATTATTAATTTTTTGAATCCACGCAAGCCTATGCGGTGTGTATGTTTTAGTAATTTCAGGTATGTCGGTATTTATTGATATAGCATTATCTCCAACTTGATTTTCATAATTCATATATACACAAATTACCAATAATGTATTTAATATGTTTTATAATTAAGTTACAATATTACAGTTGTAGGTTGAATTTTACTTGCTTTACCTTTAGTTACTTTGCTTACTTTAGTTGGTTGTATTGTTTCCGTAATTTCTTGTATTGGTTTGGGTGATTGAACTGCATTTTCTAGTGGCTTTTTATATCGTCTTGACTCATTTAAAGAACCTGTGAATGAATCAGCTATTTTACTATATATTGCAATAGCGTCATCTGCACATTTTATCATGATTTCTTTTAGTAGTGTATTATCCGGTTTATGTAAGAATGCTATACGAATAATAGATTCATTGATGTGAGGATGAGGTTTTCTAAATCCGCAGAAAATTATTTTTTTAGATTCATAGAACTTAGTATACAATATGAACTCAATCACCTTTCCTAATGTAAAGTCTTCATTCACTAATGTAAAATCGTAGCTGTTTGGTACATTAGTTCTAGATTCTGATATTATTATTATATCATTTGTTATAGCAGTTTTGAATATACCTAATTTATCAATAAACAACTTACACGCCTTATTTATAATTGTAATATTTGGTATAGGTCCCACCGTTTCTATCTTAAATTCAAATGAATTCGGTTTTATTACGCGTTTACCATCTAACAATAACCAGTCGGAATGTAGAAACTCTAAGTCTTCTTTGGTGTTAGTAGATTCTAATGTTTGTAACTCTTGCTTCCATATCACATCCTGCTTTGCGACATCTATAGTATTTGAATATGTGCAAGTAGATGTTATATTAAACATACCATCCTCCATTGACGATGCAATACTGAATTTACATTTAAGTTTTAGGTGTTCTCCCTTGCCCTTATTAATCAAATTTGGCAATAATCTTACCAATTCCGGATAGTAACCGGATACTTGGTTTATAGGAAATAGCATTTTGGTTAATTTTGCATCTACTATTTGAGTATTAATATCAACCACTTTGAAATCTTCGGTTGTGATATAAAGTATGTCTTCAACTGTGTTTTGTTTATCTACCTGAATCTCATATTGACTAAACGGAAATTCAATATCTGCATATACCGGTATGCACCCTAATCTTTGTTTGATTATCTCGTTATTGAATCTAGTGGTATTGATAGAAAATTCTATTTTTTGTGAATTTTGCGGTGTAGATTTAAGTACTACAGTAGGTAGTTCATACACTATACGTCTTAGTCCATTTGCAATGCTCACATTTACCCCAGACAATTTGAACGTCAATGTTCCCTCAGTTTCGCTCATTTCTTCAATAATAGGATTCATACTGTTATATTATATATAACATTTTGTAATAAAATCAATTTTTCAATAAGTTTATTAATTAGTTAATATTTTAAAAAATATATATAATGAGTTCAATCTTATACTATAGCAATAATTGCGGTAACTGCGGTAGGCTTCTTCAATTCATATCAACGTCTACCGCAAAATCTGATATACATTTTATATGTATAGACAACCGCATAGTAAAAAATAATGTAACATATATCGTTTTAGAGAATAAGCAAGAATTATTACTTCCTATATCAATAACTAAAGTTCCGTCATTATTATTATTAAATAGAGGTCATCAAGTCTTATTTGGTAATGATATCATGAACCACTTAAATTCTAATAATGTATCGCAACAGTCACAGCAGCCACAACAGCAAAATACAATGCAGTCACAGCAGTCACAGCAGTCACAGCAGCAAAATAAACAATTTAATGAACCAATGGCATTTGCAATGTCAAATAATTACGGATACGGAGTCGCATCGGATAGCTTCAGTTATCTAGACCAAGACATATCCTCGTTATCTGCAACGGGCGACGGAGGCATGAGACAACAACATCATTATGCACACGTAGATAATAACCACGCAATTAGCACTCCACCTGATACATATAAATCAGATACAATAGGGTCCATTACTCCGGAACAGATTCAATCAAATCGTGATAAAATATAAAAATAATATCGCAAAAAAATTAATTGAATATATAACATATTATAGGAATAATATAAATAGAATTAAATTTACTTAAATAAATATTAGGGTAGAATATACGCAATGAATAAGAATGAACCGAGTAAAAGCGAACTTATTGATGCATTCAACAAACAATTCATAGATTTTATTAAGGACATTGAACGAGTATTTCCAGATGATTTTGATATAAAAGTCTGTCGCAAAATAATATCAAAGGCTGTTATTATATTACCAAAAACACTTCAAAAATTATTTCACGAACACTTTGTAACCGTTTATAAACCGAATATTGTTGCAGGTGATATAGAATTTTTCGTCACAAATGATTATCGTAAAGCACACGGATATAAAGAGACAGATGAATCGTGGGTTATGGATAAAATAGATTGCCTACGTACTCCGTTGCAACTTATGATACCATGTGAGAAGGCATTGGCCGTAAAATATATGCAAAATCTTACGATATTATCAGACTCAATAAAATCATTAAATGACCGTTCAAAGTAAATAATGTTATACGCTCCCATTATAAAATGGGAGCGTTCGTGCTGATGGGTCTTTTATATCACCACACCATCTAGGCAACCAATAATATGGAATTTGATGACCACATCCATTATAATGATTGTTAAAAATAGACCAATATAGTTCACGCTCTGCATAAATTGGGTCTGATATACCAGTAACTCTAACCGCTTCACATTGTAAAATTTCCGACCAACTTCGGGTTACATGCGAAACACCATCAGACATTGCTTCTTTTGGACGATTAATTATAGATTCAGGTAACATATCTATAAACGCCTTTCTAAGTAGAAATTTTTCAATACCGCGCTGTGTTTTTAAAGTGCATGGTATGGTCATGTAATAATTTATAAATTTCAAATCAAGAAACGGAATTCGGGCTTCTAATCCGAACGCAGCACTCGTCTTATTAACACGCAAGTTATCAAATAAATGC
>Ga0209247_1000187_pt1 | contig 7819 bp, 6 predicted proteins | sample LauGreSBDMM110DN_2_FD_188212 | JGI IMG/M metagenome (GOLD analysis project Ga0209247, IMG submission 188212) | Freshwater lake microbial communities from Lake Michigan, USA - Su13.BD.MM110.DN (SPAdes) (version 2) | ecosystem: Environmental > Aquatic > Freshwater > Lake | place: Lake Michigan, USA... | reverse complement strand
GTTTTACGCCACGCACAAAGATGCCAAGCATTACGACGAACAGTGCCATCGCCCGGAAAGGCATCGTTCGGATTACCTAGCTTAAACTCAACTATTGCATGGACTCCGTTAATTGTGGCATGCTGTTTAAAAGTAATGACATCAGGATCAAGAGCAGCGGCTTCGAGTATGCGCCCGATGTATTCAGGGGTCACAACGTCATCGTCATCCACAAAAGCAATATACTTTCCTCGAGCCATATCCATCAACTGATTTCGCTTCTCCCCGATACTGCAGACTTTTTCATCATCCCCCAAAATGCAATGCTCGACCTGCTGAGGGTCAACTCCGGAGTGAATCAGACTATCTTCGATAGACTTTCTTAACCGTACCAACTCCGCAGAGCGACGAGGAATCGTAGGAGTCAATATGGAAAGCGTCGGATTCATCAGGGTATTTGTACCCATGATGACGGTGACGGTAGGGTTGATGACGGTGACGGTAGGGTTGATGACGGTGACGGTGGGTTTGATGACTTGATCGCTAGACATAACGGAACACTACACGGCATCGATCATTTCGCAACGTATAAATACCGAGCCCGCGCTGTGTCTGTGATGACAGTGACAGTTGGATTGATGATACGAGTGCCCGGCATAGTACTTATGGTATCCGTGTTGTACTCGGCGCCAAGTTGCCCAAGTTCAACTTACTGCTTGTGATCTACAAATGCAGCACGAGTCGTGACCTAATCTTCGGCATGGAGCGCATGTGCCGTGGTCACTCCGCCACACATACATCAATAGCCCGCTGACTTAATAGGCCATCCAAGACGGGGAGGTTCCACCGTGTTGTAATAACCACCTAGAGCTAGGGGCAGTGGGAAGTCCAGGATTGGTAAGCACCACCCAATTGGCGCCGTTGTTATAAAGCATGTCGCCGGATCCCCCCGCTATCAAAGGACCCGTTGCTCCAGTCGGACCCGTTGCTCCTGTTGGACCAGTTGGACCAGTTGGACCAATCGGACCTGTTGCTCCCATTGCTCCCGTTGTTCCTGTAGGACCTGTAGGACCTGTAGGACCTGTAGGACCTGTAGGACCTGTAGGACCTGTAGGACCTGTAGGACCTGTAGGACCTGTAGGACCTGTAGGACCTGTAGGACCTGTAGGGCCAGTTGGACCAGTAGGACCTGTCGGACCAGTTGGACCAGTAGGACCTGTCGGACCTGTCGGACCAGTTGGACCAGTAGGACCAGTGGGACCTGTAGGACCTGTGGGACCTGTAGGACCTGTGGGACCTGTAGGACCAGTTGGACCTGTAGGACCAGTTGGACCAGTTGGACCAGTTGGACCAGTTGGACCAGTTGGACCAGTTGGACCAGTTGGACCAGTTGGACCAGTTGGTCCTGTGGGGCCTGTGGGGCCTGTGGGGCCTGTGGGGCCTGTTGGACCGGTTGGTCCCGTGGGTCCTGTTGGACCGGTTGGGCCAGAGCATCCGACATAGTCTTGAACTTCCTCAGCGCCCAAGCGAGTAAGCATTCCAAAGCTATCGAAGGTTGCCTTTCTTCTAAAAATCTTGTTGGTGCATCCAGTTGCGCCGTACGCCTCTACCTTAACCACCCGCTCTCCACTGTAACCTACACCATCGGTTCTACTTCCAGCACCACCAGCAGCCGTATAACCAACAGGAGGCTTGGCCCTTTCCCAGACGTCCGTTTTTGCAACTTTTTCATCAGGATTCGGCGGCCCATCACCTGTTCCTCCCCAGACTGGCCCATTACCTGTAAGGCTTGCAAGCGTATTCCTTCCCATGTTATAGGGATCACCGCTAGTTCCGAACTCTGCCTCAATTGTGACAATCTTATCTGGTGGATTTTCAGCCTCTGCTGCTTCATGCGTTTCGTTCCCTGTGGGCGCTTCGTAGGGATTACATTTCCAGAAACTGATTTTATAATTGAGACTTGGCTGGTATGTAATTCCAGCTATGTCGTTAGTAAGAGTCCCCTGGCTGATAATCGTAGAAGTAGTGCCACCAGCAGGACTGAGGTCCTGCTCGACAGTTCGTACTATCGTCTTTTCACCATCATCATTTTTCCACTTAAGAACCGGAAGCTCTATGTCATCTCGGTCTACCCAAGCTGAAGATGTGTCAACGCAGGGGGGAGGCTCCCCGTTGTCCCCGAAACATCTTGGAATAATCCTAGTTTGGTCAGGAGGCGGAGTAGTAGCTGATGTTGCAATGGTACAGTTCCAGAACTGGAACACCTCCATGAAATTGCAATCATAGGCATCATCAGATCCATCAATTGCAACTATTGTACCATTCCTGGTAGTTTGATTCCCACCTGGATTTCTCCAGCGCAGTACGCCGTCGCTATCAACAAAAGCATCTCCTGACGGAACGCATACATTAATATTACCAGTAATCTTATAGCCGCACTCACTACTGTCATCCCTACGTATCTTAATTGTGGGTTCGGATGTTCTGGGTATCGGAGTGATGCTTACGGCTACAGATCCACTAAATGCAGGAATGCAAGGAAGCGGGAGCAGAGGAAAGTCCAGTCCAGCGTCCACATCCTCAACATCAATGATATCAGGAGTGACACAGTCCTGTGTTATTGGCGGCACGAAATTGCAATCTTGTTCGGTCATGAGCAGCCTCCTTTGGTTCCAATGGTATCTAGAAAGATCTGAACCGTACTGTCAAAGCTAACGATCTTAATTCCCTTTCCTGCCACGAACGTAATCTTTCCAGCACCATTAGGCGAGGCTCCGCTTATCGAGTAGATCAGGCCTCGGCACTCGTCTCCGGGTCCATCACCCGGATACTCACCCAGCTCTCCGCGACCAGGTATAGCACTGACGTTGATTCTCTGATTGTTCTGTGTCACTTCAACATTATATCCACCACGCAACACGACGTCTCCCTCAAATAGTTCTGTAGTATCATTCGTGTGAAGTACGCCAATAAGATCCACTTGCTGACGATGAAGATCAACAATGGTGCAATTCTCGAGAGGAGCGTTGCTTCCAAATAATATTTGATCTGAGACGGATAGATTAAGCCAAGCTTTGCTTATTGTTACAGTTATACCCGCAAGTGGTGCTGAAGTTCTGGAGTCAGCTACAGTGGCACTAGTTGTATATGGAAACTCAGACTGACTAAAGGGCACATCAACCCTGGCGATGGCATTGGTGCCTAAACCAAAGAACAGCGAGGAGCTGGACACTCCTGGATCCCAGGATGTTCCGGTGACGCTCGATCCACTGTAGGCCAGCAGAAAGCATCCTTCTGGTGCTGCTCTAGTAAATCCCCGAACGTCTAGCAGTATATTGTCTGGCCAGGCCACATCTGAGACGCAGTCCTCTAACAGAGGATATTTCCTCTGAGAGTTTTCGGTTAGGAATTCAAGATAGGCGTCAATCATTTAGCAATTGAGAAGGTAAGGGTATTACCAGATGGGACAATTTTCAATATTTGTCGTAAGTTCTCTGGAAACATTGGTCTATAATAGCCTCCAGCTTCTAGCCCAAACACGCCTTGGCTATTAGGGATTACAGTGTTGATGGTCCTTAATGCCGCTCCTATCGGTAACCTGGCACAATCAGTGACATCATCAATCAAACCGATAGCATCAATTCTAATAGTTTGTGTGCCCTCTTTGGTCATTACAATGCCAGGTCCCTCAACGAGGACAATTCTTCCGTAAAGCGTTTCATCGGAAATGGTTATAGACTGAAGGATAGTCTCTGGATACTGAAACACAACTGATCCCTCAAAGACAGCCCTGCCAGATGCAAAGGAAATAAGGCTCTCAGGCATCTGATCAAGTTCCCTGAGAGCGCTGATACCTGCAACTAAGAACCCACGGTTGATTCCAAAAGCATCAACAATGGGTACGGCTCCTCCATCAAGGTCGTCCACTGTAAACTCGAAGGTTCCAATGGTTTGGGTTCCAGAAGCAATTGTCCCCATTATTCCACCACCGGTTCTCACGATGCTAATTAACTCAGCTGTATTGACTCCGTGAGGCAACCTAATCTGTGCGTCTGCAAACAGTCCATCGGGAATGCTCCATTGATAGGTAGAAGACAGAAGTGTGCACGATTCAGAAAATGGATACTTAGATGAGTCGTTGGCATCCCTCCATTCAACAATATTACTCATATTTAATCAACGTAGTTTGGTGGCAGCCTTCCAAGCGAATCAGGCAACTCGACCTGGGTACAGAAGATCGTACCGGTAGCCAGTAGCGAAATCTTTAATATATGAACAATCTGCTCCGTAATCATATCGATAAATTCAATAGTAATGTTCCCATTCAGATCAGGAACTGCATCATTAATACTCAAAATAGGACGCCTGGAGCACAAGGCCTTATCAGGGACTGTAGCGCATGCTGGAGCAAAAGCGCTTAGGTCAGAGGCCGATAGTGATAGTGTGACATAAGTAATAATCTCGTCATCAGTATCCGTTCCGCTAGTGGTCTCCATGTTGAGATATCCGCCCGGAATTACGATAGCCGCTCCAGTAATGGTCTTTGTGGCTGCCGAGGCCCTAATCGATGATACCGGAAAAGATGAGATCATGGTGAGGCACTTAGCCTCAATAATGCAGGACCCAGTAAACATGTTGCTGCCACTGTAAGAAGAAGCTGCACTTTTAAATCCATCACTGAGAAATGATCCAAAGGTAACGAAGCCCGCAACTCCATCGACTAAAGGATTGATGGGTTTACTTTTTAATCCCCTCTCGGTCTCAGGAAAAGCAGATGCGGTTGCCAGAGTTATATTGGTAGCTACTGATGCAAAAACTATAGTTATAATTTTTGGCGTGAGACAGACTGAGCTAATGTAAACCCCTTGTGGCTCATCAGGAACACACAGGAAAAGATCAACCAGAAGATTGTCTGGAATGACAAATCCCGAAGTGGACACTCTAGGTGCGTCCTCCCGAATGGGAAACGATCGAAGATTGTTTCTAGAGAGCCACTCTAGATGCTTAATTGCCATATCAGTACGTTATTATTGTTGAGTTGTTACCATTACCAAATACACGGGCTATTGTTCTGTGACCAAGTTTGCCATAGAACAAATAATGACCAAACCGGTTCACCGTCCTTACTGTAATCTTGACACCCTGTTGTCTAATATCGGTGCTCAATCCAAGACGAACTGCACCGGAGCCCCCGGATGGAAAGGGAAAGACGCCAACTTTCTGTTTATGATAACCAACTCGAATAGGTAATCCCATTTCGTTGGTAATATTCGTTGGAAATGTCAATGATCCCGTTCCATCAGGGAGTAATGGCGATATACCAAAATTATTTAAATCTTCATTGACGCAGTCTTCAAACGTTGGAGGGGAGTGGATCGGAGGAAAAGGAGGAGGAATAACTACGGCTGAAACTGGTGAGTCTACAGATATCGATGGGGGCGGATCTACGCCTGAGATTACCACAGAGAAGTAAGCGTATGCTGGATACGCCGCTCTATTTTGCAGCGTAAAGATCAAACTATTGCTATCGAGAATAAAATCTCGAGTAATTATTCCTTCGCTGACAATGATATTTTTACGATGAAGGATTATGTAGTCCATTCCTAGACGATAGGCCATCGCCGCATCGGCCTGTGTTGAAGCGAGAGTCTCACACTGAGCCTTGATATTGTTGCTTCTTCTGGAGATAGAAGCAGACATCTTACTGTAAGAAGAGCATGGACAGCACGGGATACAGTCACTTTCTATCTGTAGTGCGTTATCAATTGGCAATCCATTAAACACTGGAGTGAACACTCTAAGGCAGTCTTCTGCGCTTAAATTGATATTGCCAAACTCGTCGGGCGTAACCTCATTGATTCTAGTGATCGGTAGTAACGTTGTCTCTTCTTCTAGCGGTAAGTACCCAAGGCCGAGCCCAGCTCCTGCCTCGATCAGTATTCCTCCATCATCAGTAAAGGTGTTCTGATCCCGATCAATGCTCAGGCCAACATTGTACCCACCAATCAAAGATTGTGAAATATCTAGTGGCCAGACTCCTCCACGCGGATCGCTCTCTCCATCAATAAGCATTCTGCGAAATGGAGACGGCCCTGGTAAGATGGCTGATGTCTCAATGACTGAATCAGCAATTGTATAATTCTCAGTCCAATTTCCACCCCCGCCCCATGAGGGGTCGTCCCAGAGAGGTCCTGGTGTAAACAAGCAAACAGTCTGTCCACTTCCTAAGACGGTCTTCTTGAATTTTCGTGGAGCTCCAAGGTCAGTCCGATCGATGGTTCCATCGAGAACCACTCCAGCATCATTGCTAAACTCTAAGAAGTAAGTATCTGCCGTAGAATTATAAGTAATCTCGGAGATGTACACATTAACTTCCTGATTGGCGCTAAGGAACAGCCTCAGAGAAACAATGAAGTCTAGTGGTATCGGGGCAGCGTCGGCAGTCGACGACCTGAACGGATAGGACCGCTCCGAGTTCTCATTGAGATATTCACCTGTATTTGGCATTAGCGTGACTTTCTATATTCGATCATGTCGATTACAGTTTTAGCATTATGATGTGATACGCACAAGGTTTGAAGATTAGACAGATCAAAGAATTCATGCTTTCCGCCGCTTTTCCAGAGTGGGAGAATATGATCTGCCTCCCATGGCTTATCTGTTGAGTTGCACTTCACGCCGCATACAGCGCAAATCTTCTTGTCTCTTTTCCTGAGGGCCTTTCGGGCAAACCCTGGTCGGGTGGCTATCATATAGATAGCCGAGCACTCTGGGTGCCAGAGTCTGCGCTTGTTGATGTTACCGTCTTTACCCAGGACCTGGAGTCCACACCAGCGACATGTTCCAAATTCACGCCAGCTCATACTTTTGGGCAATGTGATTTTAGCCCTCATGGCCTAAAATAATACTGGCTCTTTAAGTGAGTTATTCCAAACACATAAAGGCTTTGCCTTCTTTTAAGATTATATGATGAACAAGAAGTGCATAGGTTCTCACTCATCATCCTTCCACCTTTCTTCGTCATCAGCATCTGCGTCGTAGCCAGGTTTCCAGTCCTCGCCGTCGTAGTCCTTGGCCCGGTTCTCCTCTTGCTCTGCTCGAAGTTCAGCCATGCAGTCATGGCAGTGCATCTTATTTTCCTTCTTGGCCTTAATTGCCCCAACCCAAACCCTGACTGGCGAACATAGCTTTTTGTCTTTTAGCTCTCCGCACCGATGGCAGATTATTTGGCTCATACATTAGGAGGGTAGGTTTCCAATGAGGTTTACAATCATCGAAGTCTGATTGCTCTGAACTAACGAAATTTGACTTCTGATAATCTGTAGTTGAGCCTCTACTTCCCTCTGTGCGCTCATCAGCTCCTCCAGTTCGGTACAGCCACAGCACGAGGACGCACAGGTATCCTTAATTGAGATTCCATTGGTTACCTCCACAATATCAATACAGTCGCTGCCCTCTATCTTAAAGTTTCCAGAAACATCCGGTGGAATTCCATTAATCGTAAGAATTGGATCTCCAGCAGCGGGCAGCTGCTCACAGCCATCTGGAGCTAGTAGGTTTAGTCCATCAATGGCATCGATAGCAATGGTATCCAGCCCAACATAGCGCAGTCTGATGTTTCGACCGGCACGCAATTTGATGACGTCAGTAAATTGCCCAAGAGAAGTTGCCCCATTAAACATCTCCAGATACTTGACCTGTGCAACTGAAATGAACAAGCAGTCAGCCTCAAACGCTGTGCTATCTGAGCTGAAGTTAAACATCCCTCCCAGGTCTTGCTGAGTATTGACGATTGATCCAATGGTGATTGATCCAGTTACGGCCTCATCCTCACCAGACG
>Ga0209247_1000180_pt1 | contig 7855 bp, 8 predicted proteins | sample LauGreSBDMM110DN_2_FD_188212 | JGI IMG/M metagenome (GOLD analysis project Ga0209247, IMG submission 188212) | Freshwater lake microbial communities from Lake Michigan, USA - Su13.BD.MM110.DN (SPAdes) (version 2) | ecosystem: Environmental > Aquatic > Freshwater > Lake | place: Lake Michigan, USA... | reverse complement strand
CATCACAACCGTCGTGGTTTGTTATTGATGGTCGGTAAGCGTCGTCGGATTTTGCAGTACCTCGCCAAGACAGATATTGAGCGCTATAGAGCGATTATCGAAAAGCTCGATCTTCGCCGCTAAGAAAAAATCAGCAAAAACTTTATTTAAAAGAGTTTTGGTCCTCGGTAGTGGTTTCCGGAAAACGTTTCCCGTGAACTTCGATCGAAGATCCATTCCCCTTAATTAAAGTGTTGAGAAATGGAGATGACCCATGGAGGGTCAAGATGTGCAATCAGCCGTTGCCAAAATAGACAACGGTAAATTTGGAAAGCGGGAGATCCGCTTTGAAACTGGCCGACTAGCTCGGCAAGCAGCGGGAACCGCTGTTGTGTACTTAGATGATGACAGCATGTTGCTATCTGCAACTACTGCATCAAAAAATCCGAAGGATCAATTTGATTTCTTTCCACTCACAGTTGATGTGGAAGAGCGAATGTATGCCGCTGGCAAAATTCCTGGATCATTTTTTCGTAGAGAAGGCCGTCCTTCTGAGGATGCAATCCTTACCTGCCGCCTAATCGATCGCCCACTGCGACCAACCTTTATTAAAGGATTACGTAATGAGGTTCAAATCGTTGTAACTGTTATGGCATTAAATCCAGATCATATGTATGACGTAATTGCGATTAATGCTGCATCTATGTCAACACAATTAGCTGGCTTACCATTCTCTGGTCCAATCGGTGGTGTGAGAGTTGCATTAATCGAAGGTCAGTGGGTTGCTTTCCCAAATCATTCTGATTTAGAAAAAGCAGTCTTTGATATGGTAGTTGCAGGTCGTATTTCAGATAATGATGTTGCAATTATGATGGTTGAAGCAGAGGCCACTGTTAAGACAATTGGACTAATCAAAGATGGCGCAACTGCGCCAACAGAGGAAGTTGTGGGCCAAGGACTTGAGGCTGCTAAGCCATTTATTAAGATCCTATGTGAGGCTCAATTAGCACTTGCTAAGAAAGCCGCAAAGCCAACGGGTGAGTTTCCAGTATTTCTTGAGTACCAAGATGATATTTATGCAGTAGTAGAAAAAGCTGCAAAAGATGATCTAGCAAAGGCATTAACTATTGCAGGTAAGCAAGATCGTGAAACAAAACTTGATGAGATTAATAAGTCTGTTGTAGAGAAAGTAAGCGTTGATTTCTCAGAAAGAACTAAAGAGATATCAGCAGCACTTCGCTCTGTTACTAAGAAATTAGTACGCCAGCGAGTATTGCGCGAGAAGATTCGCATTGATGGTCGCGGACTTCGTGATATTCGTGCGTTAACTGCTGAAGTTGAGGTAATTCCTCGTGTTCATGGTTCTGCAATGTTTGAACGTGGTGAGACTCAGATTCTGGGTATTACTACTTTAAATATGCTCAAGATGGAGCAACAACTAGACACACTTTCACCAGAAGATCACAAACGCTATATGCATAACTACAACTTCCCGCCTTACTCAGTTGGTGAGACTGGTCGAGTTGGTTCTCCTAAGCGTCGTGAAATTGGACATGGTGCACTTGCTGAACGCGCATTGCTACCAGTTCTACCAACTCGCGAAGAGTTTCCATATGCAATTCGTCAGGTTTCAGAAGCTCTTGGTTCTAACGGATCAACATCTATGGGATCTGTTTGTGCTTCAACAATGTCATTACTAAATGCAGGTGTGCCACTTAAGGCCTCTGTTGCCGGTATTGCCATGGGTCTTATTTCAGATGTAGTAGATGGTAAAACTGAGTACGTAGCACTTACCGATATCTTAGGAGCCGAAGATGCTTTTGGTGACATGGACTTTAAAGTTGCTGGTACAAAAGAGTTTGTTACTGCCCTGCAACTAGATACAAAACTAGATGGAATTCCAGCTTCAGTTCTTTCAGCAGCACTGCTGCAAGCAAAGGAAGCACGTCTTGCAATTCTTGATGTTATGAACCAAGCAATTTCATCACCTGATGAGATGTCATTACTTGCTCCTCGAATTATTTCAATTAAGGTGCCAGTAGACATGATTGGTGCAGTTATCGGGCCTAAGGGCAAGATGATTAATCAGATTCAAGATGAAACTGGCGCTGATATAACCATCGAAGATGATGGAACTATTTATATTGGAGCAACTGAAGGATCAGCTGCTGAGGCTGCGAAAGCACAAATTAATGCGATCGCAAATCCAGTTCAACTATCTGTTGGTGATAAATTCAATGGCGCGGTTGTAAAACTTGCAACATTTGGTGCATTTATAAACCTAGCTCCAGGTAAAGATGGCTTGCTACACATCTCCCAGATTCGCAAGATGCATGGTGGAAAGCGTATTGAAAACCTTGAAGAGGTAATGAAGGTAGGAGAGAAGATTGAAGTAGTTATTAATGAGATTGATCCAAAGGGTAAATACTCATTAGTTCCAGCAAATCTTTCTGAAGAAGCAAAGAGCGAGTAATTTGGCAAGAACGGTCTTATCAAGTGGCCTGCGTATAGTCACTGAAGAGGAAAGATCTGTTCGCTCTGCAGCTTTTGGTATTTGGGTCAATGTTGGCTCCCGCGATGAAACAGTTTCAACTGCGGGAGCCTCACACTTTTTAGAGCACCTATTATTTAAGGGAACAAAAAAGAGATCTTCTTTAGATATTTCATCCGCCATTGAAGCAGTTGGCGGTGAGACAAATGCATTTACCTCAAAGGAGTACACCTGTTTTTATGCACGGGTGATTGATAAAGATTTACCACTAGCTATTGATGTGATAAGTGATCTGATTACATCATCTGTAGTTAAAGCAGTTGATGTTGATGCTGAGCGCAAGGTTGTTCTTGAAGAAATAGCAATGCGCGATGATGATCCAAGTGATTTAATTCATGATCTATTTCTAGAGAAATATTACGGCGACACCCCACTTGGTCGTCCTATTTTAGGAACAGTAAAATCTATTAAAAGTATGAGTCGTAATACTGTATTTAATTACTACCGAAATCAATATAAACCAGAGGACCTAGTTATTTCAGTTGCTGGAAATGTAAAACACAAAAATGTGGTGGCAATGGTGGAAGAGGCACTTTCAAAGGATAATTTTCTTGATCAGCCTAAAAAAGATTTTAAAGTAAGAAGCTCACCCCAGATTAAGGTCACCGGAAAAGGTGAAGTAACTCTGCTAGAACGTAAAACTGAGCAAGCACATATTGTTTACGGCGTTCCTGGAGTTGCCAGAGATGATAAACGCAGGTTTGCACTCGGTATCTTATCTTCAGCTCTTGGTGGAGGTATGTCATCTAGATTATTTCAAGAGATTAGAGAAAAACGTGGGCTTGCTTATTCAACATATGCTTACAGTCAGCAATTTGCAGGTAGTGGAGTTTTATCTTTTTATGTTGGGTGTAAACCAAATAAAGCAAAGGAAGTGATAAAAATAATTCAAAGTATTCTCTACGATATTGCCGAGAATGGATTAACTAGTGATGAGATCAGTAGGGCAAAAGGGGCAGTTTCTGGTTCTTTAGTACTAAGCCAAGAGGACACTGGCTCCAGAATGACTCGAATTGGTAAAAGTGAGTTGGTTTATGGGCAAGTCCTTAGCTTTGATGAAATATTGCGCGAGATTTCTTCAGTAACACCTGAGCAAATTAAGGAAATTGCCAGCGAAAGCTTGCCAATATCTCCTACCCTTGCGGTAGTGGGACCATTTAGATCTACTTCTGAGTTTGAAAGGTTAATTTCATGAAGGTCGCAGTTCTTGGTGCTAAAGGGAAAATGGGTACAGAAGCAGTTTCTGCAATAAGCGCAGCAACTGACTTAACACTAAGTGCATCCCTTGACCTTGGAGATTCACTTGAAGAATTAATCAAGACAAATACTGAAGTTGTTGTTGATTTTACTAATCCTGATTCAGTTATGAAAAACTTAGAGTTTGCCATAAATAATGGTATTCATGTTGTGGTAGGAACAACTGGATTTGATGAAAAAAGACTAGTGCAATTAAAAGAGCTACTAAGTAAAAATCCGAAAGTTGGTGCATTAATTGCTCCTAACTTTGGACTAGGCGCTGTATTAATGATGCAATTCTCGCAAACTGCAGCAAAGTACTTTGAAAGTGTTGAAATTATTGAATTACACCATGCCAATAAAGTTGATGCCCCATCTGGCACAGCAATTCGAACTGCCGAAATGATTACGGATTCTAGAAAACTGAGCAAAAAAACTGCGATGCCAGATTCAACTAAATCAGCATTACCAGGATCACGCGGATCTAAAGTTGGTGATGTGCCAATTCACTCAGTTCGCTCCCATGGTTATGTGGCACATCAAGAGGTAATTTTTGGCGATATGGGCGAGACATTAACTATTCGCCATGACTCAATTAACCGAGCAGGGTTTATGCCTGGCCTTTTAATTGGAATTAGAAATGTGAAAAAATACCCAGGACTAACAGTTGGTCTTGAAAATTACATGGAGGATATGAAATGAGTGAAATAACAATGTATGGAGCAGAATGGTGTGGAGATTGCCGCCGTTCAAAGAAGTTTTTAGATTCAAATAATGTTAAATACAACTACATCGATGTTGAAGCTGATGCCTCGGCCTCAGATAAAGTAATTGAAATTAATGGTGGTATGCGCTCAATTCCAGTAATTATTTTCTCAGATGGAACCCATTTAACTGAGCCATCTGATTCTGCGCTAAAAGAAAAACTTGAGTCTTTAAAGCTTCTTTAAAGCAAGTTATATATTCCAGCAGAGGTTATTGCTGCTGAGATTACAACTACTGGAAATGGCGCTTTAAACTTTAAAGCTATCAGCGCAACGGCCACCCCAGCTAATCTTTGATCAATTACTAGTTTGCTATCTTGGGTAAATGTTTGAATGCCAACTAAAGCGCTGAGTAAGACAATTGGGACAAGGGTATTAATTCTTTTAAATCTTGGCCTGTCTAGCCATTTTTCTGGAACGCTATGACCAATATATTTGTTTAAGAATGCGGTCAAGCTTGCCCCAATAACTGCCATCCAAATTGCGGTCATTTTTTCCACCCAAAAATCACAGCAAGTATCACAGTAGTAATTATTGGCACTCCAGCAGGAGTGATTGGAGTTAATAGCAATGCCAATGCAATTGCTGCTGCTGTGATTAAAAATTCTCGCTTCTTTTTAATTCGTGGCCAAACTAATCCACAAAATGCTGCTGGAACTGCCGCATCTAATCCCCATGCTGCTGGATCACCTATTGCACTTGCACCTAGCGCACCTAAATAAGTGAATAAATTCCAAAATACATAAACTCCAATACCTGTGACATAAAAACCACGGCGCCGATCAGAGTCATTTTCTTGCAGAGTAGCAACTGCAGTTGATTCATCAATTGTTATTTGAGCAGAAAGAATTCTTTTTATCCCAGTAACTTTTAGGATAGGAGCCATCTGAATTCCATAAAGTGCGTTACGAAAACCGAGCAAGGTAGCAGTTGCTATGGCGCTAATTGCAGTTCCACCTGCGCCCATAATCCCAACAACTGCAAATTGTGATGCACCAGAGAAGAGTAGAAGTGAGAGTAGGCAGGTTTGCAAGATCGAAAATCCTGCAGTTATTCCGGCTGCGCCAAAGGCTGCCCCATAAAGACCAACGGTAAAGGCAACGCTTAAGGCGGTTCGATCTACCGGATTTGTCTTTGGATTAATGAACACGCCGATACCTTAATCCAACCAATCATCAATCACCAAAGATAGGGTCGCAGCCATGAGTGATGAGATCATTTTTCGTGAGGATATGTCAGTTGAGCTAGTTAAATCTAGTGCAAGTGATGCTGATGTTGTTTGGGCTGCACGTGTTTCAACTGCAGGTGATAAATCATTAGAAGATGTTGGCGCGGATGCTTCTAAGTCTGAAGGATTAATTAATTATTTAGCAAGAGAGCGGCATGGTTCACCATTTGAACATACCTCGATGACGTTTTTTATTTCAGCTCCTATTTTTGTTTTTAGAGAATTTATGCGACATCGGATTGCTTCTTATAATGAAGAAAGTGGTCGCTATCGCGAACTTAAGCCAGTGTTTTATGTTCCAAGCAAGGAGCGTAAATTAGTTCAGATTGGTAAAGCTGGTTCCTACACATTTATTGATGGCAATACTGAACAATATGAAATAACTGTTAAAGCAATTAAAGAGACATGCAAATTAGCATATGCAAATTATCAAAAGATGCTTGATGTAGGCGTAGCACGTGAGGTGGCAAGAGCAGTATTACCAGTAACACTTTATTCATCTATGTATGTAACTATGAATGCTCGGGCCTTAATGAATTTTCTATCACTGCGAACAGCCCGTGATGGTTCACACTTTCCGTCATACCCGCAACGTGAGATTGAGATGGTTGCAGAGAAGATGGAAGCCGAATTCGCCAAGCTAATGCCGATCACCTATGGAGCATTTGAAAAATCTGGCCGCATAGCGCCATAAATAAGCGGTAGCCTTAAGCCATGCAAATCACGCCACCATTTGGACGGTTAATTACCGCAATGATCACACCATTTACTAAATCAGGTGAGATCGACTGGGCTGGGGTAGAAAAGATTGCCGATCATCTTGTTTCAATAGGACATGATGGAATTGCAGTTAATGGCACAACCGGTGAGGCACCAACTACATCTGATGATGAAAAAGATCAGATAGTTAAGACAGTAAGAAAAGTAGTCGGTGATAAAATTAAAATTATTGCTGGAGCTGGAAATAATGAAACCTCACATTCAATTGAGCAAGCAAAGCGCGCGGCTAAAGCTGGCGCAGATGGCTTGTTGGTTGTAACTCCTTATTACAACAAGCCACCACAGTCCGGAATTGAAGCTCACTTTAAAGCGATGGCAGATGCCACTGATATACCAGTAATGATGTATGACATTCCTGGGCGCACAGGTGTTGAAATTGAGTCAGACACAATTGTTAAATTATCTGAACATAAAAATATTGCAGCCCTTAAAGATGCAAAAGGAAACCCAGCTGCCACCTCTTGGGTAATTAAAAGATGCGCAATTCCAGTTTATTCTGGTGATGATATTTTAAATCTTCCACTACTTTCAGTCGGAGCAGTTGGGTTTGTTTCAGTCTGCGGGCATACCGTTGGCTCACAATTACGAGCGATGTTAGATGCGTGGTTTAAAGGAGATTCAAATAAATCACTTGAAATACATCAACAATTACTTCCAGTATTTACTGGAACATTTCGCACACAAGGTGCGATACTTACAAAGGCTGCATTAAATTTAATGGGTCTTCCTGGTGGATTTACTAGATTGCCACTTGTCGATGCAACCGAGGCACAGGTTGCCCAATTAAAGGTTGATCTTCAAGCCGGCGGTGTTAAATTAAAATAAATAAATGAATCATCCCCATCCTGGTTTGCCTTACCCTGCCAAATTAGCTAAAAAAACTCTGCGCATTGTGGCCCTTGGTGGCTTAGGTGAGATCGGTCGAAATATGACCGTATTTGAGTATGAGGGAAGATTATTAATTGTTGACTGCGGTGTCTTATTTCCAGGGGAAGATCAACCTGGAATTGATTTAATTTTGCCAGATTTTTCATATCTTAAAGATCGAATGGATGATATTGAGGCAATCTTTTTAACTCATGGGCATGAGGATCACATAGGAGCTGTGCCATATTTATTAAGAGAACGTAGTGATATTCGAATAATTGGTTCTCAATTAACTCTTGCATTTGTGGCGCCAAAACTTAAAGAACGACGAATGAGTGCGCCTATGACGCAGGTTAAAGCTGGTCAAATAGAAAAAGTTGGTCCATTCACACTTGAATTTGTAACCGTGAATCATTCAATTCCAGATTCACTTGCCGTTGCGATTAAAAC
>Ga0209247_1000174_pt1 | contig 7966 bp, 8 predicted proteins | sample LauGreSBDMM110DN_2_FD_188212 | JGI IMG/M metagenome (GOLD analysis project Ga0209247, IMG submission 188212) | Freshwater lake microbial communities from Lake Michigan, USA - Su13.BD.MM110.DN (SPAdes) (version 2) | ecosystem: Environmental > Aquatic > Freshwater > Lake | place: Lake Michigan, USA... | reverse complement strand
AATCAGTAGTAGGGAAAATATTCTTACCTTGTGTATAAAAATAATTATTATAATATATGGCTGTCCAACATGCAAATAGAGGAATAGTTAAAAATAACTTACAGTTATATTATAACCGTGAATTCGCTAAAAGTTTTAGAGGTCAAGCCACTACAAATTTATTAACGTATACAAATACATTCGATCCATCTATTTGGGTTGGGTATTGCGGCCCAACTACAAATATTACATATAATACTACAGATGTAGTAGATCCATTTGGCGGTTATAATGCATTAAAGGTGACGAGAAATGCAGTAACTAGCTGTGGCGGTGCAGGCGCTGTTGCAATGGGTTTGCTATGGAATGGAACACAATTCCTTGTAGCAGCGCAAACATATACTGCTAGTTTTTATGCTAGAGGAGCTAAAGGAGGGGAGAGTTTACTTTACGGATTAAATGATACTAATTTCGGAGGTTCTACTTCCTTGACTACTTCTTGGGTAAGATATTCTTTTACACTTACTGTCGCTTCAGATTTATCAAGAGGTCTTCAGTTCCTTAATAATCAAGGAAATTATGATATTTATTATATATACGGACCTCAAGTAGAAAATAAATCATATAAAACTCCATACATTTTATCTACAGCGGCGAATGGTAGTCGTTCTGCTAATACTGTAGCTGGTGGTGGTGGTTTATTGGATATAAGTGGAAATAATTATAATATTGATCTTACTAGTTCTGCTATTTCTTTTGATAGTGGAGGATATTATTTTAATGCTGATGCTTCGGGAGCTTTAACGACTCCGGTTGCAAATTCTATATTAGATGGATTAAGTAATAATACTCATACTTATGAAGTGTGGTTTAAATTATTAGGAACCCCACCGGGAGCATCTGATGGTTATTTTTTTGGAAGGCAAGGGTTTCATGAGGGGTTCGCTCACCTAAAATCTTCTTCTAATGTCATTTTCGCACTCTCTTGGTATTATGATAATTCGAATGACCTTTTAAGCGCTACGCTAGCCTTAAATGTTAAATACTTGGTATCATGGAGTATATGTTGTTAATGTAGAAACTGCAACTAGGCAATTATATATAAATGGATCATTAGTAAATAGTGGTACTTTAACGAAACAATTAAAGCAATACACGTCTACGACTCCATATCATTTAGGAGCAGGAAGCTCAAGTTATGCAAGCAATTCTATTGTTTCAGCCGTAAGAGCTTATAATAAAGCATTATCTGCCACAGAAATATTACAAAATTTCAATGCAACTCGTACAACTTATGGAATATAAAATATGAGTACAGTAAATAATGGGCCGCAAATAGTTAGGAGTGGATTGATTTTAGATTTGGATGCTTCTTATATGAGAAGTTATAGTCCAAATGTATTGCCTAATCCTACTGATATTTTTGCTTGGTGTGGATCTGCGGGTGCTAATGCTGCCACTCTTTCCAGAGATACTTCAATGACCAGACAATATGGTTCTATTCCTATGAAAATGGCGGTCACTGGAAATGATCCATATACAAATACAATTAATTATGGCCCCGGCGCATTATCTACTTGGAATTTAGCTCCAGCAGCAAATGGTCAAACTTGGACAATAAGCGTATATGTAAAAGCTAGTGTTGCTACGACTGGAGAATTGTTTCTTATGCCAGCAGATTCTAATGGTGTAGCAATTGCATTTGCATCAGGCGCAGTAACCATAACGACTTCGTGGAGCAGAGTTTCATTTACTTACACTATATCATCAGCAACAACTGCGTTTATTCAAGCTAGATTGGACGGAACTCCAACAAGTGGTTCTGGAATAACAATTTGGTGGGATGGATTGCAAGTAGAAAGAGCTTCCGCCGCAACAAATTTTAATCCATATTATTTTGGAAATACGAGTTGGAGAGATACAAGTGGTAATGGATATAATGGAACATTAACAAGTGGACCAACATTTGATGTTTCTAATAAGGGAAGTATTTTATTTGATGGTGTGGACGATTATGGTTCAACCGGCAATGTTGATTTAAGCAATACAAATGTGGTGAGTGTCGATATGTGGGTCAAAGTGGTCAATTATAGAGAAGTTCTGAGTAGTGCGAATGTTTTATTGGAGTTTAGTACGAATTTCAATTCTATAACAACGGGGTTTGTAGTGACACTTGGAGATGATAGTGCTGTTGTTTTTGGTAATACATATCCAATTTCAATAAATGTAAAAGGCGATGTTGGATATAATATAAGTTACTGGAGCAAAACACTGGTAAATAATTTAGGATGGCATCATTGGTGTTGTATACTTGATAAAAGTCAAGCAACTCCAGAAACTTTTCTTTACATTGATGGTATTTCTAGAGCCGGAAATGCTACTTCTTTTAATAGTAATAATACAAACAATTTTGGCAATTTACCATTTTATTTTGGTGGAAGAGCCGCAACCTTTAACTCAAATATACAATTATCAAATGTAAAGATATACAATAGAGCATTAAATAATGCAGAAATATTACAAAATTACGAAGCAACAAAAACAAGATTCGGATTATAATATATGTCAAAAATATACTCTCCAAAAATTATTACGGATTCTTTAGTGATGTGTTTAGATACATCACAAAATAAATCATATCCAACTGATTTGCCTGTAAAAAATGGATTGGCATTGTGGTTAGATGCTGCTGACGACTCTACTTTTAGTTATAGTTCAGGAACGAGTGTCAGCCAATGGAGAGACAAAAGTGAATTAAATAATCATTCATCGCAAGCAACTGTTGGATCGCAACCAAATAGAAGTACGTTCCAAAACAGTAGAAAAACTGTAAATTTTGACGGCACAAACGACACAGTGACTATTCCAAATTTTATTTCTAATTCTGAAATGAGTATCTTTGTGGTTTCTAATTGTGGAACTACACTGTTTATAGAACATTCAACTGATACTAATAGTAATTCAGGATTTTTCTTTTATGGTGAAGGAACTGCTATGTTTGCAATAAATAGAAGTCCCGGCATCATTTATATAAGCAATACTAATTGGTTATCAGGAGGATATAGCATTGCAAGCGCAGTTAATTCAACTGGCTTGGATATGTTAGCATATAAAAATGGAACTCAACAATCATTAACGTTAGATGGTAGAGCATCTCGTTCAAATAGTTATGTTACTAGTACATTATATATTGGAAGCAGAGCAGCAAATTCTGTTTGGTCTTCAGGTCCAATCGCAGAAATCATTATTTATAATAGAAAAGTAACAGATGTAGAAAGAAAACAAGTCCACACATATCTTGGACAAAAATGGGGTATATCTAATACTGATAGAAGCATAGTTGATTTGAGTAACAATAATAATCATGGATTATTGGGTGACGGAACGACGGCAGATATGCCATTATTTGACGTCTATAACAAAGGAGCTTTAAAACTGGATGGAAGCACCGATTATGTAGCAGTAGGAAATGCAACTTCTTTAAATCCAACAACCGTTACAGTTTCTATTTGGATAAAAAGACATGGATATCAAAGTAGTGTAGCGAGTTATTTAAGAAGAAATGTTAACGATGCGTATGCAATTATAGGAGATATAGCATCAGATAATGTAAGATTAAGAATTTACAATGGATCTACTTATCCAGAATCTCCAAATGCGACATTATCATTAAATGAATGGACGAATATAGTTGGAACATATGATTTAGCAAACATAAAAATTTATAGAAATGGTGTTTTTGTTGGACAAACTGCTCATACTTCAGCAATTTCATACTCATCATCAAATACAACTTTAACTATTGGTCGAGATGATCCTTTTGCGGGTAGATATATGAATGCAAATTATGGATCTGTTTTAATATATAGCAGAGCATTAAGTGCAACAGAAATATCTCAAAATTACGAAGCTCAAAAGTCAAAATTTGCAAATACAATTGTACAACAAGGATTAGTATTAAATCTTGATGCTGGTAATATATATAGTTATGGCGGCGCTGGAACAACATTTTATGATGTAAGCGCAACTGCTTTATCTTGGACGATTAATAATGCAACATATAATCCAAGTGATACAAAATATTTTAGTTACAATGGAAGCAGTAGTTGGTTAGAATCATCTACTTCCGCAGCTTATGATTCTCAAACAATAACAATGGAATGTTGGTTTTATCCTACGACACTGGCTCAAGATGGATTTTTATTTGAAAAAGGGCAAGTAAATACTCAATATAGTATGTTCCTAAATTCTGGTAATGTATTTTATTTTAGAACGATGTCTATATCTAATCAAGATTTGAGTTTTACTTCTTCTACTTATCTCATTGCGAATGTATGGAATCACATAGCATGCACTTACAATGGAAGTATAAAAATTATATATGTTAATGGCGTTCAAGTCACAAGCGTGGCGGCTTCTGGAACGTTAAACACAGGTCAAACAAATCAATATATTGGAAAATACGGCAATGCTGGAAATGGTTATCCATTCAATGGAAGAATAGGAGAATCTAGAGTTTATAATATTGCATTATCTGCCGCTCAAGTTTTACAAAATTACAATGCTACAAAAGGCCGATTTGGTTTATAAAATGTAAAAAATATTAAAATAATTTCAATTAAAATAAAAAAATGAATACAATCTTTATACCCGTTTACCCTAAGCCATCTGGCGCAAATGTTACCAGATTGGATATAGACTTTAATGAGTTTGATCCGCATAATGGAGTCAAGTTTTCAGTAGTCCTTAAAAACCCACAAGATTTAACTCTAGATAGAGTTTATACTTGTATGTACGGCGATGATTGGCAGGACTGGCCCTCTGAACAAACTGCCCAAGCTGACTATAATTATGTCAAGAAAGTAGTATTAGATGATTTAGGCTATACTGAAGCTATTGCTCCGTTTATCACCACTCAACCAGTAGATCAAAAAGTTCTAAATGGTGGACCTGCTGAATTTTCTGTAGTCGCTAGTGGCGATTCTCCATTATCTTACCAATGGTTTAAAAATGGAGCAGATATTACAGGCGCAAATTCTCCAGTTTATTCTATTACTTCAGTTGCAACTGGTGATTTAGGTTCTTACTATGCCTCAATTAATAATCCAGCAGGATCAACTGTAACTTCTAATGCTTTATTGAACTTATTCCAGTCTCCTGTCATTACATCTCAACCACAAGGTCTTGACTTGATGATTAGTGGATTTGGCAATTTAAATGTAGGGGCAATGGGCGATCAACCATTAGCTTTCCAGTGGAGTAAAGATAATGAGACTATTGTTGGAGCAAGCGGAAGCTCTTTGCAGATTACGGATGCCAAGCTCTCTGATTCTGGAAGCTATTTCGTAGCGATTAGTAATGTAGCTGGATCTGTGCAAAGTACTCCTGCTATAGTAACTATTGTCGAATCTTCTCCTGACCCCAATCCAACGTATACTATAGATAATGTTTAATTTTTAAAATATCTCTTCTAAAGCCACGAAAGGGGCTTTTTTTGTGTAATAATGTGTATGAATTTAACAGGTACGCAAGGAAACTCTTTTTACAAGAGGCTTGTAGCCCGTGATTCTGATAATAATATAATGAATTTATCAGGTTTCACGGCCTCTGGATATATAAGGGCTAGTTATGGCGCGGGATATACAAATGATAACGTTTATGTGCCTAGCTCTGGTATCTTATTAAATTTAAATCCACAAATAATCTCAGGAACAAATGGTTCCTTATATAGTAGTGGATATGTAGACATCGATGTAGGCAGGACTGGAATGGCAGCTTTACCCTCTAGTTATCTATTGTTTGATGTTCAAGTATTTTCAGGAGCAGATTATGCTCGCACTATTGAAGGTGGATATTTCATCATTAACCCAGAAATAACATACTAATATGAAAATCGTAGACATGGCTCAAGAACTTTATTTCGAATTAGGTCAGCCAACTGACCTTTCAGTACCAGCTATTAGCTACTGGCTTCGAAACAATATTGGTATCCTTAATAACAAACTAAATAAAGACATCGTTATTAATGACACCACTTTAGAGCTTGACCCAAACCTTGGCGAAGCAGAGAAGTCTGTTTATAAGAAAATTTATGAATGCTACTTCTATGATTTAAAAGTCAAACAAACTCTAAATTCAATAAATAACGATTCTGTCCTAGAAGTAACAGATGGCGGCGGAACTGTTCGCAAAATTAACCGAAACGAAACAAGTAAAATATACTTAGATGCAAAGAAGACTGCCTTGACTGAATTAACTATGATGGTTGGTGATTATAACATTAATGATGTCGGCCCTCTTCAGGTTGCTGGCGATGATACTGTTGTCGGCTCCTTTATCACTGATAAATATTTCACTCCTCGCCCATTCAATAGAGTTTAATTATGGCATCTTTATTAACAAACGAACAAAGAGCTAGCTTTGGATCGAACTTCAATGATCTTTTCGATACATTGTGTGAGGATATTGTTATTTATAAAGAACCTATTAAAAACATTACTTCCATAAATCAAACCCCAGCTTTTGGATACCCCGGCGATCAATTGCCAGAAAGCGTAACTTATACCCCGGTGTATGGCACTTACAAAGCAAGAATCTTCTATGGCAATCCAGAAGAAGACCTTATTGGTTTAGGTTCAGAGATTAAAAACCCAAAAGCAATTGCAAGAATCGTATGGCACTTACAAAGCAAGAATCTTCTATGGCAATCCAGAAGAAGACCTTATTGGTTTAGGTTCAGAGATTAAAAACCCAAAAGCAATTGCAAGAATCCGAGTAAAGACAGAAACTAAAGATTACATTGAAAATGGAAGCACTGAAAAGATAACTTTTGATGGCAAATCTTGGAATGTCCAATATGGTTTTGTTGTTAAAAGATTTATTGATGAACCTTATTATGAGTACATGATGAAAGAGTCTACATAATGGCAACCATAAATAAGACAATCTTAAATAGGGAAGTCAAAAAACTTCTCTTTAATAAAGACATTCAAGATTTAGCTTATCGAAAAGCTTCTAAAGAATTTGAAAGAATTAAAAACCAAGCTCTTAGAGAGTTCAACCGACATCCTGTTACTCAAGAGTTAGAAGGGGGTATTAAATCTTCAAACATTTCAAACACATTGCCCGGAACAAAAGATGATGCAAATTTGTTTTCTTTTATTGGATTTGCAGAAGGATCTAATCCAACTCAAGAAGTAAGGCAAATTTTGGAGCAAGAAATTAATTTAAATCAAAAACCTACAGTAAGAAATTTAGAAACAGGAATAGAATTTAGTTTTAAAGTACTAGCCCCAACTCTTAAATCAATAGAAGCACAAACTCCATTGCCTTGGGAAAATGGCAGAAGCTGGGTCAAGGGCATTGAGAGAGGAATCTCTGGCCTTGGTTATTACTTGTCTGGCAGATTCAAAAGCCCAGAGCCTAGTCAATCTGGTGGAGGTATTCAATCAAGTTATAAAGTTAGAAAAGGTTCTTTCGTTACTGTAGAATACTTGAGCGAAATATTAAGAAACCTAAAGGAAAAACTTAAATAATGAAACCCCAATTTGATAACCAAATATCTTCTTCGTTCCTAATGTGGTTTGACCATACTTTATTGTCTAAAGGCGAGGCTTATTATAATGTTACAAGTGCTTTCCCTGCTAATTCGTCTTATGTCAATGGGTTCTATGCATACAATGGGCCTTACAAAGGATTAGTTTATGATACTTCTATATCTGGCGCGACAGTAATGACTGGGGTTAGTATTGGTGGAGCAAATTATAATTTAGGTCAAAACCCAGTTAGTGGTATTAATTATTCAGAAGGGCAAATCTATTTGGCTTCTGGGTCTCTTACTGTTTCAGGGACTTACTCAGTTAAAGAATTTAATGTATTATTGACCTCTCAGCCAGAAGAGATTTTACTTTTTGAGACTCAATACGTCAGAAGAAATAAGACCTCAACAGAGTCTTTAAAGTCAAGTCTTAAAGAAAATACTATTACT
>Ga0209247_1000165_pt1 | contig 8117 bp, 7 predicted proteins | sample LauGreSBDMM110DN_2_FD_188212 | JGI IMG/M metagenome (GOLD analysis project Ga0209247, IMG submission 188212) | Freshwater lake microbial communities from Lake Michigan, USA - Su13.BD.MM110.DN (SPAdes) (version 2) | ecosystem: Environmental > Aquatic > Freshwater > Lake | place: Lake Michigan, USA... | reverse complement strand
TCCTTTTCCTAGTTCAACAAATTGTTCTTGTTCAAGAGCTCCAACAGGAATTTGTACACTTTGTACCAATTTATCGGATTCGGTTGTTAACGACTCTATTTGTCTAGGAACAATTTCAGCATTTTTTGACTCCACAATTGCTGTGTATAATTTAACTCCCTGTGTATAATCTTTTTCACATTTAATATACAATTCCATAATATATTTCCTAGTTCTTTCTACTGCTTCCTGTAATATTTTTTCTGTTAATAATGGATTGACTCTGATGACTCTTTTTCCTGTTTTTGCGTCAATACTATAAGTAAATAACTGGTTAATAATATCTAATAATTTATACTGATTATCAGCCGCATTTCCAACCATATTCTTTAAATTATCTGCATATGCAACAAATAAATCATCTACTTCGCCAATTTTAACTCTAGCTCTAAATTTTGGGTCAGGTCCTAGACAATTGGGTTGTGTTTTAGCATAATCTCTCAACTTAATATCACTAAATCTAGTGATTTCAGGCGGAATTGTTTCTTCTCCAGTAAATGCAGTAAAAAACGTCTTTAAATCTCTATCAAACAATGCTTTGGTTTCAGTCGTCATTTTAGAAAATGTTCCAGTTTTGCTATCATATTCATCATAATATAGCTGCATAAGCTCATTAATACCAGGCTCGTCACCTAATGTTCTAGACATTCCATTTTCATCAGCATTAATATCACAAATTTCAGGCTCTAAATAAACACTCTTGGTTTCTTCATCAATAAGCTCATCTCTTTTAAGGGCACGAATGCGATTATCACATATATTCAATTTAAATAATTTTCTATCGGCTTTTTTAGGAATTTTGTCTTTTTCCAACAAACTGCTGCTCATAGTGAGTCCACTTGTAGTATCTGTATAAGTATACACAGGATTGATTGTCATAACAATCGCAGCAAAAACATGGGCAATTTTTACATAAAATTTTGCAATTCCAATACATACACGATTTTTTTTAATATTTTTCTGAATACTCTTCTTTGTTTCATTAGATATATCTAAATCATTTAATGTATCTCTATCAATGAAAACAAATTGTTCAGTGTTTAGACTATTCACCTCTAATCCATCCCTAATCCTTTGCTCAAGATATGTAATTTCATGTTCTTTGAAATGTTTTTCGATAATGTCGGCAGTTAAAATAATCAATTTATCACAATATTCCTTTTCAGAAAGTTTGCTTAAACTCTTGAAATCCATTGTCAATATGTAATACGTAGCCACATAATCAATAACATCATAAAAGTTTTTAAATTCTGATTCAGCCGATTTATTAGCTGTTGAAGGTGTATTTCCCATATACTATACCCTTTTAAAAAAATATATGAAAAATAATATAAATAAAATTGAATTAAAAATATTTTATCTAATGAAAAGATATTACATCTATGAGCAAGGACAAAAGTCAAAAACGAAAGAACACACAAATAAATAAGACTGAACTATGGAATATATTTGATACACAAATCGAAAATCCCGATAAGCAAAAGGTTCCATTAGAATGTATGTATGGTTCTGGAAATCGAGAAATGTGTGAGCGATGTGAAAGTATTTTAGCATTTTCAGAAGAAGGGTTTCTAACATGCACAAATTCAAAATGTGGAATTATTTATAAAGATTTAGTTGACCAGTCTGCTGAATGGCGCTACTATGGTGCAGATGATAACCAGAGTTCTGACCCTACCAGGTGTGGTATGCCAATAAATCCACTACTCCGAGAGTCTTCTTATGGTTGTAAAGTTTTGTGCATTGGTCCTATGTCATATGAGATGCGAAAAATTAGACGATATACAGAGTGGCAATCAATGCCATATAAGGAGAAATCACAATATGACGAATTTCAAATCATTACAAATATGGCGCAAAATGCCGGTATTCCAAAGATGATTATTGATGACGCGATTGTATATCATAAGAAAATATCGGAATGCAACATGACATTTAGGGGCGACAACAGAGATGGTATTATTGCGGCGTCCATCTACATCGCATGTAGGGTAAATAATTATCCGCGAACTGCCAAGGAAATCGCATCGATATTCTGTTTGGATGCAACTAGTGCAACCAAGGGGTGTAAAAATGCGCTAGCTATTATTAACAATTTAGAGAAAGATATGGACCATAAGGAGAAGACAAACTTTGGCAAGACGAAACCAGAAGCCTTTATAGAGCGTTATTGCAGCAAATTGAATATCAATCATGAACTAACAAAGTTGTGTCAGTTTGTCTCAATGAAGATTGAGAAGATGGATGTGATGCCGGAAAATACTCCGCCATCTATTGCTGCAGGAGTGGTGTATTATATTTCGCAGATTTGCAAGTTAAATATTAGCAAACGAGATGTTAAAAATGTGAGTGAGACGAGTGAAGTGACCATTAATAAGTGTTATAAGAAGTTGGAAAAGATTGCAAAAGATGACCAGATTATACCTGCTGCCATTTTAAAAAAATATAATATATAATTTTAAAAAATGAATATGTTATAAATATAAAAATAAAAAATAAACATCTATAAATGGAAAACGAAGTTCCAACAAAAATCCCTAAACGTATTTTTATTGTCCCTTATAGAAATCGCATTCAACATAAATTCTTTTTTAGCAAATACATGAGTTTTATTCTTGAAGACGACGATGATTATGAAATATATTTTTCTCATCAATGCGATGCCAGGACTTTTAACAGAGGTGCTACAAAAAACATCGGCTTCATTGCCGCCCGAAATAAATACCCAAATGATTACAAGGATATTACTTTTATTTTTAATGACGTAGACACCATTCCTTTCAATAAAATTTTCGATTACAATACACAGCATGGTATAATTAAGCATTTCTACGGATTCAAATACGCACTAGGTGGCATTGTTGTAATGAAAGGCGCCGATTTTGAGAAGACGAATGGCTTCCCATGTTTTTGGGGATGGGGAATGGAAGACAATGCACTGCAAAAACGTTGTGAAGCAGTCGGTTTACAAATTGACAGAAGTGTATTTTATAACATTGGAAGTCCAGAGATTTTACAACTTTTTGATGGAATCTCTCGAATCATTTCCAAGAAGGATCCATGGAGAGGTGAACACGATGATGGTTACGATGGTCTCCGTACTATTAGTCATATGCAATATACTATAGACGAAAAATCGGAAAATCCTAGTGACAATATATTTGCAGTACACAATTCAAAAATTATGTATGTAAATATTGCGACCTTTTTGACGCATGTACCATTTGGATCGGAAGAGTATTATACTTATGATTTGAGAGAACCAAAACGAAAAATTATTCATCCAGACAAGATTCATGAGACCAATAAGAGTGTTGTTACAACAAATGATTGGACAAATATTCCTTATTATCCGACAAATAGAGAGAAGAGGGAAAATGTCGTGAAATATTTGATGTCTATGGGAAAACAAGTGCCGCAAACTTTGCTGCAGCAAATTGCGCGAGATAAACAGCAAGAGGTGAATGAAGATTCGTTTAATAAAAATGCAGTGAGATCTGAGTCACAACAAATGTATTATCCTCCATCTAATAGACCTCCATCTAATAGACCTCCATCTAATAGACCTCCATCTAATAGACCTCCATCTAATAGACCTCCATCTAATAATCCTCCATCTAATAGACAACAACCTCCCAATATATACTCACCACAATATGCAGCATATATAGGCGCCAGACCTAGAGCTCAGATTTCTGCTCGTATAGGCATGGGTGGAACTTATTAATATTTATTTTTCTTATATACATACACCATTTCTGTATACTCATTTTGTCTTTTGGATTTCTTCAAAGGGAATGATTCGTGAGCTGGTCCTAACAATTCTGTTAGCACTTTCTCATATACCTCTTTGCAAACATTAATAATATAATGTCCTCCTATTTGTAGACCATTATATGTTGCCAAAAACAGCGGCTTATAAAATTTGTCGTCCATATCTCGCTTTGAATCGTATATCGCATTGTGTGGATATTTTTCCAAACTATAATAAGGTGGCGATGCAAACACCAAGTCATAATCCATTGTCGCATAATCGACGCATAAAGCATCTTCAATACGAATATCTATTTTGGTTTCCGATTTGGTGGCCAAGTATGCGACCATATTGTTATATGGTTCTTTCAAATCTTTATTAATTTCCACACCATAATAAGTGTCCAAATTGAGAGCCGCCGCGGCGATTAAAGACCCACCCCAACCGGCACAAAAATTTAACACTCTTGTGCCGTTATACTTAACATAAATTTCCATGCAGTTGAGTGGTCTCATAATATTGATGGCGCTTATGCAAATATTATAGACCTCTTTCAATACGATAAATTCATTTTTTTGACCATTCTTGTTTTTCACTTCAGCATAATAGGTTAGCATCGTTTGTATGAATTTTTTATTTTTAAACGTGTCTAAATTTTGTAAAAAATCGAAAAAACTCGCATTATATTTGCCCTTGGTTTCTAGACGCTGTGTAAAAGTAAAATAATCAATCACATTATTCCCTATGCGAGACCTGGGACCAACATTGCATGCACCCTTTCCAATATTCATCAGTTGATTCATCTCTCTATCTACATCTTCTAATAAAATATTTTTGATTTGATTTGCAATAAATTTCTTATCTAAAGGCTCCGTCATATGTATATTTTTATTATGAGAGAATAAAATTATTCTTCTACCATTTTTTGAATATATGCGGTTTTTAATAAATTATTTAATTCAATATCTTGAATAGAACTTGTAATTTGACTTGGATGACGCCTATAAAGAAGCAAACATTCATCTATATTATAGACGACGCCAAACTTTTTTAAAACACGTAATTCCAACTCTAAATCTTCAAAAGCAACCTTGAAATTCTTTCTATAATTGCCTGTATTTAAAATCGCCGTTTTTCTGAAGCACAATGTCGGATGATTTAAAAACCAATCTGTAGGAGTTTCTTTATATTCTTGCCATGTCAAAACTTGTTTATGAGATGAACGATCTATTTCATTTTTTATACCATTCTCATTATTAAAACAAATAATATTTGTCCCGCATATTACTGCAGATGGGTTGTTTTCCATAAATTTGATCTGTTTCTGTATGCGAGTATTCAACATGATATCATCAGAATCCATTCGAATCACAATTTCATTTGAACAAGCGACCACACCTTGATGCAAAGAAAAACTAATTCCTCGATTAATTTTGTTTTTTTTATATACAACTTTGATATGATTTAATGACTCGAATATGGTGTGTAATAAATTTACCAATTGGTACGTATTTTCATCTGTAGAACAATCATCAATCCATATAAGTTCTATTCCAAAATTCCCAACTTGTTCTTTAATAGAAGTCATACATTCAACCAAATACTCTTGTTTTGTATTATAGCTGGGTATCAAAATTGAAACCCATGTAGCAGGGTCGCTGTCATATTCCCAAAAATAAAAACCGCTTTTTATTTGATTGTATTCTAAACTTCTTATAGTATTTGTATTAGTATTAGTATTTGCAATAGTATTTGAAATAGTATTTACATTAGTATTTGCAATAGTATTTGCAATAGTATTTGCAATAGTATTTGCAATAGTATTAGTATTTGTATTAGTATTTGTATTAGTATTAGTATTAGTATTTGTATTAGTATTTGTATTAGTATTTGTATTAGTATTTGTATTAGTATTTGTATTAGTATTTGTATTAGTATTTGTATTTGTATTTGTCTTAGTATTTATCTTATGTTTTGAATTATTTGATTTAGGTTTTGCACTATCAAACATATTTTTAAAAAATGAATGTCGAATTTCTCTTTTTTGATAATTCATACTATAATTATATTATAAAATAAATTATATTATAAAATAAATTAACACAAATAACTTATAATTATAAACACATACAATTAAATATATTATTATGTATTTATAATATTTATATTTAAATATTCATAATTTAATAATATAGTAAATTATGAATTCTATTTCAGATATAAAACATGCATTATATATTAATTTATCTTCTAGGCCAGATAGAAAACAACATGTTGAATCACAAATGCAACAACTCGGAATACACGTAGATAGATTTAATGCAATTAAGCTGCCAAATGGTGCATTAGGTTGTAGTATGAGTCATTTAAAATGTCTTGAAACTGCAAAAGCAGCAGGTTGGACACATTTGCTGATTCTAGAAGACGATATTAAATTCTTAAAACCTGAATTATTTAAAAGTCAATTATCCAAATTTCTCTCTACACACAACACATGGGATGTCGTTCTAGTTGGTGGAAATAATGTACCACCTTATCAACCCATTGATGATACGTGTATTAAAGTCGGTAGTTGTCAAACTACCACTGGTTATTTAGTGAATGGCCATTATTTTGACACTCTCATTGAAAATTTTAGAGTGGGAATTAGAAAACTTATTGAAAATCCAAGTCAACGTGTATTATATGCGATTGACAAGTATTGGTTTCAGTTACAAAAGAGGGATAACTGGTATTTAATTATTCCTCTTTCAGTAACACAGAGAGAAGATTATAGTGATATTGAAAAACGGCCCACCAATTATGCGACGGCCATGTTGGACATTGATAAGGCGGCTTATTTTTCAATATTTAAGAAAGATGGAGTCAAACCATCAACAATGACACCAACTTTGAAAAATTTTACCTTTTGATCCACATTTCACAAGCGGATTTAGTTACTTTTTGTTTTTAGTTTTTTTATTTATACGTTTTTTTGTTTTTTTGTTTATACGTTTTTTAGTTTTTTTAGTTTTTTTAGTTTTTTTAGTTTTTTTAACACCACCTCCCTCACCTGGAAATAAGGCCGTTATTGGTGCATTGTCTATTTTTCCACCCCTAGCTATATGATGCAAAATTATTCTCCTTTGACTAGGTTTTGTATATCCTTCCAAGAAATTATGAAAAATATAAATAGGTTCCCAATGTTTCAAAAGTGTATCATACTCTGTGTTAATACCATCATCATCTAATAGCATTATCCTCTCTGATTCTGCTAGCTTTCTGCTCTCTGATTCTTCTAGCTCTCTCCTCTCTGATTCTGCTAGCTCTCTCCTCTCTGATTCTGCTAGCTTTCTCCTAGCATTCTGCTGTCTGATTCTGCTCTCTGGTTCTGCTCCATATTTTATTATAGTATCAAAATCGTCCTTACTAATTCGATTTTCTGTTAAAAAAATCTCTTTTGCTTCGTCCTTTTTCAAATTTCTCATATTTTCTCTATTGGTTTGGATTTTCGTTCTTTCATAATAATCCCAACTACCCGTATCAGAAATTGAGTTAATGACTTCTGCATCTATTTTTTTTACGATGTCAGTCCATTGATCATATAAATCTCCTTTTTGTTCTGGAGTTAGTGAATCCATATAATATATATATATATTATATATTTCTTTCTACCAACCATGTTGAATAATCCGACAATTCAATATCCGTAAAGAACTTATTAGTAGCTAGAGAGAGTATTTCAGTCTTATATATAGCATCCAAATTGAAACCTATCGCATAATCTTCTAAAAACTCTTTTCCAATCAATTCCTTCTTTCCAATCAAGTTAGTAATAGCCGACCTAGAGAGAAAATAGAAACGCCCACTGCAATATTTGGTGACCATTAATGGCAGCTGTTTCGGTAACTCTGGATGTATGCGATGATATTCCGATAAATAAGGCTGCTTCACATCTACGATATATCCTCCATAATGCGTCTTTGGTATCTTATTTGATATAAGACCAACTATTGTGTCGAAAAAACGCGGATTTATCAAAATCTGATCATCATCGGTCTTAAATAAGTATTTGAATTGAAACGTTTCATAAACGGCTTCATAAGCGGCAATTACCTTCTTTGGCAAGGAGTTATAATCGTCTGCCACTTTCACATATAAAATACGCTCCTTATCGTCAAATTTAAACGCATTATCGAGTGATTCGTCACCGATTACGTGGTAGAACCGCAAATACCCCGGCACTTTTGGTAACCAAGTTATCTTCTGAAATTCGGCCTTTTTTGCATATTTTTTGCAATTCATAATGAGCATGATATAATCCTGATCGATCATAGAATATGTA
>Ga0209247_1000159_pt1 | contig 8308 bp, 7 predicted proteins | sample LauGreSBDMM110DN_2_FD_188212 | JGI IMG/M metagenome (GOLD analysis project Ga0209247, IMG submission 188212) | Freshwater lake microbial communities from Lake Michigan, USA - Su13.BD.MM110.DN (SPAdes) (version 2) | ecosystem: Environmental > Aquatic > Freshwater > Lake | place: Lake Michigan, USA... | reverse complement strand
GGAAAGATTCATTAAAAATGAAGATATAACATTGTTTAGTTACCATGAATGTCCAAGTTTGTGGAATAATTTTGGATTGCCAAATTTTAAAGAATTATATGAAAAGGCAGAGGCGAATAAAAATATCAAATTTAAGAAAAAAATCCCCGCTAAAGAATTGATGTTTTTGTTAGCAAAAGAAAGATTTGAAACGGGTAGAATATATATAATGTTTGTTGATCATGCAAATGAACATGGAACTTGGAATGCACATGTAGATACAACAAATTTGTGTACTGAAATAATACATCCGTTGATTCCTATCAAAGATTTGAATGATGATGAAGGAGAAATTGGTGTGTGTATTTTGGCAGCTTTGAATCTTTTAAACATAAAGGATGATAAAGATTTAGAGAAATCGTGTGATATTGCAGTAAGAATGTTGGACGCATTGATAGATTATCAAAATTATTTTGTAAAGGCTGCAAGTAATTTTGCAAAAAAACGACGCAGTTTGGGTATTGGCATCACAAATTTAGCCGCGTGTTTAGCTAAAGAAGGATTGAAATATCATGATAATAAATCTCCAAATTACATTTCAACTCAAATTGAAAAAATTAGTTATTATCTGATTAAAGCCAGTATACAACTCGCTAAAGAACTTGGTCCGTGTGAAAAGTTTAATGAAACCAAGTATAGTAATGGAATATTGCCAATAGATACATATAAAAAAGAAATTGACTCGTTTGTGACGGAACCATTGCATATGGATTGGGAGAGTTTACGAATTGATATAAAGAAATATGGCATGAGAAATTCTACATTGATGGCACAAATGCCATGTGAATCGTCTGCTGTTATTTCTAATTCAACCAATGGTATAGAGCCACCCAGATCTCTCATTTCATTTAAGGGGTCAAAGGCAAATATTTTGCCGGTAGTTGTACCAAATATTGAAAAATATAAAGACGATTATACATTGGCATTTGATATGCCGGACAATGATGGACAACTAAAAAACGTAGCCGCTATGCAGAAATTTATTGACATGGCGATATCAACAAATACATACTACGTACCGTCCAGATATAAAGATAATAAAGTGCCCATTGAAACTATAATTAGAGATATTTTGACGGCATATAAATACGGATTAAAAACACTATATTATGCTAATACAGATGACGGCGATAAACAGACAGCTATGGATACATCAATTGAGTTAAAACAACCGGTCATTGAAGAATCGGATTGTGTTAGTGGTGCATGTGCTATTTAAAATTATGAAAACTGTATTGAATAAAAAGAACGTAGATCAATTACGAAACCCAATGTTTTTGGGTGAGGATTTATCATTGCAACGATATGATAAAATAAGGTATCCTAAGTTCTATGATCTGTATGATCAACAATTAAACTTCTTTTGGAGACCACAGGAAGTGTCATTGGTCAAAGACATCAGCGATTTCAAAAATCTAACAGAAGAAGAAAGGTTTGTATTTGACAGCAATCTCAAGTTTCAAACCATGACTGACAGTATGTTGAGCCGAAGTATTCACGAACTCATGAAGCATGTTACTAATTCCGAATTGGAAATTTGCATGAATACTTGGAGTTTCTTTGAAACAATTCACAGTAATAGTTACACGTATATTCTTAATAATGTTTATCCGGACGCTACCAAGTTCTTTGATAGTATCCTTGAAGACAAGGAGATTGTAAAGCGAGCCAATGCAATTAGTAAAAAATATGATGAATTGTTGACACCATCAGATGATATCAAACAACAATTATTTGATGCGGTATTGGCAACTCAAATTACTGAAGGATTAATTTTCTATGTATCATTTGCTTGTAGTTTCTATTTTGGTTATCGTGGAAAGATGGAAGGCAATAGTAAAATTATAAAGTTTATTTCCCGCGACGAAAATCTTCATGTTGCTATCACTCAAAACATCATGAAGAATTGGATTAACAATGCGGACGAAGGATTTCAAGAAATTGTTAAAAAGAACGAAGATAAGGTATATAGAGCCTATGAAATTGCGGTAGAAGCCGAAAAGGATTGGGCTGATTATCTATTCAGTAAGGGCAATCTTGTGGGGTTGACCTCAGAAAGCCTAAAACACTATGTTGAATGGCTCGCTAATAACAGATTGACCAGTATTGGTTACAAGAAACTGTATCCAAATGCCAAGACCAATCCACTTGCCGGTTGGTTAGATAGTTATTACGATAGTAAGAAATTACAAGTTGCTCCTCAAGAAACCGAATTGAGTAGTTATGTAAAAGGTGTGGATAACACAATTAGAGACGACGCATTTGATGGATTTAAGTTGTAAATAAATAATTTACACTTTCTTATAAAAGACACCGTTTTTGGTGTCTTTTATTATATTTATTAACATTACATATGGAACCCGCATCTTTATCCAAACACGAAATGTCAACTATTGCACAGATAATATTGGCATTCGGTAGTTTATTAACCGTGGCATATAAACTCTTTAGAGTTGTCTCAAAAGAGATAACTGAGAGGAAGGATATGCATAATAAAATAAACCATATATTGGAAGAATTGACTCCAAACCATGGATCTAGTATCAAAGATAAGATTAATAAAATGGACGCACAATTGTCTGAAAATACACTTTTAACTGGTCGGATTTTTGATAGACAGCGTTGGATATTGGATAACGAGGAAATAATTGTATTTGAGAGCGATAATGATGGTAAATGTGTTTGGGTGAATAAAAAGTATTGTGATTGGTTAAAAAGAGACAATAAGTACTTTTTGGGACACGGATGGAAGAATGCGATCCATCCAGATGATCGTGAACAAACAAGTGAATATTGGGAAGAGTGTGTGGCTGACAGCAGAGATTCTGAAAATCTATTTAGAATGGTTGACAGAGACGGTAAAATATATAATGTCTATTGTATTGCTAACAAATCCACCGATAATAATGGTTACATGGGAACTATAAAGATTGTTGACTGATTCATTACGCGGTGATAACATCAGTTGTTATGGTAGAACAATTTTATTTTGATAAAAGTTTAGTATATTTAAAATCTATTGACAAGAAAATTGCTAGGCAATTAATAGAAAAGAACCATTATACCCACAAATGGACTAGTTGTAGTGTTGCATACGGTGTATATTACAAAGAATACACTGAAAGCACATTTTTTGGTGGATTCAATTCCAAATTGATTGGAGTTTTAGTGTATGGTAATTCAGTTGGTAGAAATTGTAGCACTAGTATCAGTCAACAAATAACCAACGATAATGTATATGAATTGACTCGGCTTTGGATTGAAGATGGTTATGGTAAGAATATTGAGAGTTATTGTATTGCTGAATCTTTTCGTTGTATAAACAAGGATTATCCGAAAATTAAATGTATATTGAGTTACGCCGACAGTGAAGCGGGGCATGTTGGTAAAATCTATCAGGCAACTGGATTTTTGTATCAAGGAGACAATTATGTAGATATTGCTTTGATGCCCAATTATAGTGTTAGTTTAACCGGCCCCCCCAATTATAAGTGGATACACAGTAGAAGTGTATATTCTGAGTGGGGAAGTCACGGAGTTGATAAATTAAAAATAAAGATAGGAAAAACGTTTTATAGAAAGAAAGAATCGGGTAAACATAGATATATTAAGTTCATTTCCAATAAAATAGAAAACAAAAAACTTACTAAATCGCTTAAACATCCAATTTTGCCGTATCCAAAGATGGCAGAATATTCCGAGGAAATTCAACAAATAACAATTGAAAATAACATGGATAATTTATATTTTTGATTATATTTATATAGCATATGACAAAAAAACAATTGAGAAACCTCATTCGTGAATGTATTTCCGAAGTAAAACTCGTTAATGTAATAAAAGAAATAGTGAATGAGACATTAAAACCGATGAAATTCAGTAAACAACCATCATTGGAGGCCAAGATGGAAGAATTGGCAGAGGAAGTTTCCAAGGCAAACAAGGACGCCAAAGTTGTTTATGACGACAACAAGAGATACAACGTATGTGACTGTGATCCTCACTATTTTAGCATTCACCCAATGACCGACGACAGTTTTGATGTAACTTATTTCAAAAATAAAACCGACAGAACCAAGAAATTTAATTTAAATTTTGAAGAGTTAACCAAGTATGTAACTGAAACTCTCAAGGAAAATGGACCTGATTTTGGACAAAAGAAGTGGGAAAAGTGCGCGGCAAATTCAGTAGACAAAGACGGAAAGAAAAATCTTGACAAACCACAAGAAACGGACGAAAAGGTAAAAGACGCAGTTGAAAACAAGGATGATCTACCAACGTCTCCAATGAAATCGGTTGAAAAAATAAAGAAACAAGCAGACCACAGTGTTAAGGATGCAAATGCAGATGGCAGACGAAATGTGGGTAAATTTGTAGATTACAAGTATCCAAAACAAAAAGATGATAAAATTGTGATTAAACAAAAACAATTCAAAGCAAAAGGTAGACCAAAAAAAGATTAATTTAAATTTAAAATCAAACCGTCAATTTACTTTGACGGTTTTTTTGTTTGACGTTTAGAGAAAGTGATGTAAAGTGGTTTCAAGGACACGATCCCACCAAGAACATGAAGAACACAAACATCAAGAATATAGACATTAAATCTCTAATCAAAGAGAGTCATACAATCAAGCCAGCGGAACTTGTAATTGACAACACCAAATGGAAGTATTTGGTAAGATCCGTGTATCGTGGAAAGAACATTTTGATTGTTGGTCCTACTGGATGTGGCAAGACATTGGCTGCACAATCTGTTGCCAAGGCATTGAATCGTCCGTACTTTTATTTTAATTTGGGAGCCACACAGGATGCACGCGCATCACTCATCGGCAACACCCATTACAGCAAAGAAACAGGAACGTATTTCAGTGAATCTACCTTTGTCAAGGCAATCAAAACTCCAAATTCGGTAATTCTTCTTGATGAAATGAGTCGGGCACATCACGATGCATGGAATGTCTTGATGACTGTATTGGATGATTTGCAACGTTATTTGCGCTTGGATGAAAAACAAGACAGTGAAGTGGTCAAGGTAGCTCCCGGAGTTTGTTTTATTGGAACTGCTAACATTGGAAACGAATACACTTCTACCCGAGTCATGGACAGGGCACTAATGAGTCGGTTTCCCATCAAGATTGAAATGACTCCGATGGATTTTAAAACTGAATTTGAATATTTAAAATCACGATTCTCTATCACCGATGAACCTTCATTGAAGCTTCTATCTAATGTATGTGAAATTGCAAATCTTACCCGTGAACAAATTAAGAATGAAGATAGTAAGATTACCAATTTTATTCCGACTCGTTCTACGGTTGAAATAAGCGAACTCATTCTGGATGGATTTGATTTGACCGAAATCGCAGAAACTGCAATTTATCCCAATTTTATGAATGACGGTGGAGTTGACAGTGAACGAACCTATATGAAACAGGTTGTTCAAAAGTATATTCCAACTACCTCTCCCAATACTCTAATTAACGATCCGCTGGATAGTCAACCCCCATTCTAATCTAAAGATATGGATATAACATACAGTGATTACTGGTTGGAAGATTTTGAATTTGATGATGTTGATAAGCAAAATGCCATCCATACAAATTTAATCAAGTTGTCTATGGCTCGTAGAGCTATTAGTAACTTTGTTCATATTTTGACTAATAAGAATATTCCTGTATTTTTCAATGACGGAGGTGATAATTCTACAGATGGAAAGTCTGTTTATATTTCGTCCGATATTGTAAAAAAGGAAGATTTTGATACTGCGGTAGGACTTGCCTTACATGAAGGTAGTCATGTTATATTGTCCGATTTTGATATTTTCAAGACTATTTGGCAAAGGGTTCCTAGTACTGTGTATAAACACGCAGAGAAACTTCAAATTTCAAAAGAAGATATTCATATTTTTGTAAAACATATTCTTAATTATATTGAGGATCGTTATATTGATAATTTTGTATACAAAAACGCCCCTGGTTATCGTGGTTATTATACTGCATTGTATGACACATATTTCCACAGTGGTAAAATTGACGAAATGTTGAAGAGTCAATTATACAGAACTCCTAGCATTACAAGTTACGAATCTCGCATCATCAATTTCAACAATGTTAATACCGATCTTGAGGCTTTGCCGGGTCTTCGTGATATTGCAAAACTTATAAATTTATCAAAAATTGATAGGCTGACAACTCCCAAAGACAGATTATCAATTGCATATGAGGTGTGTGAAGTCATATTAAAGAATATAACCGAACATCAATCTAATGCATCAAAATCGGATTCACCACAACCACAATCAAATTCAAAAGAAAAATCAACCGAAAAATTGAATGATTCAAATGATCAGAATGAATCTATTGACGACATTATTGGGGGTGATACAAATCAAGTTGCTTCATCTAAGGAAGATACCGTAAAAGACGATATTGGAAATGATGCCAATGTCTCTGATAGTAAACTTAACAAGATTAAAAATGCACTTGAAAAGCAAAAGAATTTTTTGGATGGAAAAATTAAAAAGAAGAAAGTTTCTGCCAAAGAAAAATCTATTTTAGATTCCATTGATAAATCGGGTATTACATTGTCAACTGTAGGATCTACATATATTAAAGCCGATGGTTCTCACAGTGTAGATTGTGTTGTTGTCAAGAAAATGAATTATGAACTACTTAGCAGTGAATTATTTCCATTAACAATTAAGGATCCACTGAAACCTACGCCAATGGCACATGAAAATATTACCAATGCCGTCAATTTGGGAATTATCAAGGGCACCGTTTTGGGAAGAAAATTACAATTACGAAATGAAAGTAATACTACAAAGTATATGCGCAAACCATCTGGACGGGTGGATAAACGAATTTTGTCTGAATTGAGTTTTGAAAACGAGAACATTTTCTATTCAATGGATGTGGATAAATACAACAAGTCATATATACATATCAGCGTAGATGCAAGTTCCAGTATGAAGGGTGGAAAATGGTTGTCAACTATGACGGCTGTAGTTGCTATTTGTAAAGCCGCGTCAATGATTGATAATCTACGAGCAAGTGTGAGTTTCAGAACAACAGTCAGTGCGGGCAAGGGAATTGAACTTCCATATGTAGTAATTGCATATGATTCCAATACAGATAAAATCAGTAAAGTAAAGAATTTATTTAAATATATTCAACCAGCTGGGTGTACTCCCGAGGGACTTTGTTATGAATCAATCATGAATGAATTGCCGGTATCAACGGAAGAAGATTTTTATTTTCTAAATTTCAGCGATGGCCAGCCGTTTATGAATTACTCAGATATAAACGACAATTCTATTTGTTATTCGGGTGCCGCCGCCGCCGCTCACACCAGACAACAAGTTTATAAAATTCGTGATCGTGGATATAAAATTTTAAGTTATTTTATTAAGGAACCGTGTGAGTCATCTTATATGTTTGATAAACAACACATTGAAATGGATAATAAAAGTCGCGATACATTTAAAATGATGTATGGAAACGGTGCATCATTTGTTAATATTAAAAACATTTTTGACATTGTGAAAACAATCAATAAAATGTTTTTACAAAAAGATTGACATAACTCTTTGAGTGTGTTAAATTTAAGATGTCGGTTAAATATAAACAAAAAATAAAAAGGAAAATAATATGAGTAATACAATGAAAAAGACGGACCGTAAAAACAAGACCAATCAAGTGGTTAAATGGCCAAGTGCAGATTCGTTCTTCACCGTCAAGACGATAAATGCAGACAATAGTGATTTTAAGGAAATTACACTACGAGTTCGTCTAAAAACGGCTCTTGACGAAGGACTTATTTCGGCACTCGGAACTATTCCCGGAGGCAAGGGTCGGCCAACAATCGCATTTGCGATGAATCCAGTTTCTTCAAAGGCATTGGACGCCGCCAAGAATGCACAAGTTAATCTGCACGATCGTTATCTGGTCAATGTTGTTAACATCAAGGCAGATTCTACGGCTTCTCAAACCGAAACCTCGGAAATATCAGTATCAACCAAATCCGAAAAGGTTAATGCCTAAGAAACAAAAAATTAGTAATAAAAAGGTGTCGTATATCAAATTATACGACACCTTTTCTTTTGAAGATAACTCTTAGATCAAGGAGGATTTGAGCTTGATGTCAATATATATGATAACGGACTTTACAAACTCATAAGATTACAAAAATGAAAGATATTATTATACTATATTTGGATAAATTTAAGAAAAAGTTTTTGGTATACAAAGAAACAGAATTGTATGATATG
>Ga0209247_1000139_pt1 | contig 8729 bp, 9 predicted proteins | sample LauGreSBDMM110DN_2_FD_188212 | JGI IMG/M metagenome (GOLD analysis project Ga0209247, IMG submission 188212) | Freshwater lake microbial communities from Lake Michigan, USA - Su13.BD.MM110.DN (SPAdes) (version 2) | ecosystem: Environmental > Aquatic > Freshwater > Lake | place: Lake Michigan, USA... | reverse complement strand
GAGAAGGGCCATCCACTGGAGGAGGTTCTGCAAACACGAATAAAAATGCATCAGATCTGAATTCGCCATGGGGTAAAATACACAGATTTAATTCAGATGGCTCCATCCCTAGCACCAATCCATCTTTTAATGGGAATATAAGTTCAATTTTCACTATCGGTCATAGAAACCCGCAAGGACTTACATTAAATCCAAAAACAGGTGATGTGTGGGAGTCAGAACATGGACCTATGGGTGGTGATGAAATAAATATCATTTCATCCAAAAGTAATTATGGGTGGCCCGCTTTATCCTTAGGTAAAAATTATGATGGAAGTACTATTTCTAAAAATCATGATTCTGCAGGAATACAAAAACCAATTTTTGCTTTTATACCTTCCATTGGCACCTGTGGTATAACTTTCATCTATGGAACTAAATTTAAATCATGGAGTGGTGATTTAATTGTATCAGGTTTGGCCTCTCAAAAATTACATAGATGTATTGTAAAAGATAATCAGATCATTAAGGAAGAAATTATTTTAAAAGATATCATGGAGTGGTGATTTAATTGTATCAGGTTTGGCATCTCAGAAATTACATAGATGTATTGTAAAAGATAATCAGATAATTAAGGAAGAAATTATTTTAAAAGATAGTGGAAGAATAAGGAACGTAATTCAGGGACCCGATGAGTCACTTTATGTTTCCGTTGAGGGACCAGGAAGAATAATTAAGATAACACCAAGATGAAAATAATACAATGAGAGAATCATTATTAATCATATCGCTAGGCATTAATATTTACTTGATGTTCAAATCACTAGAACTTACTCGTTGGCTTTATGACAACAGCATTATTGACCTCCCAACAAAAAGAAGCTATACCCTACTTTCAATCGTAATGCCGATATGGGGCTATATCACCACAAGCCTTAAATATAAAAGAAGCTTGAAACGCTCTTAAGTTGATTGATGCTTAAATCAGAATTTTAACTGCTTGACGCGCTCTTAATTTCCAAGCACCTGCTTCAAAAACCCACACATAAAATATTTTTAATTTTATAGGGGCTATTTTAGGGTCTATAGAAGTGACTGCATTAAATGTGTGACGCACATAACCCATATTTCCTTCCACCTCAAGTGTTTGATCCGCAATATTGATGGTTACAAAATCACTCTTCCCGTTCACCATATTATCGATGAAAGTTTTTTGATCTTCAACAGCACCTGCTGAATGTCCATAGGACAATTTTGGGGATGTTAGTGTATATAAAGTGGATTCATTAGGATCGATTAACGTTAATCTCAACTTCTCCATTGTTTCAACTAATTTTTGTTCCTTTTTTTCCTGTGCTTGAACACCGAATACAACAAAGGTCAATAATATTGCGAAAGTAAATTTGATAAATTTCATTGTGCTGATTTTAGATTGAATAGGAAAGTTAATAAAAATTAAAAGAACTACAAATAAAATAGGGTACAATCATTGCACCCTATTTACATGTATCAGTTACGTTATTAAGTAGCTAATGGTGGCCCTTGCGGAACAAATATTTTTTGTCTAGGTCGTTTGTTTTGGGTTCTTGTCGCTGTAAAAGTAGCTGTTCTATATTCACCCATATGAATATTCCCTGTCATGGTCTCACCCACTACTTTACCCGAGAAAATATAGGTTAAATTATCAGCCGCCTGACGTTCTTGACTTTTTAACTTTATTTCATTTGCCTCAATGGTACCAACACACTCACGCGTTGAAAAATCTCCCTTATGACTTCCTTGCAACCAATTTCCATCCTGGGTCAATGTAATTTGATGTGCAGATTTACTACTAAAAAATTGGATATCAAATTTCCAAGTACCTGTTAATGAAACAGCTGGCGCTTTTAAATCATTATTTTTAGCCGTCCTTGTTTGTGACATAAAATTATAAACACGTTCAGCCACTTGTTCGGCCTCACCTGGCTGCATTTGACCTGTAGTAATGTTTATACCAGTAATATTATCCTTACTCATGCTTCCCACTGCAATACGCGGCTTGTTTCGGCCAAATTCCTCTGCCACTTCCTCCCCTGTAATATTAAATTTATTGGGATCCCAATTAATTCTTAATACGGGCGAACGATTCGAGTAGGAAACGGGCTCAAATACAGAAGTACTGATTTTTTTGAAATCAAATCCAACCAGGATAACCATGTTTTCCATTCTTGTTGGTGATCCCTTGTTGTCCATGCTTGCACAGCGGCTAGCATACCTAACATTTCCTCACGACCTACTTTATTATCACGACAAGGGCCATGATGTGGTGCACTTGCTTGCCAGGCCGACATTAATATATCTTTTTGCCCAATGACAAATCCAGCACATTGTGGCCCACATATCGCTTTACCACCACTATACGCAACCATATGCGCTCCTCTTTGTAAATGGATATTAGGTATGGTTAAAACTTCAGCAGCTGCATCCACCAAGATGGGTATATTTTGCGCCTTAGTTAATCGAACAATATTAACCAATGATAATGGCGCATCATTATCTGCAGGATCATCTGCCATAATATAAATCATTGCCGTTTTTTTATTCACTGCTTTTACTAATTCCTCTGGTGTATTTACATCAATAATTGTTACACCAATATTGCGAATAGAATGATCGTACACATTTCTTGAGCCCGCAGGTATAATAACTTCCGTTTTTTCGAAGCCCGTTAAATTGGGAATACAAATTAATTTTTCAGGATTGCCCCCTGTAACACATGCCGCAGTAACATGTTTCATCCCTGCTGCACAACCTGCTGAAACTAGCGCCCACTCCGCTTGTGTAACTTCGGCTATTTTCGCATGCACCGCATCCCCCAATTCATCATACTGTACAAAATTATGCGCCGCCGCTTCCATTGCAGCGCGTACTTCAGGCCTTTCAATAGATCCCCCAATAATGGTGAAAGTTCCCCTGCAATTAATTAAGGGTTCTACACCTAGTGACCTGAAAATATTTTCACCATTTTCTACAACATTAGTAACTGATGTTGATTTGCCAAACAGCTGTGAAGGCAGTGCAGCGGTAAATGGAAGAAGCGATAAACTTTTTATAAGATTGCGTCTTTTCATAGGTGATGATTTAATATAAATTTTAAATTAATTGTTATTTTATTTGCTTATGGTAATTTACGAATTAATAAACGAATGATTGTAAAAGCAATCAAATACATACATCCACATATGGTAAATAATATATTATACCCAATACTGATATTTCCTAAAGCTTTATAAGTGTCTAATAAATAGCCTACTAATATCGGGAATAGTATACCTCCAATTGCACCGGCCATTCCTCCGATCCCCACCACTGAACTAACCGATTCCTTAGGGAACATGTCTGAAGCCATCGTAAAAATATTGGTGGCCCAAGCCTGATGTACCGCAATGACCAAACTAATTAAAGCAACTGCCACCCATACATTCGTGACAAATTGGGCAAGTATCACCGATAACTCAATTATTGCAAAAATAAATAATACTGTTTGTCTTGCATTTAATACACGCCAACCCTTCTTTATTAAATGAGATGATAAATAACCGCCCATGACACTTCCAATAGTGGTAGATGCATAAATAATCATCAACTCGATACTTGGTTTTTTTAGATCAATATGAAAAGTGGTTGCAAAATAGGAAGGCAACCAAAATAGAAAAAACCAATAAATGGGATCAATTAAAAATTTACCTGTAACATAAGCCCAGGTTTGTTTGTAGGTAAATAATTTACGCCAAGGTATATCTACTTTAGTAATGTTTTCATTTTGTTGATCTGATTCAATGTAAGCGCGCTCAGTTTCAGTAAGCCTTTTTTGTTTTGCTGGAATTTCATAAAAATATAGCCATGCAATTAACCATACAAATCCCAATGCACCTGTAATCCAGAACACTGCCTGCCAGCCATAATTGGCATATATATAGGGTGTGATGAATAAAGCAAAAACTACACCCACACTAGTACCTGCATTAAAAATACCGGTAGCCAAACCTCGTTCCTTTTTAGGAAACCACTCTGCTACTGTTTTTACAGCGGCTGGAAAATGGCCAGCCTCACCTATACCTAAAAATATGCGCGCTACACTAAATCCAACAACCGATTTTGCAAGGGCATGAAACATTGCTGCCGTACTCCAAATAATTACTGTAAAGGTATAACCAATTTTAGTCCCCACTTTATCAATCACGCCTCCTGCAATTAATAACCCAACAGCATACGCTGCGGTGAAGGCCATCACGATATGTGAAAAATCAGTTTCAGTCCAATTAAATTCTTTTTCTAAAATTGGTTTTAATAACCCTATAATTTGTCGATCTAAATAATTAATACAGGTTGCCGTAAATAATAATGCAATAATGATCCAACGATAGTTTTTAATTTTTTTCATTATCAAAACTGATTACTTAGATAATTGCATTTGTTGTGCAAATAATGTAAAGTGATTCAACATGGCTTCACTATCTCTCTTTTGAATTATCTTTTTATCAAATAAACATACTCGGAGCCTACTACTGAGGCAGGATATAATTTAACTATTGACGCGCCTAATTCCCAGGCTTCGTAAATTTCAGTTGGACTAAATGCACCAGGAAATATTGGCACTTCCATTGAAACACACTTTTTAACTACTTCCGCTTTAAATATGGGTGTTACGATAAAATTTGCACCTGCAGTTATAGCAGCTGCTAAGTCATCAAGCGTACATACGGTCCCTGCACCTACATTTAATTCGCCTTTATATTCTAATGCCAAGGAGCTAATCACCGATAATGCCTCTGGCGTATTGAGTGTTATTTCAATAGTAGTAAAACCGGCTTGCTTGTAAATAGGTAAAACAAAATTAATATCGGCCACACTTAGGCCTCGTATAATACCTACTACTGGCATTTTATCAAATAATTCCCATGAAAATATTGATCGATCCATTTTATATAGTTTGAATATATTTTTTATAAACGGTTAATTGCCCTACAACAGTTGCTTTATCAAACAATGCTGGTGCAATAAATATTACATTATCCATCAATCCCAATTCTTTCAATACAATAGTGTAATAAGAAATTAAATTGGAACTACAACAGACTACTAATTTATTGGTTGCTGATAAAATATTACCTTTTTTCAAATAGTCAAATTCACTGCCTATCAATAAGCCACTTAAATAATAAAAATTCTGTTCCTTATTTAATTTATTCAAAATATCATTGACCCTTACCTGAAATAAATGATTTAATAATGAGCCGTCTTTTGAATCATGAATACCCTTTATAAATGCCGATTGATTTTCTGGGTCTGCATTTCTATCTTCCTGAAGAAACGCAATGGACTTAGATAATGTACCATGCCCTCTTAGTAAATGAAATAATTCGCCAGTGATAAATGTTTTAATTGAAACAATAGATTTATCATTGATGCTTACATGTTTTGAATGCGTCCCAGGTAGTACAAATATGCCGTTGTTGGGCAGTACATTATTTAATTCAGCCGTATGATACAAGCCAACAATTTGCGTTTCCTCGCCACGCATTAAATCATCAGCACTGCAAACTCCTGTTATTAAAAGTATTGGCGCCCTATTTTGTTGAAACCTACATTCAAAACCTGTTGTAGCAGCTACAGAAAAAGGTAAATTTTCATAAGGCATGTTCATCATCCCAATGGAAGATATCGCCATACCTGAAAATCTATGTCAAGGGGATGGCGTATTTCCCCCATCTGACTTTGAATATATTGTAAATAGTAATCAAAGCGATGCTCTGGATTTTCGTCCTTTTGACTTTGCCAACTATTATAATGGGATAATATTCCATTTTCAGCATGCGTCTCCGCGATCACTTCTGCCTTCAAATTAGTTAACCTTAATCGAAAACCAGTGGTACCCCAATCACAACATAAAATATAATCTGCTTGCATATGAATAGCAATCTACTTTTAATTTAAGACAAATTCTAAATAGCGAAACACTATTATTTAGCCAATAATAAAATGGGTGTTGTAATACCATTCAAATCATACACCATTTTACCATTTCTGATGGTTGCTTGACATTCAAACTTCTTAGTGCCTGTTTCTTTATGTCCAATACGATCAAAAAATCCAAAATTACCTTCACGAATACCTAGTACCGCTATATCCGCAACCGAACCCACCGATAAATTTCCTAACTCCTCACGCTTAATAGATTGCGCAGGCGCCCAAGTACTTGCCTTAATGATTGCAGGCACTTCCATGCCCATGGTCATAAATATGGACATTACATTTAACATATCCTTCATTGCATTATTCATACTTCCTGTATGCAAATCAGTACTTATTGTATTTGGATAAAATCCAGCTTTAATTGCTGGCAATGCTTGATCAAATGCAAAACTTGCACGGATAAAATCCAGCTTTAATTGCTGGCAATGCTTGATCAAATGCAAAACTTGCACCACCAAAACCTACATCAAATATAATACCTCTTGCTTGTGCCTCTTTTATAAACGGTTTCAATTGACGCGTTCTAAAATCAACGATTGGATCTCTTCTCTGTAATTCAGTAAATGCATGCGTATAAATATCGCCTGGTCTTAAATGTTTGAAAAATAATTCCTGTATGGATAAAGGCGCATGTGAATCATCACCTCCAAAATCAACAATCACTGGAATATCACCCGCTAACTTACCAGCAGCAACTGCGTTATCCACTGGCGTCCATTCTGCATTTTCAAAATGCGCTACTTTAAACCCTACAATATCTTTTTTATTTTGCTTTGCAACATAGGCAGCCATTTTAGGATCCATATCTCTTGCGTCTTGTTCATACGCACCGCCGCGCATACCCTCACCCACAATATTTAAAAATGACAAAACCCTTGTTTGTGATACGTCAATTACATTTTTTTTGAAAACTGAAAAGTTTTTCCAGCCAGCACCTCCGCAATCAACAATGGTCGTAACACCCACCCTAAATGTATAGCCATCAGGCATTAATGCACTATTACCATCACTTAAACCACGATCGGGTTCCGTTCCAGCAAAAACGTGTCCATGAATATCAATCAGGCCTGGTGTAATAATTAAACCTTTTGCATTCACCACTTGCGCCGCACCGGTAGCATTTATATTTTTTGCAACACTTGCAATTTTACCATCTTGAATGGCAATATCCATGAGCTCATTGATACCATTTTTAGGATCAATCACCAACCCGCCTTTTATAACAATACTATACCCTTGCGCATTAGCGTTATAAAAAAATGTGGTTAAACATAAAATAGAAATAAATACTTTTTTCATAATTTATTTTTTAAAGATTAAGCTTTTGCTAATAATAATTCTTCCCGTACGCGCTTTGCTACAATTTTCTCCTCCCCTTCTTGTAACATAAATACAGTAATGTTTATCCCTGTCCCATTGGCCATAACTTCAATGGAAGGGCTTCCATTTCTTAATTTCAACATTAAATCCTTATTGCTCGTTTTTACTTTTGATTCATCCCAGTTTATAAAAAGAAGTGGCGTATGATTCGCAATTGGTGGAACTGAAATTTCTGTTATTACGCCTTCAATTGAATTAACAGCTGTTTTAATAGAATCAATTTTTGATTCCCACATTTTCCATTCTGCATCATGGTCTTGATTGATGTACTTTTCAAGTGCCACATACATACCTACTATTTCCTCTTTATTCACTTTCATCCCTCTACCAATATTTCCACCACGAGGAGGCGCACTTAAACGCGCTGCAGCAATTAAATCCTTCCGACCCATTAATATCCCTGCACTTTGTGGACCACACATTGCTTTGCCGCCTGATACACACACCAAATCAAACCCAAGTTCATTGTACTTCCATAAATTAGAAACTGGAGGTACATCTGCAGCCATATCAATCATCGTTGGAATTTTATGTTTTTTTGCAATCGCCACCCACTCCTCATGTTGGATTTTACCCATCGGCGCGTAGGTATTCAAAAACCACATCATGGCCGTTTTTTCATTGATGGCTTTTTCTAACTCTTGTGCTGTTTCAATTTCAACAATAATCGCACCCGTATTTGTTAATGCATGCACGTATCCAATATTATGTCCCTTTTGTACAATCACTTCTGCTTTCATTCCTGTTACATTAGGCAATTGCGCCACTTTTTTCATGTCCATTCCTGTTAATACACCAGCGGTCCCTAGCACCAATGCACTCCAACACCCAGCAGTAACTGTTGCTGCTTCAGCATGACATAATTCAGCAATTTTTTCGCCCACTTTATCTTGTACCTCATCTAACATGGCAAATTGCTTTGCACTTTGCTTAATGGTTTCAACAACTTCATCATGCATTAATGATGCAGTCATTGCTGTATAAGTTCCAGCTGCATTTACAAATGTCCGAATGCCCAACTCCTTTAATATATTCCTTTTAGCAGCAGGCGCTTTAGCAAATGCTTTTGTTGGTATTAAACCTGCTGCAACACCTGTGCCAATAGGCAACATGCTTGCGTATTTAAGTAAATCTCTCCTTTTCATATTTCAAATTTTATAGTAATTTAATGAAAAAAGGATTTAGTTGTTACTAAACCCTTTTTTTACGATTGCTAAACCCATATTCCCATAAAAGAACTTATAACTAATTTTGTTGCCCTGTTTTTGGTCCTACGTCCCACCACATTCTGCCCTGCAACAAGTCAACTGTTTCTTCAGAAAAACTTTGTCTCTTGATGGCCTCATTATAATTAG
>Ga0209247_1000135_pt1 | contig 8831 bp, 8 predicted proteins | sample LauGreSBDMM110DN_2_FD_188212 | JGI IMG/M metagenome (GOLD analysis project Ga0209247, IMG submission 188212) | Freshwater lake microbial communities from Lake Michigan, USA - Su13.BD.MM110.DN (SPAdes) (version 2) | ecosystem: Environmental > Aquatic > Freshwater > Lake | place: Lake Michigan, USA... | reverse complement strand
CCTGAACCAATGCAAAAAACATTTTTACGTTATGGAATAAATGATGGATCATGGAATATTATTCGTAATACAAAATTATATGACGCAGGAATTGACGATGTTAATTATGCAAATAAAGGCGCAACATTTTTAAGACCCGATGATATAAGATTAAGAACTGATTTAACAGAAAGTTTAAGAGAAGATCTTACAAGTAAATTAATGGAATTAGTTGTTAATGAAACTGAATTTGCTATTCCTTCAACTTCAGCAAGAGGTAAAGTTGCATTATTTGGAAATCAAAGATCAGGAACTATTGGTGGTGAATTAATAAATTCTGTTGCAATGTATAAAAACTTTCCAATTACATTTGTCTACACTCATATAAGAAGAGGTTTTACTCAAACTAATTTAACAGGTAAAATGAAATATGTAGTTCCTCTAGTTATTACAGGAACATTATTTGGTGCTTTAGCTTATGAGCTTGGAGAAATAACAAAAGGTAGAGATGTTACTTCTTCAGAAAAAATGCAGGAACCTAGTTATTGGTTAAGAGCAATGATTAAAGGTGGAGGTTTAGGTATATTTGGAGATTTTATAACTGCATCACAAAATCAATATGGCAGAAATTTATCTTCAACAATTCTAGGCGCGCCTGCTGGGTTCTTTGAAGATGTTGCAAAACTTACTTTTGGAAATATTATTAATTTAGCAACAGGTGAAGAAACTACTTATGGAAGAGATGTAAGTGATTTTTTAAGACAATACACTCCTGGAGCAAGTTTATGGTATGCCAGACTAGCTTTAGAAAGATTAATCTTTGATAATATACAAAAAATGATTGATCCTAAATTTAATGATAGAGTTATTAGAAGAATTAATAAATATAGGGATGAGCATGATAAAGAATATTTTTGGAAACCAGGCGACAGTTTTCCTGAAAGAACACCAAAAGTCAATATATTTGAATAAATATGATAGACATTAACGATTGAATTTAATATAGGGAATTATGACAATATCATCAACTACAGTTAAAGTTAGTTACAGTGGCAATAGTTCAACTACTGTATTTGCTTATACATTTAAAATATTAGATGATGATGAAGTTCAGGTTATTATAAGATCATCTACCGGTACAGAAACAGTTAAAACAAAAACAACTCATTATACAGTATCTGGTGTTGGTTCATCAGGTGGTGGAAACATTACGTTCTTAACAGCTCCTGTTACTGGAGAGACTGTTGTTTTAAAAAGAAATACAACAAGAACACAAGAAACAGATTATGTAGCTAACGATCCATTCCCAGCTAATTCACACGAGGAAGCTCTAGATAGAGTTACAATGATAGCTCAAGAAATTCAAGAAGAATTACAAAGAGCTATTAAATTATCTAAAACAAATACAATGACATCTACAGAGTTTACTGTAGCTGCTGCAGATCGTGCTAATAAAATTCTAGCATTTGATACCAATGGAGAAATATCAGTTACACAAGAGCTAGGTACATTTAGAGGAAACTGGGCTACTGCCACATCTTATGCTGGTAGAGATATAGTTAAAGATACTTCTACTAATAATATATTTATTGTTGATACAGCACACACATCTTCTGGATCACAACCACTAACTACAAATGCTAACTCTGCTTTATATGAATTATTAGTTGATGCTGCTTCAGCTACAACTTCTGCTACTGCCGCTGCCGCAAGTGCATCAGCTGCTAGTACATCAGCATCTAACGCATCTACATCAGCTTCAGCTGCAAGTTCTAGTGCCTCAACAGCAACTACTCAGGCAACTAATGCATCTACTTCTGCTTCTACAGCTTCTACACAAGCTGGTTTAGCAACTACTGCTGCAACTAATGCTGCAACATCAGAAACAAATGCTGGAACATCTGCGAGTGCAGCTTCTACATCTGCATCTAATGCCTCATCAAGTGCAAGTTCTGCTTCTAGTTCTGCATCTACTGCAACAACACAAGCTACAAACGCATCAAATTCTGCTACAACTGCAACCACTCAAGCTAGTGCTGCAGCAGCTTCTGCAAGTACAGCTACAACACAAGCAACGAATGCTTCTAACTCTGCAACGACTGCAACAACTCAGGCATCAAATGCTTCAACTTCCGCAACAGCAGCAGCAGCTTCTGCTGCCTCTGCAGCTACATTACTAGATAACTTTGATGATGTTTATTTAGGTGCAAAAGCAAGTGATCCATCTGTAGATAATGATGGTGATCCTTTAACTGCAGGAGATTTATATTACAATACAGTAAGTAATGTTTTAAAATATTACACAGGTGGTGCTTGGATAGCTGTTACTTCAGGTGGTATTACAGATTTAGTACAAGACACAACTCCACAACTTGGTGGTTCGTTAGATGTTAATGGAAATTCAATAGTATCAACTTCTAATGCAAATATTACATTACAACCTAATGGAACTGGAGATGTAGTATTATCTGCAGATACAGTTAAAATAGGTGATGCCAATACTGATGCTGTTCTTACAACAGATGGTACAGGCGATATAACTATAAGCACAAATTCTGGATCTAATTCTGGAACTGTTAAAATATTTGATGGTGTTAATGGTAACATAGAAATAACTCCTAATGGATCAGGTATAGTTAAATTAGATGGTTTATCTTATCCAACTGCTGATGGTACTGCTAATCAAGTTTTAAAAACTAATGGTTCAGGAGTTTTATCTTTTGCAACTCCTAGTGCAGGTTTTTCTGGTGCTACAATAACTTCTTCTGCTGTTGATATAACATTAACAAGTGCTTCTACTCAGGCTCAAAGTGTTGAAATGACTGCTGCTGATAAAGCAGTTATTCTTCCTGATGCTACAACATTAACAACAAAAGGTTTTCCAATTTTTGTTATAGTAAATACTGGATTTTATCCATTTAGTATTAAAAATAATGGTGGTTATATTTTAACGACAGTTGAACCAACAAGTTCTATTGAATTAACTTTACTTTCAAATACAACAAGTGATGGAATTTTTGCTAGCGATATAACTAACTCTATTGTATCTAACAATACTACCTCGTCAGCACCATTTAATCTTGTTTCATTACCATTTGTAACAGTTGAAGCAAATAATGGTGCATCATCTGCTGTAATGGGTTATCAATGGGAAATTGGATTTTCAATGTCAAAAATTGATACTTCTAGTTTTTTTGTAAGTTATCATAAAGGTACATCTAATAGAGATGTTTATGGTAGAGTTATTTCTTTTTCTGGTACAACAATAACAGTAAATTCAGAAACAATATTATATAATGGTTCAAGTACAGCATCAATAGGTGCTTCTGTATGTCTTACAAGTTCAACAACAGGTATTTTATTAGTTGCCAGAGCATCAAATTCTGTTGCTGTTCCATTTAGTTTATCAGGTTCAACTATTACTGTTGGAACAACAAGTTCAACTTTTAGTATTGCTGCAACTGGTAATACGCCTTTTGGTAAACCTATAAAAGTTACTTCTACATTAATTGCTTTTAGCGAAAGAAGTGCAGCATCTACTTTTAAATTAAGAACCATTGAGTACAATGGTGCTTCAGCACCAACTATTGGCACAATCTCATCAACTGCGATAACAGTGGCAGAAGATGGTACACCTTTACAAATTAATAGAATTAGTGATACAGAACTTTTTATGGCTTATCCAGGAACAGCTGGTAATGAAGCTAGAATTATAACAATAAGTGGAACAAATGCACCTGTATTTAATACAGTAAATACAACTTCAACATTAAATACTAATTATGCAGGTTATGGTTGTTTCATTAATCAAATTAATTCTACAAATTTTATTGTTTGGGGTCCATATGGTAGTGTTAAATATACAGTTTCAGGAACTACAGTAACTCATGTTTCAGATAGACTTTATACTTTTTATAATAATTTTAATAGTGGTTATTACATGATGTTAGATACTCCATTTAATAATGGAGATTATGCTATTAGTAATTTATATACTATAAATGGTTATTATCTTTTAGAAAGAGATGGAAATCACATGGCAATAAAAAGTGTACAATCATTTAGTAAATCAATTGTCATAAGTACTCCACCTGCAGGTTCAAAAATTATAGAATTAGATACAAACACTTTTGCTGTACTTACAAATAATGGTGGTGTATCTCCATTATTGACAACAATAATAAAATACATAGGCGGATAAAAATATGAAAAAAATATTAACAGATAATAATGGTGGAATATTTGGTGTGTTCAATGAAGTTGAGCAAGTAGCAAATGGTTACATTTGTGATGGTAATTCTTATCAAACAATAGTTACTGGAGCAGTTACAGTTGAGGAAGTTGCTGATGATTATACAATACCACAACCTGATGTTATTGAAATTATAACTCCACCAAAACCTGCACTTACTTTAGAACAATTACAAAAACAACTAGAAGAATTACAAAAGAAAATAATATGATAACATTAATAATTGGTTTACTAGCTGGAGGTTTCATTGGTTATGCTTATAAAGATGAAATCAGCAAAGCTATTGAATCTATCAGATCTCATTTAAAATAGACTTGAAATTTGTTGCACTGCAACATATATAGTTTCCATTAACCAATGGAGAATACTATGTTAGATTATAAATCTTTCAGAGAATACTGGACTAAGTTTTATGCAGATGCTTTTGAAGATGTTAAAACATTTTGGAAATTATGCTAAAAGTGTAGAACAGTTCTACAATAAAAAATAAATTATATTTATAATTCAATAAGTTATAAAAAATAATTTTATTTACTTATTATTCAATTAACACTAGTTGGCTTTTGCCAAACCAACTAATAGGAGTTAGCATGGCAAAAAAGAAAATTAAATCAGCTGAAGATATTATCTATGAGATTAAAGATCTCTTAGATGATCTTGAGCTAAAGATTAATCCTGAAGATAGTTATGAAGATGAGGATGATCTAGATATAGATGAAGAAGACGAAGACTAAATAAATACTATATGGGGTGATATAGCATCCCATATACACCTATAGATTGACTTTATCATACCACTATATATTGTGGCTTAATGAAAAGGAAACACAAGATAGTATCTACTACATCAGTTCGTTTATCTGCGCATGAAAAACTCTGCGCTGAACGAATGAGTACACTTATTAAAACAATAGATGAGTTACGCGGTGATGTTAAACAATTACACTCAGATATGAATAAAGGAAAAGGTGTTATAGCTTTTCTTATAATCATAGGTGCATTACTAGGTTCTGTTCTTGCTATTCTAAAGTTCGTTAAATAAACAATAGGAAAATTTCTGATTAAAAAGTCAGACAAGGGTTTAATATCAGAAGCATTAGCTCAAGCACACTTTGCTAAAGATCCTGACTTAATTGTATTTACAGCACTAGGTGGTGTGGGTCCAATAGATATTGTAACTTACCACACTAAAAAAAAAGAATACACTAACTATGATATTAAGACTGTATCATATAGAAAGTCAGCCACTAAGTACGCACACAAAAAGAATGATCGCATTAATAGATCACCTTCTAAAATACAAAAGAATTTAAACGTAAAGATTGTTTATGTATATGAGGATGGTAAAATAACAATCAAATGAAACTATCAGAAAATTTTACATTAGAAGAATTAACTTATTCTAAAACTGCGGAAGATAAAAAGATAAGTAACATTCCTAAAGTTGAGCATATTAAAAATCTACAATCATTATGCGATAATATATTACAGCCGGTTAGAGATTCATTTAATATGTCTATTAAAATTTCTTCTGGTTATAGATCTCCGGAGCTGTGCCTGGCTGTTGGTTCAACTATTAAGTCTCAACATACTGAAGGTAAAGCAGCAGACTTTGAAATAGATGGTATTCCAAATCTTCAATTAGCTAATTGGATATATAAAAACCTAGACTTTGATCAATTAATATTAGAATTCTGGAACCCTGCTGAAGATAATTCTGGATGGGTTCATTGTTCTTACAATGGTAATCAAAATAGAAAACAATATTTGAAAGCAATACGAATAGATGGTAAGACTGTTTATTCAACAATGGAGATAGAATAATGTTACCTATGTTAAATGCAATAGCGCCTTTAGCTAAAATACTTTTTAACACTGTAGATAAAGCAGTGGCAGATAAAGACTTGGCTGCAAAATTAAAAGCAGAATTACAAACTCAGATGTTACAGTCTCATACACAGGAGCTGCAAGCTGCATCAAGAATAATTGAGGCAGAAGCTAAAGCTGGCTGGTTCACTTCAAGTTGGAGACCCCTTTTAATGTATGTATTAATTACAATCTTAGTTTGGAATTATATATTTAGTCCAATTATAGCTGTGTTGTTTGGAGTTAAAGCAAGTGTTGATATGCCTTCAGAGGTAACAAATTTATTAACTGTTGGTGTTGGCGGCTATACCATCGGCAGAAGCGCAGAATCAGTTGCAAAAAGTTTAGCATCTAGACCAGCACAAAACAAAGATCAAGAGTAAACAGTGAATAAAAATTTTATATATTTATTCATAATATTTATAATTGCACTAAGTTTATCTGCATCATCACAAACTACACAGAATAATACTTCAGGTTCTAATACTTCAATAGCTGGTGGTTATACATCTTCATCATCATCAACTTATGAATCCGGTTCTTCTGTAAACACTACAACTAATTCTACTAACAACGCATACTCAGGAGATACAAGAGTTGCATCAATGGCAACAGCTCCATCTATGTCTGCATATTCTCAAGACTTGTGTGTAGTTGGTTACTCTGGTGGACTATCTACATTTGGAGTTGGTATATCAGGCGGTAGTTATACAAGAGATGAAAACTGCGAAAGAATTAAATTATCAAAAGTATTAAATGATTTAGGTATGAAGGTTGCAGCAGTTTCTATTCTCTGCCAAGATGCCAGAGTTTTTGAAAGTATGATGCACTCAGGTACACCATGTCCCTACTTAGGAAAGATTGGAAGCGAGGCAAATGCTGAATGGTTAAAGTATGACAAGCTAAGACCAGATTATAATTTATATATTCAAAATTTAAAGATCATAGAAGACAAGCGCAAAGAAGATGAAGCAAAGAAAGAAGTTAAATGATTTTAACTCTATATATATTTCTAGCAGTTTACTTACTCAATTCCTTACACACTTGGATTGAAGATGAGTATAAATAAAATATTATTATTCTTATTTCTTTCTAGTACAGCATACTCACAAACAACAACAACTACAAACTTAACACCAAAAGTATTTACAACAATTAATGGTTGGAGTGGAACTAACTTATCATCTACTCATGGTAACGAAACTATTGCAGGAGTAAGTGGTAAGTCTATTGAGAATACAATCTCATTAACAAATTCAGGTTTATCTAAAGAACAAATCAATGAAGGGTTTACTTCAACGCAAGGTGCAGATATTTGGTTTTGGTCTGGCAATCAAAATCAGAATGTTACTATGACACAAATACTAACAGATAGTAATGGTGGAGTAACAACACAAAATAAAATCATACCTTATGTTTCAAGCTATTATAATACTTACACTAACATAGCTGTTGTAGATAAAAACATACTAAATAATTATAGTATAACAAGTAAGTTTTCTTTTTATGAATCTTCAAATTCTCCATATCATACAGCTGCCGATCTAACTAATCCTAGTCTAAGTATAACTTATATAACTAATCCAACTCCACCTATTGTTATTGCACCAATCATAACACCAGTAGTTCAAGAGATTAAATTTATAGAACCAGTAGTTACTCCTATTGCAACACCTATTATATCTCCAATGATTGAGATAATAGAAAATCCAGTTGTTGTTCAGCAAGCAGTAGAAGAAAAGAAAATAATAGAACAAGTAATTGAACCACCTAAAGAAGTAGTTAAAGAATCTCCGAAGGAAACAGTTAAAGAAGAAACAAAAGAAACTGCCAAAGAAACACCTAAAGAAGCAGCTAAGGAAGAAACCAAAGAAACACCTAAGGAAACTCCTAAAGAAACTAAGACTTCAGTAACCGAAGAAAAGCAAACTGCAACAAGTACACAACAGGAAGTAAAAACAAAACTAACAGACAATAAAATAGGAACGGAAGTAAAGATAGCAGAAGTAAAAGTGAAATCAGTACAAGAGATAAAGATTGACGCATTGAAAGTTAATCAGCCGAGTTTAAGTGTATATGAATCTAAACCATTCTATATTCAAAGGCAAATGTCAGGTGTACCAAATCCTGATTTCTTTATGCAATTTAATATAGAGCAACAAGCTGTATATATTAATGTTAATCTAAACAATTACATAAACAAAGATCCTTTAGTTGCTAGACAAAAAATATTAAAAGATATAGAAGATGAACAGAATGAGTTGATCATTCAACTAGAACAATTAAAAAGAATAAGAGGATAATATGTTTGATAAAATTAAAGGTAATCTTAAGGAGATTATAGCTACAGTTGCAATCATTGGTGCTATTGGTGGTGGCTTTATTAAGTACGGAGAGATCATGTCAAAGATTGATAGTATTGATCCTGCTAAAGCTGGACAGATTAAACAAGACTTAGCTATTGCACAAAAAGAAATTGAATTATTAAAAATTCAAATGAAAGAACTTAGAGCAAGCTCATCTAATCCATTGGCAAGATGAGTAATCAAGTACAAACAGCATTCGCAATGAAGTATAAGAAGAAAGCAATTAATAAAGACTACAATGGCAAAAAAAAATCTAGAAAACAAACCGATAAGAAAATCGCCTAAGAAAAGAAAAGGTAGGCATACCAAAAAAGTTAATAAGCATAAGACTTATAAACCTTATGCTGGACAAGGTAAAGCATGAGAAA
>Ga0209247_1000134_pt1 | contig 8840 bp, 10 predicted proteins | sample LauGreSBDMM110DN_2_FD_188212 | JGI IMG/M metagenome (GOLD analysis project Ga0209247, IMG submission 188212) | Freshwater lake microbial communities from Lake Michigan, USA - Su13.BD.MM110.DN (SPAdes) (version 2) | ecosystem: Environmental > Aquatic > Freshwater > Lake | place: Lake Michigan, USA... | reverse complement strand
CTCGCAAGCCACCTACTACAACATCGGCGTCGAAAGCGTGTAGCGGTTGGCCTAATTCAAGCATTACATAATTTGTAATATCAACAGCTAGAGATATTGAGCGCATGCCACATTTTTCTATCCGTCTTTGCATCCAAAGCGGGGTAGATTTTTTGGTATTTACCTTCTCTAGAGTACGAATATAAATTTGATCAGCACCACTTTTATCTTCAATCTTTACTGAAACCGCACGAGAACTCTTTATCGTATTCAATTTTTTTGCACTTTTTAAGTATGCAGGATCCACATACTTACATTTAAGACTGCCAGCTAACTCTCTAGCTAGGCCTCGAACTGACATGGCGTAGCCACGATCTGGATTTACTGCAATATCAAAAATAGTATCGGCTACATCTAGAAGGTTTAAAGCGTTAGATCCAACTTTCCCATCCGGTAAAACAATAATTCCTGAGTGCTCATCACTTATGCCCAACTCTTTTGCAGAACAGATCATGCCATCACTGTTTTTACCATATGTTAACCGTGCTGAAATCACAAAGTTTCCAGGTAGAACCGCACCTGGTAGCGCAACTACTACTAAGTCATTGACCTTAAAATTTCTAGCACCACAAATTATAAATCTTGTCTTTTTCTCACCTACATCTAATCCAACGAATCTAATTGGTTTTTTAACCTCAGGTAACTCTTCGATGGAAAGAACTTTTCCAACTAATAGTGGTCCCTTTAAATCCTTACCTTGCTCCTCAATACCCTCAACTTCAAAGCCTACTTTCACAAATGCTTGCGCAATTACTTCGGAGGTTATTTTTGCTGGCAAAGTTACATACTCAGATAACCAACTTAAAGGGACCTTCATTTCTTACCAACCCCAAAACTTTGCGTAAATCTAATGTCACCTTCGACAATGTCATGCATATCAGTAATTCCATACTTGACCATGAGTGTTCGTTCAAGTCCCATACCAAATGCGAAGCCTGAATACTTCTTGGTATCAACGCCACAAGTTGCTAATACTTTTTCATTAACCATCCCGCAGCCGCCCCACTCAATCCAGCGGCCGTTAAAGAAAACATCAACCTCTGCTGATGGCTCTGTAAAGGGGAAAAATGATGGTCTTAATCTAGTAGTTACTTCATTGCCAAAAATAGACTTGGCAAAATAATCAAGAGTTCCCTTAAGGTCAGCCATAGTTATATCTTCATCAACAACTAAGCCTTCAACCTGGTGAAAGACAGGTGTGTGAGTAGCGTCTAACTCATCTGCTCGATATGTCTTACCTGGGCAGATTACATATATTGGTGGATTCTGTTCAAGCATTGTTCTAATCTGCACCGGAGAGGTATGAGTGCGTAAAACTAACTTGGCCTCTAGTGGTTGAATAAAAAATGTATCTTGCATGGTCCGCGCTGGATGATCAGCTGGAATATTTAAGGCATCAAAGTTAAGCCATTCAGATTCAAGTTCTGGGCCTTCAGCTACGTTGTAACCTAAACCAATAAATAAATCTGAAATTTCATTAGTGAGTATGGTTAGTGGATGAAGCCCACCCTTAAGTGTGCGCCGGCCAGGCAAAGTGACATCAACTTTTTCGGTAAGTAGCGCCTGACCATCTCTTTGTGTGGCAAGTTGGGCACTCTTTAGTTCATATGCTTGGTTAACCTCAGATCGCGCGCTACCAATTAACTTACCAAATTCTGCTCGCTGACCTGGATCTAAGGATGCTAAAGATTGGTTAGCTTTCGCAAGAGCAGACTTGTCACCAACATAATCAATCTTTATCTGCTTTAAGCTATCTAGATCATTTGCTGAAGCTATTGCTGACAAAGCCTTATCTAAATCGGCTGAAATTTGCCCTTTATCTAACGACATAATGCGATAAGTCTATAAGGAGAGTCCAATAGAATGCAGGACAATTGCCGCAGCACTAGCAACATTTAATGATTCAGCATAACCCTTCATCGGGATTGATACTTTAATTGGATCTGAGGTCAGACTTGGCAATCCCCGAGCTTCATTTCCAAATATCCAGACTGAAGGTGCCTTCTTTGATTTATCAATAAATTCAGCATTAAATTGCTGCTCTGCTTCCCCAGTTAATGCATATATTGCAAACTTATTTTCTTTTGCCTCTGTAATAAACTCTTCAATATTTATATCCACAATAACGGGAATATGCCAAAGTGAACCTACCGTTGCTCGAACCGTCTTTGGATTAAAAATATCAACACTTTCTGAAGAGAAAACGACTGCATCAAAACCGCAGGCATCGGCTGTTCTAATTACCGTGCCGGCATTACCAGGATCTTGAATCTGCCAAAAAAATGCGATCTTATTTGGCTTCCTTTGCCATAAATCTTTTAGCTTAAGAGATTTTGTTGAACACAGTGCGATAATTCCTTGTGGAGACTCTGAGTCTGCCATTGCGCTCATGACCTGATCTGATACTTGAATTAATTCATACTTTGCAAGGATATCTTTACTTATAGTTTCGGATAATTTAGTTAAACCGTTTTCAGTTACATAAACTCGCTTTACTGCTAAACCTTCACCGAGTTTAGGAACTAATGCTTCACGTACAGCCTGGATTCCTTCTGCAATAAAGGCATTTTCTAATTCTCGATTTTTCTTTCCCCTAGAACCGATAAGAGCCTTAACTCGCTCGATATGAGGCGAATTAAGGCTCGTAATATTTTCCATCTCTAACTTCTTATTAGAGATATTTAAGCTGTTACAACATTTTTGCGCGCGATCTCAACTAACTTTGAGAAAGCTGCTGGATCATTGGTTGCAAGTTCTGCTAGAACTCTGCGGTCAACCTCTACGCCAGCAATTTTTAATCCCTGGATTAAGCGGTTATACGTCATGTTGTTAGCTCGGGCAGCAGCATTAATGCGTTGGATCCATAGGCGACGAAAATCGCCTTTCTTATCCTTACGATCATTAAATGCATAGACGAGAGAGTGAGTTACCTGCTCTTTTGCTTTTGAAAAAAGACGTGAACGTTGCCCACGGTAACCAGCGGCACGTTCTAAAGTTGTACGGCGCTTTTTCGCCGCATGTACACCACGTTTTACTCTAGCCATTTATCTCTCCCTTACTTCAAACCGAGCATGCGCTTAGCTGCAAATGCATTTGGCGCTTTAGCTGCAACATCGCCAGATAAGCGACGGGTTAATCTTGATGATTTGCGTTCAAGCAGGTGGCGTCTACCAGCACGCTCGTGCATGATCTTTCCTGATCCAGTAACGCGAAAACGTTTCTTCGCACCACTATGGGTCTTCATCTTTGGCATCTTCTTACCTCCTGTTGAATTTCTATAAAACTATTTTTGTGGTGCTGCCGCTTTAGGTGCTGCTTTCTTAGCAGAACCTGGCTTCTTAGCTGGCCCAAGTACCATTGTCATATTGCGACCTTCTTGCTTTGGCGCAAACTCAACAATAGATACTTCAGCTAGCTCTTCAGCAAGCTTTTGTAATAACCGATATCCCATCTCTGGTCGAGATTGCTCACGACCACGAAACTGAATAGTTACCTTCACCTTGTCACCACCTAGTAAGAACTTTTCGATATGAGAACGTTTAGTCTCATAATCATGAGGTTCAATCTTTGGTCGAAGTCGCATCTCTTTCACAACAATGTGTGTCTGATTCTGTCTTGCTTCCCGAGCTTTCTGCGCAATTTCGTATTTATATTTTCCGAAATCCATTATTTTGCAGACCGGTGGATTAGCATCTGGTGAGATTTCGACGAGATCTAAACCGATCTCCTCCGATAACTTAAGCGCTTTATCTATTGCTGTTACGCCAAGTTGTTCACCGTCATAGCCAATCAACCGAACTTCAGGAACGCGAATTCGATCATTGATACGTGGTTCTGTGCTGATAATTTCTCCTTGCTGTTTCGCTTAGATTGTTAGGCATTACACAAGCGAAAGACAGCCGCGCTTCATAAGAAGCAACCAGTTCACCGAAGCGAAGTAGGTGGGAGCGTATGCATCCACTTGATGGGTGAATACTACCTAAGGAGTTAAAAAGAGTGAAATCGGTCATCTTTAGTGCGTAAAGATAGCTATGCATCAAGGAATACCGCTAACTAACATTAGGCTTATCTCATGAAAAAGCCTAAGGAAGTTTCGCAATCAATAACATCGGTTCAATCTGGGCTTACTGCTGATCAATCTGCTCGCCAGCGAAGATACTTTATTTCGATGATGATAAGAACTATCTGTTTTATTTTGACAGTTGTTTTGCCAAGTCCATACCGTTGGATTGCATTAACAGGCGCAGTTACCCTTCCTTATATAGCTGTTATTGCTGCAAATGCAGGAAGAGAAACAATCAAGAAGGATGCAATATTTACGCCTAAGCGAAAACGTTTAAATTAACTCTCCTTGCAGGTTCTGCCTCTCGAATAGATCAAAGTAAAGCCCACGTTTTTCAACGAGTTGATCATGTTTACCCTGCTCAACGATTTCTCCATTATCAATAACTAATATTTGATCAGCATGTGCAATAGTTGAAAGTCTATGAGCAATTACGATGCTAGTCCGTCCAACTAGTGCTTCTTTAAGTGCTGCCTGCACCATTGCCTCATTTTCAGAATCTAAATGAGCAGTTGCCTCATCTAGTATTACTAGACTCGGCTGTTTAAGTAGAAGCCTTGCAATTGCAAGTCGCTGCTTCTCTCCCCCAGATAATCGATGTCCTCTCTCACCAACTACTGTATCTAAACCATTTGGAAGCGATTGAATAAAATCCCATATACGTGCTGATTTACATGATGCCTCTATCTCAATGGTAGTTGCATCAGATTTTGCGTATTTAAGATTTACTAATATTGAATCATGAAACATATGAGAGTCTTGAGTGACAACTCCGATACTGTTTCGAAGTGATTTAATTGTGTAATCTCTTATATCAGTTCCATTAATTGAAATTACTCCATGAGTAACATCGTAAAGTCTGGGAATTAAACTGCTTATAGTGCTCTTACCAGCACCAGATGGACCGACAATGCCAGTTAAGGTTCCTGCAGCTACTGTGAATGAAATACCTTTTAGAACTTTTCCGCTTGTAATTATTTCTGGCTTTGCGGCAATCTCAAGTGAAGCAAGTGAGATCTCTTCAGCTTTTGGGTATGTGAATGAAACCCCTTCAAATTTTAAATCAAGATTAGTATCTGCTAAATCTTTTGCATTATCTCGATCAGTAACCATTGGCTGCAGATCTAAAACTTCAAAGACTCTTTCAAATGAAACCAAAGCACTCATTACATCTACTCTGACATTTGATAGGGCAGTAAGTGGACCGTATAAGCGAGCTAGTAATGCGGTAATAGCTAGTAATGTTCCAACTGTTAATTCCCCGCTAATTGCAAGGTGCCCACCGATTCCATATGCCACCGCTGTAGCAACAGCTGCTATTGAAGTAAGAGCTATGAAAAATATTCGATTAAGCATTGCTATTGAAATTCCGATATCAGCTACCCGGCGAGCTTTTTCTGCGAACTCATTCTTCTCTTTTTTAGAATCTCCATAGAGTGATACAAGTAAAGCTCCAGATACATTAAAACGTTCAGTCATCGTTGCCGACATTTGAGCATTTAAATCAAAGGATTGCCTTGTATACCCTTGTAATTTACGACCAACCCACTTTGTTGGGATTAAAAAAACTGGTAGAAGTATCAATGAAATTAATGTGATCTGCCATGAAAGTGTAAACATAGTAATTGTTACAAGAATTAAACCAAGTAAGTTGCTAATTACTCCAGAAAGAGTAGATGTGAATGCCTGCTGAGCTCCGATAACATCGGAATTTAGCCTTGAAATAAGTGCACCGGTTTGAGTTCTAGTGAAGAAAGCTATTGATTGTCTTTGCACATGTTCAAAAATTTGCTTGCGCAGATCATAAATTAATCCCTCACCAATTCGAGATGAGAACCATCGACCTGCCATGCTAAATAAGGCATCAGCAACTGCAATTACTCCAACTGCAAAAGCGAGACTTGTTACTAATTCAGTATTTTTTGGAATCACGCCCTCATCAATTAGCCTTCTAAGTAGCAATGGTGTGGCAACAATCAGGAATGCATCAATAACAACTGTAATTAGAAAAAAGGCGAGTAGTACTTTATATGGGATGGCAAAACTTGCAATTCGCTTTAATGTACCTGGCTTTAACTTTTGATTTTTTACTGATTGATCTACAGTTAAAGACCTAAAGGACATCCAAGTTGAATGCATTGACATAAGAAAACCCTAGCGAGTATTACGAATATATCTAAACGGTAAAGCCGATAGAGCGTAGTTGTTCACGACCATCATCTGAAATCTTGTTAGGTCCCCAAGGTGGTAGCCAAACCCAGTTGATTTTCACATCAGAAGTTATATCAGCTAATACCTGTCTTGTTTGATCTTCAATAACATCTTGCAGAGGACAAGCAGCTGAAGTTAATGTCATATCTAAAGTTGCAATATTATTTTCATCTAAACGCATGTCATAAACCAAGCCAAGATCAACAACATTTATTCCAAGCTCAGGATCAATTACATCCTTCATCGCCTCGGTAACGTCATCAATAGTGGTGGCCATGGGTAAATCCTACGCTATCACTTGGGTTGTGGCATCTTTAAACGCCATCCAACCAAGTAATGCACATTTAATTCTGGCTGGGAATTTTGATACACCAGCGAAGGCAACACCATCTTCTAATAATTGTTCATCCCCTGATGATTTCCCCTTGCTCTGCATCAGTTCAACAAATGCATCTAAAATCACCATTGCTGATTTGTATTCCTTACCAATTAATAGATCACTCATCACTGAAGCACTGGCCATGGATATTGAGCAGCCAACACCATCCCAAGAAATATCCTTAACAATCTGTCCTTCCATGATTAAATTTAGTGTTACTTCATCACCACAACTTGGGTTGTTGTGATGAACTTGAATATCTTTTGCAGCAGATAAACCTTTATGCAGTGGCTTTCGATAATGATCAAGAATTACTTCTTGGTAAAGAGAATCCAACTCCATTATTTGCCAACCTTAAAATACTCTTTAACCTTCTTTATGCTTGCTAATAGGTCATTTACATCTTCAGAGTCGTTATATAAATGAAATGATGCTCTAGTAGTTCCAACCAAATTTAATCTCTTCATGAGCGGCCATGCGCAGTGGTGCCCGGTTCTAACAGCAATTCCATACTGATCAAGTACTTGGCCAACATCATGTGGGTGAACGCCATCTACGGTAAATGAAACTACTCCCCCTCTATCTTTCATATCTTTTGGTCCAATTACATTAACGCCAGATATTTCAGAAATGCCATCAAGTAGTTGCTTAGTTAACTCCTGTTCATGTTCTGCGATATTTTTCATACCGATTACATTTAAATAATCAATGGCAGCTGAGAAGCCAACTGCTTGCGCCATATTTGGTACACCTGCTTCAAATTTTCTGGGTGCCTTTGCCCAAGTTGCACTCTCCATTGTTACAGAATCAACCATTGAACCACCGAAAAGTGCAGGCTCAATTTTTTCTAAAATTTCAGACTTGCCCCAAAGGATTCCTACACCCGTTGGTCCTAATGTTTTATGACCGGAGAAGGCAAGAAAATCAACATCTAATTTCTTAACATCAATAGCAAAATGTGGGGCTGATTGACAAGCATCTAATACAACAACAGCTCCTACGTCATGAGCTGCTTTTACAATTTCTTGAAGTGGAATAATTGTCCCAAAAACATTTGATTGATGAGTAATTGCAACAACTTTAGTTCGCTTATTAATTATTTGATCAATATTTGATAGGTCTAATCTGCCGTCATCTGTGATTGAAAACCAAACTAGTTTAGCTCCAGTGCGTTTAGCAAGTTGTTGCCAAGGAATTAGGTTTGCATGGTGTTCCATCTGCGAAACGACAATTTCATCCCCGCTTTTCACATTGAAACTGGAATCTGGGTTACCTAGTGAATAAGCGATCATATTTAGCGACTCAGTAGCACTTTTAGTAAAAATAACTTCATCAGTTTTAGCACCTAAAAACTTTGCTAAATTTTCTCTAGCACCCTCATAAGCCTCAGAGGCCTCTTCAGCTAAAAGATGTGCTCCTCGATGAACAGCAGAATTAATGGTCCGATAGAAATCAGATTCAGCCTTAATTACTGATTCAGGTTTTTGTGAAGTTGCACCGCTATCTAAATAAATTAATCGATTTCCCCCTCGCACCTTTCGGGCAAGAATAGGAAAATCTTTTTTATACTTAGATAGATCAACACTCATTTGTTTACGCAGTTATGTACTCCGCGTAACCCTTCTCTTCAAGTTTGTCGGCCAACTCTGGTCCACCCTCTTCAACAATCTTTCCATTAGCAAAAACGTGTACAAAATCTGGTTTTATATAACGAAGGATTCTTGTGTAGTGGGTAATTAACATGACACCAAGATCTGAACCATCTTTAACTCGATTAACACCCTCTGAAACAATTCGGAGCGCATCAACATCAAGACCTGAATCTGTCTCATCAAGAATTGCAATCTTTGGCTTTAGTAACTCCATTTGTAAGATCTCATGGCGCTTTTTCTCGCCTCCAGAAAAACCTTCATTTACATTTCGCTCAGAAAATGCAGTATCAATATTTAGTGAGGTCATTGCCGCTTTTACTTCACCCACCCAGGTACGAACCTTTGGTGCTTCACCTCTAATTGCAGTTACTGCGGTGCGAAGAAAATTAGAAACAGATACTCCCGGTACCTCAACAGGGTATTGCATTGCTAAAAATAATCCCGCCTTTGCACGTTCATCCACACTCATTTCAAGTACATCTGCACCATCTAGAGT
>Ga0209247_1000133_pt1 | contig 8906 bp, 8 predicted proteins | sample LauGreSBDMM110DN_2_FD_188212 | JGI IMG/M metagenome (GOLD analysis project Ga0209247, IMG submission 188212) | Freshwater lake microbial communities from Lake Michigan, USA - Su13.BD.MM110.DN (SPAdes) (version 2) | ecosystem: Environmental > Aquatic > Freshwater > Lake | place: Lake Michigan, USA... | reverse complement strand
AAACAAGTAATATGCATACTGTGTTCTTGTTCTGCAAATTTTTGCACAGACCCCCCCTTTAAAATATATATATATATATATAATATTATTATTATTATTATTATTATTATATATTGTAAAGGGGGGTCTGTGCAGATTTTTGCAATTATAAGATGTATAAAAAAATGATGTATAAAAATCTGGAATTGTACTATTTGTGCAGCTTGAATTACAAACATCACTACAGGCGGCGTAGTGTCGAGCACCGTTGGAGATCAAGGAGCAATAGAGCATCAGCGAGAGGTATGTTGCATTGGTATTGGGATAGCGTCCTTCTACAGTGCGGAAGGTGTAAGCGTCGGATTATTCGACTACAACGGCTCGCAGTCCACAACGACGGCTCGCCAAAGGTGAGTAGCCCGCCAAAATTGGGGCGTTAGTTATCCATTCATTTTCTCTGACATTATATTTGAAAACTGAATTAAGTCTGTTTTGTGTACATTTAACATCTGCACTCCCACCCATTGCATACAAAAAATCCCCTAACGCTACCAAAGCCCCTTCATATCTATTGCGAAATGCGGTACCCGAAGTCACAGGCATCAAAGTTATATTCGCAGCTAATGAAGGAGAAGAAGTTGCATTCCCGAATGAAATTTCACTCCAAGACCAATTTTGAGTTGCATTATTAAGCGCATATATTTCCATGGTAGGTACAGCAACACCCACAGTACACAACGAATAATTGGAATTGCTGAATGTTGGAGAAGAACACTGATTACCACCCATGACATAAATATTACCCCGATACACAGTCGAGGATGCTCCAGCTCGATTAGAATTCATAGGAGCCATAATCCTCCATTGAATTTTTTCGTACAAGAGTAACGTATGAAAATATGCATCTTGATTGTTTATCTTAGATTCTCCACCAATAACATACAAAGATCCATTGAGCACCACAGCTGAAGCAAAGGCAAGAAAAAATGGCAGAGATGTATCATTCTTCCAGAACAACTCACCAGGAATATAGGTTTCCACAGCATCAATATAGTCAGAGGTATTAAGGACTGTATTATTAGTCCTTATTCCCCCGATTGCGAAAATGGCTCCATTAAGAACAGCAGAAGCAAAATTCCTTCGGGGGGTGTTCATAGAGGGCAAACTCACATTCCAAGTGTTGTTCCATATGTTGTACATTATCATCGAAGGAATCACTGTAGGGGGGAATGCTGACGGATTTGTACAGCCATTTCCAGAAATGCAATATCGATACCCACCGAAAACGTAAATTGACCCTTTCAAAAAAACACATCCGAAGTCAATTCGCTTCGTTTTATTTTCAGGTGAAGGCATTGAAGGAAATATCGTGTTGGCAGGATAAGCATACATTGTTTTTTCAAAGCTTAGAAGAGAAGTATCAGCAGCTCCTTCTCCCCCCAAATACACAATGGTGGGACAAAGTTTATATTCGCAGGTTGGAATGTTTTCATCGCAAGGAATGCAAGTCCTATTCAAAGACATGTCGCACACATTGCCATTAGTTGATGCATTGCGGGTTTGCATTGGCGGTCCCTCGCCATTCAGACTACAACACGACCAATCTGTGCGATTTGTTAAACAATTAACAGTAGTTGTAGTAGTGGCCACCGCGTCGCAAAATAACAATTGCCGTAGGTTACAATTTAAATCGCAAATAAAGGTTGCAATACCCGACACGTTTGTGCAATTAACTTGTAACGCAGATAGCCAGACCATATTGTCTGGAATCAAATAACCGCCGACACCGGGTAAATTAACAACGGTACCGGCAGCAATGCATATCTGAGCACCGTTGTTGTCTGGTGCAATTTCCAGTGAAATGTACACAAGCGATGCAGCAATTCCGCAAATTAACACAAATTTAGTCAAATTAATTAAAAACGACCATTTCCGAGAACCTACTGTAGAACGACGGTAATCATATCCCGTGAGTTTGCTTTCTTTGTTTTCCCGCATTTTTTTATACACGCGCGCGGTTATGGATATACGCATATATATGTGTAAACAAATGTATGAAAGGTCTACGTGACAATGCAAATTTTAATTAGATCTACATATCATATTACGCCTGCAAGTATATTTAACTACAAATGTTAATATACGGACTTTTTATATATTTGTTTTACACATATGTGTAAACAAATGTATGAAAGGTCTATACGCAAATTTGTGTACACTATTAGACTTCTTTGAAAATATATTTAACAAATAAACAAGTAATATGCATACTGTGTTCTTGTTCTGCAAATTTTTGCACAGACCCCCCCTTTAAAATATATATATATATATATAATATTATTATTATTATTATTATTATTATTATTATTATTATTATATATTGTAAAGGGGGGTCTGTGCAGATTTTTGCAATTCGGTTCCAAATTTGTTTTGCTCCGAATATAAACTGCATGTGCAAACAGTTAACTCCTGAAGGTGTACACATTGTCCGATTGCGTTGATTATTAAATTGTTGTTATGACCGCATCCTAGGGTTATGTGTGTCATGGATTCGGACCTATCTGTAATTTTGTCAGAAACAAGTTCGGGGTGAGGTTGCGTTAATTCCGTTTCACCCATAAACTGTGTATCCAATTTTGACCGTTTGGAACTTGATTCAGACATTTTACGATATGCGTAAATAAACGCCTGCAAGTATATTTAATTAAAAAATATAATTTGTATACATTTGTATCCTTTATACCGTTGCCCCGTTTAGCCGTCGGTTAAAACATTACTGTTATCAAGGGTGGCGGCTAATTAACAACTTACGCGTGTATATAAGATATAACCGGATTGTATGCAAACCACAAAAATGATGAAAATACCCATTTGGCATGCATTAAACGCAGCAACGGTGTGCAATCTGTCAACAACGGATATGCGACACCTTACACTCGCGCCGGACAATCTTGGGTTTTGTGTGACGGCCGTCACACCGTACTCCCAATATTATGGCGTTATTGCCGCCGGAGACGTTATTGTTTCGTTTGATAATATCCGAATCCCGCCAAACACGCCAATGTCGTATTTGTCAAAACTTGATACACGGTCAATGCAAGTATATCATTATGGCACCGATGCGTCGGACATCCGGAAATCGGATCTTTTGTTGCTCGACGCAGACAATCTTGATCAGAAATGGACTCGAAACATTGTTACTAATTTTACCGTCAAACTCATTGGCACGTTTACAAGTTCGGAACCATTGATTTTAAAAATTGTTGTGCCAGCCAATGATAAAACCGATTTTACCAACGCCGCGCTGGCGTATTTAATTCGAACCTATTTAAAACGAAAAACGGCCTGTTTATTAGTCAAAAATATCGAACTCGAAAAAATCGGCCCGGCATTAAGCGCCGGCACATTGACTATAACGGTAAAATAATATATATATATATTAAGCATCAAATAATGGCGGAAATTAACAAAAAGGATAAAGACATAATTGCGGCAGTCATACAACGGCTGGTTGAAACGTTTTCAACGCAGACAATTCCGGCGGACATGTCGGGATTTGATTTAAGTGACATGACGGAATCAACGCTTAAATTGATTGCTTGCGGTGACGACCCAGTTGCACATTTTCAATTAAATCGACTGGAAACATATTTAAAAAAAACAAATCCCGCTTCTTAATTGAGTATGTGTAAACACATATATCAATGTTAGATACAATTGCCAATATAATACACAGTTTTTAAAAAATGTTGTCTAATACAACTCGGTACATATTATTTATGATTCTGAGTGGAGCGTTTGATTGGTTTTACGTGCAATTCATTTCGCACCGTTGGCACGTTAAACACCTTACGGGCATCTTACACACAACCGATAATAACGCAAATGCAATGATAATACGCGGAAGCACGTTTATCGCGTTTTATGTAATGTACGGCGCACTTTTTGCGTATTTGACAACGGATCTCGAGGACGACCTTGGACAGTGTACGCTGGTTGGATTTGCAGCTGGTATTTTTCTTGGCGCATACGCAGGTCTTCAACTGCTATTTCTGCGACTGTACACGCCAGCGCAGACCGTTGAAATTCCAACATCAAAAAACGACACGCTTACATTTTACTGTTTGGGGTATATTATCATGGGCGCAATCAAATGGATGTTAATATCGGTTATTCTATGTTACTGGACACAAAAGTAAATATCCGTGTACACATAAATCTTTAAATATTACTACATGTGTAAACAAATGTAAAAGTCTATTCACCGCAAAATTTAATTAAAATTTGCGTATTACTTCTTTAAAAATACATTTACGCAAATTAAAACTTGCGTATAGACCTTTCATTTGTTTACATAGGCTTTGTATTAGGTATATAAACATATGTAAATTTTCTTTACAAATAAAAATGTGGCTTTTTATTCTGTATGCATATCGCGCTGTTATTGGAATTTACGCAATTGCTATTGTTGCCGGCCCAGCACCCGGAACATCAGCGTCGGCCGTTCTTATTGGTCTCAATGCCGTGAGCTTGCTCGCAGCATTAATCATTCATAACACAAACCATACTGTCACTGGCCTTATCCGAGTTGCTGCAAACTGCATCACTATCATCGTCCTCGCTGCCGCTGCCAATAACATCTTGTTTGCCCTTCTTATCCAAGTGGCCGGGATCTTTCACGACATCGAGATTGCCATCGAACATCTCCTGCTTCTTCAAGGAATCTCGTCCTCCGTCCGTAAAACAGTAAAGACCACAAGTGTCGTGCCCTAACCCCATCCCGACGGTCGACGCATACACGACAAGATCCGGACCAATCATTGTTAAAACGGTCGACGCCGCATAATTGTTTTTGGGCGCCACTACAATGTTTGGAATGTGCGACATTGTTCTCGACGCCATTGTGTTTGCGTTAATTTGTACGACAGCTCCGTAAAACGTCACCGCTGCAATTGTTTCGTTAAATGTGTCTGTAATATCCGCCACGTCTGCGATCCGGATAGCCCCAATGCACGCATACTCTTCATTATAAATAATGATTGCCGTGTCGGTCAAGATCGCAATACGGTTTTTCTCGCCAAAACTAAGCGCCATGTTCCAGTCATCGCCCTCTAATTCCGCAGGAATAATAAACGCCGTTCCGTCGGACACCAATTTATTCTTTGGATCAAACACAACAAACTCGTTTCCCCGATACGTCGCAACCACATGTGTTGCGACGTCGATCATTGTGGTCGTATTTTGGTTAAAATTCAATTTCATCGCGGAATCGCGTGTAATCAACGTCACACGCGATTCCGTCCCAATAATAATATTCGACCCATAGGCGCCGACTCGAATGCGCGTTGCATCAGCCGTGCAGGATGTTTGCATACACGACGGCGAATTTCCAGGTATAAGTCGCGTAATTCGGCCGTCGGACTCGTGCATCACAAACACGCCGTCATCGGATAACGCACAACTTAATATCACATGGTTGTCAACGGTTCGCATCGAGTAGCCTAAATCTACTTCTTCTGACATAGCGTTGGCTAAAAACGTCATGCGCCCAGACGTGCTGCGACACACAATTCCAGCCTTGGAAATCGCAATCGTCGCGGTTTCGGCTCGTCCGTAATATGTTCGAGAATTGCGAGTTTCAATGTTTACAAGTTCCATTTGCAAAAAAAATGAAGAGCAAAAACAATGGTTTATTAGTTTTGCAATTTATAGGCCGCCCTTTTTAAAAAATATAAAAAAACAACGTTGCGTAAATCAAATATAAAATTTACACGCAAAACAATGAGTTTGTTTTGCTAAATGTGTAAACAAAGGTATGAAAGGTCTGCTATGCAAACTTTAATTAAATCTATATGTCATATTACGCTTGCAAATATATTTAATTTGTAATTAAATATATTGACTTTTCATATTTACACGATTTTATTAACAAAAGGCTTGTTTTCCGGACGTGTGTTTTATATTTACAAACACATATTATACGGTTTTTGATCGCGTCAAATTGTCAAAATCCTCTATGCTAAAATACGTATGAAAGCGGCTATGAAAACCAACATACGTGCCAACAACATATCCCGGTAAGATTTTTCCTGTTAAAATTAGGCTATTGGCATCTGCGGCACGGCGAATTTGCGTGTACGCGTTGTGTTTTCCTTTTGAAAGCACCGCAACGTAGTCATTTCGGCGTTTTCCCATGATGCTTTTAGACGCAACCGTTGAAATCCCGTTTTTGTTGTCCCAAATAACCCATCCGGTTTTAGTGTTTCGCATTTTTCGTTTATCAATCGCCGCATCCACCGTTATGTCCGCGAGGGTCGTATGGTGCTGTTTGCACATGCCGTTCCATCCAGCAATGTCAATCGATGCCATGAACTTAAAAAATGACCGTTATGTATATACACATATGTCTTTGCCAACACAATTAAATAAGTATTTTAATATACACGGCGGGAAAGGGTCTTTATCCTCAAATTATGTTCTTGGAAATAATATTTAAAATTTGTCTAATTTTATACTTATAATTAAAAATCGTCAATTGGCGTAGGATTGCCCCAACTAGCAATTGTGTCAATAGGTATGATTTCTCCTGCTGGGCATGTATTTAATGCACGATTTTCCCCAACAGCTATAACTCCGGAAACTACATTATTGGAGAGACCATTTTCATTTAACATGATTGTTGTAAACATTGGCATGGCTGGTACTATCAGGGCTGTTACTAACAACCTTACCGCATGATCTGTAATCGCATTGTTTGTAAGGTTAACAGATATAAGCCTGGTACAACATCGAAACACATTAAGTAATCTGTGCAAGCCCTGCACGCCATGTATGCCATACGCGCCAATCTGGTTGTTTGACAGATTTATGTGTTGCAATCCGTGTTCTATGGGCATTGTACCTGCAAATCCTTCTGCAAACGGATACATGTTAATCGCTGTTAAATTGTTGCCGGACATGTTAAGGCCTATTAACACGGGACATCTTTTTACAAATTGCCCAAAAGCCACCATGCAACCATTATAACAGCTGTCAATAAACGCAAATGTACGCAAGTGTGACTTGGCGGTCAAGTTTTCAAAGAACCCAGCTGCTTGAAAGTTAACACTATAAAACCGTATCGATGTTAAATTTACACGCCTGTTTAGTGCCGCACACAGTAGGGCAACGTTGCTTACTTCACAATTTCGAAAAATTATAGTAGTAAGATTTATGCAATTTCCGATTGCATGACTTAAACGTTCAATTGCACAGTCGCCGGCAAAAAAAACAATTGGATAGTCGCGGCTATAAGCTTCTCCCCGGGGAGATATAAGACACGTAATTTCTAATACATGAACCTCATTAGTCCACTCCCTAATTGTGGCAAGGGCCTCTATTACGTCATCTTCGTAATGTGACTCTGTAGCTCGTATTCGCACTTTGACGTGTTCGTGTAAAGGATTAAGCTCACCACTAGCCGCAACTGCCTTAAAGGCCTCGTCTCTTTTGGTTGCATCGCGGAGTACATGCCGAATTTCACGGGCCGAGTGAGGAGGATCGATGTTTAAATTCGGACCAGGAACATTGATGGTTGCGTTTACAGTGTTGCGTACTGCGTTTATATGTTCCCTGGGTATAGCCATATTGGCCAAACTGCTACTAAAATTTGCCATGGATTGTCAATTTCGTTGTAATTAAAAGCCTAGCGCCAAAAGTACTGATATACTACCAAAACCCGTTGCTCTCCTGTTGCCAAATTCGTTGTTGTCAATCTCTAAATATCCCAACACGACAATCCTGTTTTAGTGCATTTGCTAAAAGAACTGCGCGCACAATCCATTTAATAAAATGTAAACACAATCAGCGGATATTTGTGCTGCCATAGATGGTACAATTTGCTCTGCTTTCAGAAATGCGTTTGTAGGCACGCGCGTTTAATACATAATGATATATAAACAAATGTATGAAAGGTCTATACGCAAATTTTAATTAAATACGCTTGCGTATTTTTAAAGAAGTAATACGCACATTTTAATTAAAATTTGCGGTGAATAGACCTTTCACACATTTGTTTACACATGTTACGCCTGTAAGTATATTTAATTACAAATGGGAATATACGGACCTTTTATACATTTGTTTACACATATGTCGTTACTGGTCTTATTTTCTTATTTTTTTGCATTTTCTTTCAATTTTACCCAATATCGCTTTTACATCCATTTTTATTTCCTACTTTTTTTTTTATACCCCCTCTCGGCTTTTTACATCTAAAAAACTCGATTTTACCCTTTTTACATCCAATTTCATTTCCTAATTTTTTTTACGCCCCCGTTTTTTAATTTTAACCTTTAACATCTAAAAAACTCAATGTTACCCTAGACTGTTAATATCAAATCTTACACCCAATTTCATTTCCTAATTTTTTTTACACCCCCTTTTTAACGTCGAACTCTTTACATCTAAAAAACTCAATTTTACCCCAGACAGCTAATATCAAATCTTACACCCAATTTCATTTCCTAATTTTTTTTACACCCCCTTTTTAACGTCGAACTCTTTACATCTAAAAAACTCAATTTTACCCCAGACTGTTAATATCAAATCTTACATCCAATTTCATTTCCTAATTTTTTTTACACCCCCCTTTTTAACGTCGACCTCTTTACATCTAAAAAACTTAATTTTACCCCAGCCACCTGGTCAAACCCCCCCCCGTCAGCTGTAGCTTCCGTCACCCCCCGTACTTAGATACTGCCCGTATGCATAATGGGGGTCGTCGATATAAATGGCCATTATGCATAATGGCTAGACCATGGCCAGACCCACGGCATAAGAAGCAGCATATTTTTAGCCAGACCCACGGCATACTCAGACCCACGGCATAAGAAGCAGCATATTTTTAGCCAGACCCACGGCATACTCAGACCCACGGCATAAGAAGC
>Ga0209247_1000129_pt1 | contig 8962 bp, 8 predicted proteins | sample LauGreSBDMM110DN_2_FD_188212 | JGI IMG/M metagenome (GOLD analysis project Ga0209247, IMG submission 188212) | Freshwater lake microbial communities from Lake Michigan, USA - Su13.BD.MM110.DN (SPAdes) (version 2) | ecosystem: Environmental > Aquatic > Freshwater > Lake | place: Lake Michigan, USA... | reverse complement strand
CAGACCCACGGCATAAGAAGCAGCATATTTTTAGCCAGACCCACGGCATACTCAGACCCACGGCATAAGAAGCAGCATATTTTTAGCCAGACCCACGGCATACTCAGACCCACGGCATAAGAAGCAGCATATTTTTAGCCAGACCCACGGCATAAGAAGCAGCATATTTTTAGCCAGACCCACGGCATACTCAGACCCACGGCATAAGAAGCAGCATATTTTTAGCCAGACCCACGGCATACCCAGACCCACGGCATAAGAAGCAGCATATTTTTAGCCAGACCCACGGCATACTCAGACCCACGGCATAAGAAGCAGCATATTTTTAGCCAGACCCACGGCATACTATGACGTCACCTGTTTTTTTTTTTTTGTTTCCCTAACCCATAATCGCATGTTGACGGGGGGGTATTTATATACATGAATTTTTCATGAAAAACATCTTGTGAATTACCGTATATCACTGTATAATGGCCGGTACTAAAGAGTCCCCCATTATTATTAGAGATGATGTACGCACAAGCGTGACTCTCTTCTTTGAGTCTGATTCTGACGATCTTCCGTGGTCTGGGTTGCTCCCGCCTCGAAACGATGCTCTTGATGACGAGCTTCCGTGTGTCACACTACGTCATCACGAGCTTCCGTGGTCTGGGTTGCTCCCGCCTCGAAATCCCGATGCTCTTCTGCCAGCACCTTTAAAGCCGCTCCGTCGTTCTGCTCGAATAGCAGAAGCTAAAAATAAATAAAAAATAAAATAGTTTTTAAAATAAAAAACAGAAATCCAAAATGGCATTTTTATAAAAATTTGATTTGCATATGGTCATTGGCACTAATATTTATTTTTTTAAAATAAAAAACAGAAATCCAAAATGGCATTTTTATAAAAATTTGATTTGCATATGGTCATTGGCACACATATTTTTTTTTTAAAATAAAAAAAAAACCGAAATGGCATTTTCATAAAAATTTGATTTGCATATGGTCATTGGCACACATATTTTTTTTTTAAAAAATAAAAAAAAAACCAAATGGCATTTTCATAAAAATTTGTTTTGCATACGGTCACGCCAGGTTGCCACAACCCATAACCGGTAGTTTTTTACGCTGTATTTAACCCGACAGTTTGCGGATGGCCAACACTTGAAATGAGTCAGAAATACAATATATTCTGGTTTGGATGCATTGAGCATCGCTTGTATATCGAGGGAGACCCCCCTCAAATGTTGCCTGTGATAGACAACATTAATACGTGGGCTGGCCCTGGAAACTGGAAATGGAACGTTGTTAACAGCATTCCTGATGAAACAACCCCATGCTTTAGGGGACCTGCTCTGATTAAAGAAGGAATAATCTGGTTTAACAGAAATGTTGAAATCAAACAAATCCTTGCTTCGTTTGATAAAGATGACGATGCATGGGCTACAAAATGTGATGTCTCATTTGAGGAAGCTTTGATTACTTTACAGAGTCATTACAAAAAACTCCTAATTAAATAAAAAAACCAAAATGGCATTTTAATAAAAATTTAGTTTGCATATGGTCATGGACACAAATATTTTAAAAATAAAAAAACCAAGATGGCATTTTCATAAAAATTCGTTTTGCATATGGTCAACTACGCGAGAATAAAAAAAAAACCAAAATGGCATTTTAATAAAAATTTAGTTTGCATATGGTCATGGACACAAATATTTTAAAAATAAAAAAAACCAAGATGGCATTTTCATAAAAATTCGTTTTGCATATGGTCAACTACGCGAGAATAAAAAAAAAAAACAAGATGGCATTTTCATAAAAATTCGTTTTGCATACGGTCACGCCGGTTCAAAAATAAAAAAAAACGCCCGCAGATACCGGTATGCATACCGGATAAATAAAAAAAAACGCAGCATATTTATGTCAGACCCACGGCATAAGAAACCGTCCAACCCATAACCGCCCGTCGGCGCGGATGTATTTATACCCGTCAAATGTGTTAACAAAACAGAACCTTCCTGACATGGCCCGAACAAAACGACACCCCTATCATTTGGTTCCAACCAAAATTGGTCGAAAGTCCATGAAAATCCCCCAAGTCAAGAAACCCCACCGATACCGTCCTGGTACCGTTGCTCTTCGTGATATCCGGAAATATCAGAAAAGCACTGAGCTTCTTATCAAAAAGTTGCCTTTTCAGCGACTTGTTCGCGAAATTGCACAGGGATTTCGGCCAGATTTCCGGTTCCAATCTGCCGCCATTTTGGCCCTCCAAGAAGCCTCAGAGGCAATGCTAGTTGGCCTCTTTGAAGACACAAATTTGTGTGCACTCCATGCTAAGCGCGTCACCGTCATGCCCAAAGACATGCAGCTCGCCCGTCGCATCCGTGGCAGCGGCGGAAGCATCTAATAGAATAGAAAAAATATAAATAAAATAAAAAACAGTGCGTCAAAACCAGACCCACGGCATAATAAAAAAAAAATGTGTTTATAAAAATTCGTTTTGCATATGGTCAACCACGCGAGAATAAAAAAAAAATGGCATTTTTATAAAAATTTGTTTTGCATACGGTCACCGACCATATGCTACAAACCCATAATCGCGAGTTGACGTGTGAGTATTTATACACCCGTCTTACATCAATAAATCATTTTGTGTGAAATGTCTACCAACCCATATGGGCCTCTTTGCTGTTGTGCGAAGTGCACAAATGATTCGACGTTTGAGGACTCTATGAAATTCCTTTTTACTAGAGCAACTGCAATGCTACCAGACAAACCCCTTTCTGCCAATCACGAATTAAACAGCAAACAGTACGGAGACGGGCTTGGCGAGGATGAAGACGAGCGTTTGCGTGAACATTTTGACAAGACAAACAAGCTGGAGCGGGGTGTCACCTACATGAACAAAGCCGGCGTATTTGTCCAGACAACTGGCAGCAAGAAACGGAAACGGAGCGGCTGCTTCTACATAATAGGAAAAGACCCAAAATACGACGCCCTCTTGGCCGCACCTGCGGAGGACCGCTCTTTGGCGGTTGAGAGTATGCACAATGCGTGCGGAGAGCTTGGATTCCAATTCAAGGGGTACATCATGAAAGCAACACGTGTCCATTATTTCCCGGGCATTGTAAACATTACATATATCGGGTTGTTATCTCCAGACCTGAATCGATACATGTTTGAAAAGGACCTGAATCGGTTTCACCCTCTGTTTATTGTCTTGCCCGAAACAGAAGCATTGTGATTAGTCTATTTAATAAAAATAAAAAACGGGGTTAAGACCGCCATCTTTTTAAAAAATAAAAAACAAAAATTCCAAAATGGCAATTTTATAAAATTTTGATTTGCATATGGGGTAAAAAAATAATTTTTAGTTTTTTAAAAAAAAAAATCCAAAATGGCAATTTTATAAAATTTTGATTTGCATATGGGGTAAAAAATAATTTTTATTTTTTTAAAAAAAAAAACAAAATTTTCAAAATGGTATTTTCAAAACAATATGATATACGGAGTTCTTTGTTTTTACCAGCGCGTTTCCAAGCACAGAACCCATAATTGCCACCGCTTGGCCCGCTATTTACACACTCGCCGCGAGCCAATAGCATAATCTCCGCCATGTCTGACTGTATTCAGGTCAAAATCGAGCGTGCGTGGAAAACCAAAATTGAGAACACCACCGGCCCCTATCTTCCAGCCCCTCCTTGCACTGTCCTCCATGCCCTCCGAGTCTGGACACCCAAATTTGCAGCTGAAGTAAACAGCAACCAAAAGCCAAGCTCTCTGGTCCGTCCTGAAATCTTCCGCATAATCAAGAGAATATCCAAGTACACAGAAATATACGACCTTGAACGCGACCCCCTCTACCAAAAACTGACCCCCGAACTTGACAAGGAGATGTCAAACACCTGTCGCCTTCTCGAAATAGACTTTCATGGCCTTATTTTTACCCCAACTCCTTTTGAGACCTCGTTTAGCCCTTTCTGGACAAGGGCTACACGCCGGGTTGGCTGTTTTACTATGTTAAGCCTCTACCGCGGGAACAGCTTCCCGCCGTTTCAATATATTATCCCAACGGCCCTTCTCACTTTAATTCCTACTGAATTTCTCTCCGAAGAACCCCACCGCAAAACCCGATGCCTCAATTTGAACTGCCTCTACCAGATCCCGACATCGGATTGCGGGTGCAACAGACACGAGGATTCCCATATTTACGAGTTCCGACGACCCGACGCTGCTCAAATATTCGACCGTATATATCCGGGCAAGCCTTGCTCAGTTACATGGCTTGCTATATACTGCCCCATCCATTCCTAAATAAACCCTTTGTCGTAATTTACTAAATAAAAATTTCAACTTTTATTAAAAAAAAAGTGCATTTTGTGCAAGCCAAGAACAAAAAACACGGAGTCTCTCTGAAAAAAATGGGGTTAAATATAAAAAAAATATTAAAACCCGTAATTGAAAAAAACGGCCGGGCTTCAACCCATAATTGCCCGTCAGCGCGGGTGTATTTATACCCGTCAAATGTGTTAACAAAACAGAACCTTCCTGACATGGCCCGAACAAAACGACACCCCTATCATTTGGTTCCAACCAAAATTGGTCGAAAGTCCATGAAAATCCCCCAAGTCAAGAAACCCCACCGATACCGTCCTGGTACCGTTGCTCTTCGTGATATCCGGAAATATCAGAAAGGCACAGAGCTTCTTATCAAAAAGTTGCCTTTTCAGCGACTTGTTCGCGAAATTGCACAGGGATTTCGGCCAGATTTCCGGTTCCAATCTGCCGCTGTTTCGGCCCTCCAGGAGGCTGCAGAAGCACATTTAATTGGTGTTTTTGAGGACACCAATTTATGTGCAATCCATGCGAAACGCGTCACTATTATGCCCAAAGACATGCAGCTTGCCCGTCGAATCCGTGGCGAAAGGACGTAATAGAATAGAAATTTTAAATCAGATTAAAAATAAAAATCAGATATCAGCTTAAAAATAAAAATCAGACTCAAAAATACCAAACCCATAACCGCGGTCATCCAACCACGTATTTATACACCAGCCGCATGCCTCTATTGTCATCCCGCCATGGCCGAATCTCCCCGGGTGTACCTACCCGCCGTACCTACCCGGAAGTATTTTCGATGCACAAAGCAGATGTTTGATTCCAACACTAACGGAACAAATAAAATCCGAGTTTTTTTCGACGGACTTCGGTATGTTGCACCAAACCCGGATTTGCCTCAGGTCGTTGCAAACATTCAGGCCCAACACAAACAGGGTTATTACCTCACGTTTCGCGATTTGTTTCTTCGGGACGATGTATACTATTGTCCAGACAATTGGGAAAATTAAGGCCATATCCGGCGTCCGTTTGTGGGGTTTAAACTTGAAGCAGCTGCAAATAAAAAGAATGAAACTTCGCTAATTTTCAGTTACCCTCTATTCATTATTAATAAATTAAATTTATAAAGAAATAACATTAAAAAATCATTGATAATCAAAAGCAACCGTTTATTGCGAAACGAAACAGCAGTATCCAGAGAACCCGTTCCACATACGGAGCTCCTTTTAAAAAAAAAGACGTACTACGTACTAAAAAATTAGACCCATCACAGCAGATTAAACCCATAACCGCGATCATCCCACCACGTATTTATACCCATGCCGTAGTGCAATATTCCAAACTTGCAGATGTCTGCCTTTAAGAAATCGCGCATCGAAATCGATTTCCATCCACCTCGCGGATGGTTTCGTTTTTATCAAATCAGACAGTTAGCTCACGAGTACATCACCCTAGCCAATGCGCTTAACCTCCCACGTGCCCGCCACATCGCTGAAAGTGGCATGCAGTCCCGCCGTGCTCGGCAGGACAAGAAGACTCAAATCTGGTTCGAATTAAATGATCTCTATTGTTCAATACTCCGCATACCCGCCTGGACCGAAAAAAATCACCTTGCCGACGACCTGGGCATCAACGAAATACTTGTTATTCTTTTCCTCGGCATTTATCGCCGAGCCACAACTGACGGCTTCATCCCCCAATATCTTTTATACCTTTTACAAATGTTACGCCTCATCACCCCCTCTGTTCTTGTATTGGATATACCGGAATATATCTTTTAATGAGAGACATGCTGCTGCAGATGCTGCTTCTGCTGCTACGCATTGGCAAATCAGAGTCAAAAAAACTCTAATTTGTCCGTGTTTAATAAATTGCTTCTCTGTGATTGATTTAATATATGCTCGTGCTGTTATAATTCCTAATAAATTAATTTCAAATTAAAAAATACAGTCTATATATCTAAACAAATGTATTAAAGGTCTATACGCAAACGTTAATTAAATCCGCCTTTCAAAGAAGCACATTTTAATTAAAAATTGCGGTCAATAGACGTTTCATACATTTGGCAAATAAATCGACTCCCAGAAAAATAAAAAAAAAAACCCATAATCGCCCGTCAGCGCGGGTGTATTTATACCCGTCAAATGTGTTAACAAAACAGAACCTTCCTGACATGGCCCGAACAAAACGACACCCGTATCATTTGGTTCCAACCAAAATTGGTCGAAAGTCCATGAAAATCCCCCAAGTCAAGAAACCCCATCGATACCGTCCTGGTACCGTTGCTCTTCGTGATATCCGGAAATATCAGAAAAGCACTGAGCTTCTTATCAAAAAGCTGCCTTTTCAGCGACTTGTTCGCGAAATTGCACAGGGAATTCAGCCAGATTTCCGGTTCCAATCTTCTGCCATTTTGGCCCTCCAAGAAGCCTCAGAGGCAATGCTAGTTGGCCTCTTTGAAGACACAAATTTGTGTGCACTCCATGCTAAGCGCGTCACCGTCATGCCCAAAGACATGCAGCTTGCCCGTCGCATTCGTGGCGAACGATCTTAAATCCCTATTTTTTAAAAAATCACCGAATCTATCTCTAGTAATAACATGTTTAATTAAAAATAAAAAACAAGTCTTGCCCATGATTTTTAAACAAGCCCGTCGCTGAAACAATCAAACATTACAAATAGAATCACATTTTTTACACAAATTGACATACTCTGCATTAATTGTTGCTTTCGGATAAACGTTTCTGATTATAAGCCCTTCACATATTACCGTCACTGTAGCATTAAAATTAAATGCATTGTCGTCTATATCTATATTAGTTGATTCAAAAATCACCGACGCTATATTTCTTTCTACAAACGCATTTGCTTCAATCCGTCGAGTATCTGCATCGAAGAGTGCGACTGCAGGACCCGACATATTCGCGTATTCCATTGCCCTTACATAACCACTAAACGTGCAAAGCTCGGAATCGCAACTCAATTGTTTAGCGTCAGTAAAACAAAACACCAAAAACAAGAAAATAAACTTCATCTATTCCTCTTGTACCATATATATACGATTTTACCTATATATACAAAGATGTCGATGCAGCAAATTTGACCTTAATGCGTTGGCCTCGTCATACTTTAACCATGGTTTCCCAACCGCGCAGTATACATAATTGACTCCGATCCTGCGCGCAATAGGACTCCGTGCGGTTAAGTCGCGCGCGGCACAAGGCACATTCCCGGCTGTGGGTATAAACGGTCGATCCTTGTGCAGACAGAGACCGTTTACTCTGTTCGAGTGCGTTGATGACTCGAAGATCTCCGAGTGTGTGTTTTGCTGCTGGGAATAATCGATTGAGGCTCGCAGCTGCCTCCATTTTACAGACGAATTTTTATTTTATTTTTTTAGAAACAACCCATAACCAGTTGATTATATTTTTTACTGGCATATATATACGCGGCCCTTCTGTGATTATATGTGAACGGTCCGAAGATATAGGGTTATTGCTTTTAAATTCCCCCTAGCTCGTCCAACTTGACCGTTTACAATTTTTTTATTTAAAATCGATATATTTTGGGTTTTAAGCAACTACCTAGTGGATACAGCGGATTTATATGGCTGGGGGCACGTTTACGTGGTCAGGGGGGTTACCGACCGTCCAAGTCGCGCAGTCACACGCCCCCAGCTATCACTTTGTTGAGAACTTCCACTGTCTTGTTACTGAGCGATATGTTTTACGGAAAACGACTATATGTGTAAAACAAACGTATGAAAGGTCCGTGTATTAACATTTGTAATTAACTATATTTCAGGCAGGCGTAATATAACACGTATATCTAATTAAAGTTTGCATTGTCGTCGTGTAGACTTTTCATACATTTGTTTACATATATGCGTGATAATAATTTGCATAAATAATACACAAATGTTTCGTTTAATTGTTGGAATAACGGCAAGCGTCGCTTTTACATTGTTGGTTGTATCGCTTGTAGTTTTTCCAGTTACCAATCGGTCCGAATGTTCCGGGGTTGTTCCGAATTCGGTCGATTATTCAACAAGTCTATTAAATGTGTATTGGAGCACGATTGTGGCAGTACATTGTAACATTGGAGCTAACGCGTTAGTAACATGCACCCGGAACAATTCCAATTTAATGTTTAACATTATTAATCCGTGTAATCTTATCAACACAACAACAACCATGACACCAACGACTATGACCACCAAAGCAACAACACCAGCTCCAACACCAGCTCCACCAGCTCCGACACCAGCTCCAACACCAGCTCCGACACCAGCTCCAACACCACCAACACCAGCTCCGACACCAGCTCCAACACCAGCTCCAACGCCAGCTCCAACACCACCAACACCAGCACCAACACCGCCAACACCAGCTCCAACACCAGCTCCGACACCAGCACCAACACCACCAACACCAGCTCCAACGCCACCAACACCAGCTCCGACACCAGCTCCGACACCAGCTCCAACACCACCAACACCAGCTCCAACACCACCAACACCAGCTCCAACACCACCAACACCAGCACCAACACCACCAACGCCAGCTCCAACACCACCAACACCAGCACCAACGCCACCAACACCAGCTCCAACGCCAGCTCCAACACCAGCTCCAACACCAGCTCC
>Ga0209247_1000122_pt1 | contig 9472 bp, 7 predicted proteins | sample LauGreSBDMM110DN_2_FD_188212 | JGI IMG/M metagenome (GOLD analysis project Ga0209247, IMG submission 188212) | Freshwater lake microbial communities from Lake Michigan, USA - Su13.BD.MM110.DN (SPAdes) (version 2) | ecosystem: Environmental > Aquatic > Freshwater > Lake | place: Lake Michigan, USA... | reverse complement strand
ATCCTGCATTAGCCTCTCGAAAAGATTTACGAGATGCTGTTGTAGCAGCAAAGGCTGCGCATTCTGGATGGGCTAATGCAACTGCATTTAATCGCGGACAAATCTTGTATCGCGTTGCTGAAATTATGCAGGGACGAAGTGATCAATTCATTGATGAGATCTGTGCTTTAGAAGGGGTAACTACTAAAGTAGCAAAAGTACAAGTAGAAGAAGCAATTGATACCTGGGTTTGGTACTCAGGCTGGTGTGACAAATTATCATCAGTTTTTGGTTCACTAAACCAAGTATCGGGCCCGTTTTATAACTTTACAACACCAGAAGCTTTAGGTGTGGTTGCAATATTTGCAGAAAATAAACCATCATTACTTGGAGTAGTTAGGACACTAGCTCCAGTAATTGCTAGTGGTAACTCTGCAGTCTTAATTGCTAGTGAAATTTACCCACTACCTGCAATTACTTTGAGTGAGGTACTGGCAACTAGTGATTTACCTGCTGGAGTTGTAAATATACTTACTGGGAAAATTACTGAGCTAGCGCCATGGGTTGGTTCACATATGGAAATAGATGGAGTAGATGTTGCCGGCCTTAGTAAAAAGCAAGAAGAGGAATTAAAGTTAGTTGGCGCGGATAATCTAAAGCGGATATTTAGATTTAGTCCTACTAATCACCCGGAGCGAATTCTTAGTTTTATGGAACAAAAAACCGTCTGGCATCCAATCGGACTTTAATTTATTCAGCAGATATTGCTGCGTATGCTGGTTTTACAATTTTTTCAATAATCTCAAGCCGCTCTTCAAATGGAATAAATGAGCTTTTAAGTGAATTTACAGTCACTCGTTGCAGATCTGCAAACTTCCAGTCAAATGATTTAACACACTGAGTCATCTCATTTGTCATAGATGTATTACTCATTAGCCGATTATCAGTATTAAGTGTTACGCGAAAGCGAAGCTTTGCTAATTGCCCAATTGGGTGCTGCGCGTATGTTTTAGCAGCCCCAGTTTGTAAATTTGAGGTTGGGCAAAGCTCAAGTGGAATTCTTCGATCCCGAATATAAGAAGCAAGTGGACCTAGTTTTGGCGTACTACCTGAGAAATCAATATCATCAATAATACGAACGCCATGTCCGATTCTCTCAGCGCCACAAATTTGTATCGCTTCCCAAATCGATGGTAATCCATAAGCCTCTCCGGCATGAATAGTAAAGTGAGCATTTTCTTTTCTTAAATATTCAAAAGTATCTAATTGTTTAGTTGGTGGAAAACCATCCTCTGGGCCTGCGATATCAAAACCAACTACGCCTTTATTTCTATATTTAACTACAGATTCTGCTGTCTGTTGTGATTTATCATTTTGCCTAAGCCCACAAAGTAAAGATTCAATCCGTATTTTTTTTCCTTCTTTTGCAGCCTCTGCTACTCCTTGTTTATAACCTTCAGTAGTTGCCTCAATTACCTGATCAAAGGTTAAACCTTGTTCAGTAAATAACTCGGGTGCTCCCCTTACTTCAGCGTAGACAACACCATCTCTTGCTAAATCAATTACACACTCACGTGCTACCTGAATTATTGCTTCCTCTGTTTGCATGACCGCAACTGTGTGTGCGAAAGTTTCAAGATAACGAACAAGTGAATGTGAGTTGCAAGCTTCTTCAAACCAAATTGCTAGTTTTTCTGGGTCTTCGGTTGGTAGTTTTTTATAACCAATTTTTTGTGATAGTTCAATAATCGTTTGCGGGCGCAAGCCACCATCTAGATGATCGTGTAATAAAGCTTTTGGAACTCGCTTAATTTGTTCATCTGTTGGCGTGCTAGTCAGTGACACTTAACCCTCAATTCTTTCAATAACTAATGGTAATCGCTTAATTGGATCATCTACGCCACCAATAGAAAAGGCACCTACTAAAGCTTCTTTTGCGCGATCAAATCTTGCTGGTTCATCACTATGTAGAGTTAAAATATTTTGTCCCACTTTAACTATGTCACCGGGTTTTGCATGAATTTCAATTCCGGCACCCAGTTGTAGAACCTCACCTTGCTTTTGCCTGCCGGCGCCTAATCGCCAAGCAGATATACCAACCTTAAGTGCATCAAGAGTTAATAATTTTCCAGAAGAATCAGCCTTGATTTCTATTTTTTCATTAGCAAATAAAAGTGTTAGCTCAACTACATCACTTGGTCCACCTCCTGCTAACACCTCAAGAGTTTCCCTTATTTCTAATGAATTTCCAGCAGTTAGCCCAAGTGGTACATCCATTGCAGTTACTAATGCTCTAGTGGTTACACCTGCTCTTTTCCCTAAATCCACCATAGTTCTAGCAAGTAATGCAGCATCTTTTGGATCACTCATAAAGGCACCAGAGCCAGTCTTTACATCAAGTACTAACGCACTTGTTCCCTCGGCAATTTTCTTACTCATAATTGAGGATGCAATTAATGGAATTGCTTCTACAGTCCCAGTTACATCACGTAATGCATAAAGTTTCTTATCAGCTGGGGCAAGCCCAGCACCTGCTGCGCAAATTACTGCCCCGCACTCTTGAATTACTTTTAGCATTTCATTATTACTAAGTGATGCTTTCCAGCCTTTTATTGATTCTAATTTATCTAACGTACCGCCAGTATGACCAAGGCCGCGGCCTGAAAGCTGAGGAACGGCTGCACCACATGCAGCAACTAATGGCGCAAGTGGTAACGTAATTTTATCTCCCACGCCTCCAGTTGAGTGTTTATCAACGGTTGGACGATCAAGCATTGACCAACTCATTTTCTCTCCACTTGCAATCATGGCATCAGTCCAACGAGATATTTCTTGGCTACTCATTCCGTTAAGCAAAATTGCCATCAATAAAGCTGACATTTGTTCATCAGCTATTACGCCGCGAGTATAGGCATCTACTGTCCAGTCAATTTGTTGATCACTTAATTCGTACTTGTCTCGTTTTGCTGTAATTATTTCAACTGCAGTAAATCTTTCACTCATTTAAGATCCTCTGGGCCGAAGGCCCAAGGTAATAATTCTGAAAATGGTTTTGCACCCTGTGGGGTCATGAATAGCATTTCATTCCCACCGTGCTCAAAAAGTAATTGGCGACATCTTCCACATGGTGATAGATAATCACCATTACCATCTACACAAACAACCGCAATTAAGCGCCCGCCACCTGTTGCAGTAAGTGAGGAAACTAAACCACATTCAGCGCATAACCCAACGCCGTAACTAGCGTTTTCACTATTGCAACCAACCACAATACGGCCATCTGATACTAGGCCGGCTACGCCTACTTTAAATTTTGAGTAGGGAGCATAAGCATTTTTCATTACATCTTTAGCAGCAGTATGAAGTTGATCCCAATTAATATTCATAGGGTAATTGTCCTACGAAAATGGATTATTTAATACCGCGGGTATACGCAATACCATCTGCGGCAGGTGCTCGAACTCGTCCAACTAATCCAGAAACAGCAATAATTGTTGCTATATAAGGAATCATTAACATGAACTCTGAAGGTATTGGCACCCCAGCAATTGATAAATTACTTTGAAGGCTATTTGTAAATCCAAAGAATAAAGCAGCGACGATCGCACCCTTCGGACTCCACTTTCCAAAAATTAGGCAAGCAAGAGCAATAAAGCCAGCACCAGCAGTCATGGATTGAGAAAATATGCCGACTGCGCCGATTGTAAATACTGAGCCACCAATTCCAGCCACTGCACCAGCTAGTAGGACATTTTGGAATCTTAATTTATTTACATCTATTCCTACGCTATCTGCAGCAATTGGTAACTCTCCTACAGCGCGTGTTCGAAGTCCCCACTTTGACTTAAATAATGCCACTTGAATCACTGTGACTATCAAATACATAAAGTAAACAATTATGGTTTGATTAAATAATATTGGCCCAATAATTGGAATCTTTGATAAAATTGGAATTTGAATTGCCGAAAAACTACCAGCTACATTCCAAGTACTTTCATAAGGTACGAGTAATACTGTATAAAAAAAGTTTGTAAGTCCTAATACCAATACATTAATAACAAACCCTAAAATAACTTGATCTACCTGAAACTTTATTGAGAAATAAGCAAGTATCCACGAAACCGCAGCTCCAGCTATTGGGGCTGAAATTAATCCCCAAATTATATTTTGAGACAAACTTGCAACAACTGCAGAAATAAAGGCAGCAAATAATAATTGACCTTCAATAGCAATATTTATAACTCCAGATTTTTCACAAAGTAAACCCGCCATTGAGCCAAAAATTAGTGGGACTGAAAGCAGAACTGCTGCTTGAAGCAGTCCTGTAAGTGGTATAAATTTTCCAGCAGCAGCCCAACATAAAAAGGCCATAATTGAACCAAACCCAAATAGAAAACTTCCTATGGATAATTTTTTGTCTCTAATGAACTGAGTGTATGAAAAAATGATTCCAATCAATGAAATAAACAGAAATATCATTACCCCAGATTTAGAGCCAACTTCCCACTCACTTATTAGCTTCCATTCATCACCTAGATAGAAACCAAAAACAACAGGTTCGACTCTAGTTGAAGAGATATAAAAAATAATTGAAAAAAGAATAAACAGTAATACCATAGCGATAATGCCATTTTGTCTTCGCTTTTGTAAAGCGTTTAACTGTCTTTTCATCCGTTCCAACCTTTTGCAGCCATAGATTTACTATCAACACCTTTTTTCAACCTGAATATTTTCTTAAGTAGTGCTGGAGCTGCAATGAATAACACAATTAATGCTTGGATTACTTGAATAATTTCAGAGGACGTTCCTGTATTTGAAAGTAAAGTTCTACCACCGGTTTGCAGCGCACCAAATAAAAAGGCTCCAAATAATGTTCCCAAAGGAGTTGCTTGACCTAACAACGCGACAGTAATTGCATCAAATCCTATGCTTCCTGCAACACCTGCTGTCAGCGCATACTCTGTACCAATTAAATGTACCGCGCCACCTAATCCTGCTATTCCGCCACATATAAACATAGTTACTGTAGTAACTAATGGCACTGAAATACCAGCAGTTTTAGCAGCATTTGCATTAGCCCCTACTGCTCTAAATTTGAATCCTAAAGTGCTTCTATTTAGTAACCACCAAACGAAATATGTTATTGCGAGAGCAATAAAGATACCAAGATGTAATCTGAGATCAGCTCCTAGCAATTTTGGAAGCCTCGCACTCGGATTTACATCAGGGGCGATTGGGTCAAACCTTTCCGGTCGTAAAAAAATCGAAGTTTTTAGCAGCCATAAAATAAATAATGCAGCCACGTAATTGAGCATGATGGTAACAATTACTTCGTGAGCGCCAGTTTTAGCCTTTAAGAGGCCAACAATTCCGCCAAATAACCCACCAAATATTATTCCGACAATTAAAACTAATGGCACATGAATTAAAGGAGGCAGATCAAAATTAAATCCAACATAGGAGGCCCCAATTGCTCCGAAAATAAACTGTCCTTGCGCTCCAATATTAAATAATCCTGACCTAAAGGCTAATGCAACAGCTAATCCAGCGAAAACTAACGGGATTGAAGTAACTATGGTTTCAGATAATGGGTAGAAGCCGCGGATAACTCCGGACTCTCTTGCTAAATTAACATCATAAATAGATCCTTGAAAAATAGCTAAGTAAGAATTACCAATTCTGGAGGCCGCTGAAACTAAAAATTTCCCAGGTGAATTTAACTGAGCCATGATTATTGGATCGGAGATCACGATAATAATTCCACCAATAAAGAATGCAAAAATAAATGAAAGGGTTGGTAATAATGCAATACGGCGGACCGTGCTTAAAAATTGCCTCATTATTTGATTCCAGCCATCATTAAACCTAATTTTTCTCTCGAAACATCCGGTCCAACTTCACCTACTATTTCGCCTTTGTAAATTACAGCAATTCGGTCTGCTAATTCAAGTACTTCATCTAATTCACTACTTATTAATAAAATGGCACGATTTGCTGAACGTTCACTTAATAATTTTTCATAAACAAACTCAACTGATCCAACATCCAAACCTCGCGTTGGTTGGGAAGCCACCACCAATTTAACATCCCTTGACAACTCTCTTGCCAGCACTACTTTTTGCTTATTACCGCCAGAGAGTGCTGACACATTCTCAAAAATACTTTGAGTTCTAATATCAAATTCTTTGACTAATTTTGTTGAATTTTGATTGATGTATTCATTATTTAATTGCCTTCTTTTAGCTACAGGAGCTAGGTAATGCACATCCAAAATTAAATTTTCTGCGATACTAAAGGTTCCGATTAAACCATCTAGTTCACGTGATTCAGGAATATAGGCGATGCCCTTACGCAGGGCATCTTGTACTGTTAGACCCAAGATTTCCTGTTCATCTAATTTAATAGAGCCCTGAACATGATCTTCTAAATTTAATATTGCTCTAGCCAATTCTGATTGGCCATTTCCTTGAACACCGGCAATTGCCAGTATTTCACCTGCTTTTACCTGTAATGAAAGTGAATTAATTATTTTTCTACCTAAAGAGTTTGCAACATTTAATTTATTTACATCTAAAATAACTCTACCTGGCTTTATTTCACTCTTATTTGGCGCTAGGTCAACCTGGCGTCCAACCATCATGCTGGCTAGATCCTCCTGAGAAGTATCTGGTGATGTAGTACCAACCACTTTACCTAATCGAATAATGGTGATTTTATCTGCCACATCTTTAACTTCTCGCAGCTTATGAGTAATAAATATTATTGAAGTGCCTTTTTTCTTTAAGGTTCGCATTATATTTAAAAGTTCATCAGTCTCTTGTGGCGTTAGTACCGCTGTAGGTTCATCTAAAATCAGTACTTTTGCATCATAAATTAGGGCTTTGATGATCTCAACCCGCTGTTGAACGCCAACTGGTAAATCTTCAATTAAAGCATCTGGATCGATATCAAACTTAAATTCATCAGCCAAGGCTTTAATTTTTTTCTTTACTTCATCTAAAGTTAAAAACACTCCCTTAGATTGTTCACGTCCAAGTGCGATATTTTCAGCAACTGTAAAGACTGGAATTAACATGAAGTGTTGATGAACCATTCCGATTCCATACCTAAGGGCATCTGCTGGCTCATTAATAATTACTTCTTTATCCTCAACAAAAATCTTTCCAGAATCAGCTTTTGCTAAGCCATAAACTATGTTCATTAATGTTGATTTACCGGCGCCATTTTCACCAAGGATTGCATGAATTTCACCGCGGCCTACCTTCAAATCAATAGAGTCATTGGCAACTAAAGATCCAAATCTTTTTGTAATCGCCTTAAGCTCTATTGACATTTTTCCTCTAACTTTTTTCAATTAAAAACTGGGTAGGTTAAAATTAACCTACCCAGTAATTTAAATTTATTACTCTACTGAATTTAGAGCAATAATCTTTCCTGAAGCAATATCCTTTGAAAGCTGATTAATTTCAGCTTTAAGGCTTGCTGAGACTTTGTTGTTCCAAGCAGGAGTAAGTGCAATGGATACACCTTTGTTAGCCATTGTTCCCACATACATATTGCTTGTGAACTTACCATCGTAAGCTTCCTTTACGGTAGCTAGTACACCTTCTCCTAAGCCCTTAACAACTGAAACTGGAACTACATTTGCATATTGAGCACCAGTATTCATAACTTTTGCATCTACCCAAATGACATTAGATTTCTTGGTCTTTTGGCTATTTGCAGCTGTTGTTGCTTGCATTCCCCCGGCAACTGGGAAGATGAAATCTGCTCCCTGTTGCTCTAATGAGATAGAGGTTTGAAGTGCTTTAGTTGTGTCATCAAAACCACCTAGGAAAGTTCCGGTCTTAGTCTCTGTGTTCCAACCAAGCACCTTAACGTCCTTGTCCTTCATTAGGTTGTAGTGAGCTACACCGTTTGCATAACCTTCCATAAATATTGTTACTGTCGGAATTGGAATTCCGCCGTAAGTTCCGACCTTGCCAGTCTTGCTTAAAGCCGCTGCCATATATCCAACAATGAATGAGTTCTCATCGGTCTTGTAGGTAATTGCCTTAACGTTATTACCTAAGCCCCAGCCGTCAACAAAACCAAACTTAACACTTGGGTTGGCTTTAGCTGCTGCTGCAATTGCATCACCTAGTAAGAATCCAACTCCAATAATTAATGTACAATTTTCAGATACAAATTTATTGATATTTGGAGTGTAATCAGCATTTGATTTTGCAGGCGCATATTTAATTGAGGATGCATAACCCTTGCTAAGTGCCATCTTCGCACCATCATATGAGCTTTGGTTAAATGACTTATCGTTGATGCCTGCGGTATCTAAGGCAACGCAGACTTTTTGCTTAGTAGCACCGTGTGCAGCTGGGGTAACTGCAACAGATGTAACTAATGAAGTAGCTGCAATAGCTACTATGAGTTTGATTGATTTTTTCAAAATCCCTCCCAAGGACTAGTACCCAAAATATCTGGGATTGTTGTAGTCGCACCCTATCGGTAAGGCAGATTTAGGAACTAGCAACGCTCGAAATTGCAGATTACGATTTGTTTAGAATAAGTTCAACTCTTAATTAAGAGTTAAGAGTTATGGCCAATTTCTCCCGGTATTTAGGGCTAAGCAAGGCCAATTGCTGAGTAGGCAGCTTTAAGGGTGGTACTAGCAACCTCACTCGCCTTTTGCGCCCCGTTACTTAATACCCGCGATAACTCTGCCGGATCATCCATTAATTCATTGGTGCGTTTACTAATTGGCTCAAGTTTGGCAATAACCACCTCGGCAACAGCTGCTTTAAAGTCACCATACCCCTTACCGGAGAACTCACTCTCTAAATCACTAATTGATTTACCTGAGAGCGCAGAGTGAATTGTTAGTAGATTTGAGATTCCAGGTTTTAGTTTTTCATCAAATTTAATCTCTTTACCATTATCGGTAACTGATGATTTAAACTTCTTTAAAGTCACTTCAGGTGTATCTAAAAGCTCAATAACACCAGCCATTGATGAAGCTGATTTACTCATTTTGGCAGTTGGATCTTGTAGGTCATTTATTTTTGCTAGTGACTTAATTATCTCTGGTTTAGGAATGTTAAATATCTCTTTATACTTACTATTAAATCTTTGAGCAATATCTCTTGTTAATTCAACATGTTGGCGTTGATCCTCACCGACTGGTACAAAATCTGGTTGATAAAGCAGGATATCTGCAGCTTGTAATATTGGATAAGTAAAAAGACCAACATTAATTCGATCTGCGCCACTTTTTTGTGACTTATCTTTAAATTGAGTCATTCGAGAAGCCTCACCAAAGCCAGTAATACATTCAAACACCCAAGCTAGTTGATTATGTGCTGGAACATGAGATTGAACAAAAAGTGTGCACTTATTTGGGTCAAGACCAATTGCAATTAATTGCGCGGCAGATAGTAAAGTACGTTTTTTTAATAATTTAGGATCAGTTTCTACCGTCAGCGCATGAAGATCTACTACA
>Ga0209247_1000118_pt1 | contig 9609 bp, 19 predicted proteins | sample LauGreSBDMM110DN_2_FD_188212 | JGI IMG/M metagenome (GOLD analysis project Ga0209247, IMG submission 188212) | Freshwater lake microbial communities from Lake Michigan, USA - Su13.BD.MM110.DN (SPAdes) (version 2) | ecosystem: Environmental > Aquatic > Freshwater > Lake | place: Lake Michigan, USA... | reverse complement strand
CAAGTTCAGAATTGTCGTTGTCGTACATATTTTAATCCTCGCAAATTTTGGACAATGCGTATTGATTCATTTTCTTTCGTGGAAAATACTTGATAAAGTCGCCCAATTCCAATCCTTGACTTTTTAAAACACGATTAAAATCATCATATTCTCTGGCATCGAATGATTCGTGTATCAGGACATTAGAACGGATATGGATATCAGATTGTGGAAGTGCCGACCGATACTTACCAGTGTAGTAATTTATTTCAATCATAACTTAGATGGTGACAGACACTTTCTTGGCGTCAGTAGTAGCAACAGTGTAGTTCATATTATAGTCAATTACTAATTTTTGGTCATTCAAGTTCTTCTTCAGAGACGCTGGTAGCGCGGGGCCAGCCAGCAATTTTATTAATCTCCAATAAGCAGGCTTCGGCATCTTTTTCGTCTTTAAAAATTCTTTCTACGCAAGGAGAGCTTTCAACTGTACCGCATTTGGGGTAAGCATTCACGCAATAGATTTTCATAGTCTTTTATCCTTACTGCTCCTTAGTCTCCTCCGTACAGAACCAGATAGCCAGACAAATCAAAGAAATTTTCCACAGCCAAATTGACAGTTGACAACCCGCTTCAGTCGCGTTAAGGCCGAGAATCATTAGGGTCGCGCCTATTTTTGAGATTATCGCGATTTGCAAGAGCTTTGTTCTATTGATTTTCATTTCGAAATTAGAGATTAGAAATGGGAGTCTCTGGTGAAATGCTAATGATGCCAATCCGGTTGCCATTTACGTCTTTGATAGACCGGCGAATGGTCGTTTCGTTGCCGCTGTCAAACAACGCCTCCACGATTTGCTGGACAACCCGGACAGACTCCTCAGAGAAACGTTCCTTGAATGAAGCGTTATTAGTATCGAATGAAATGTTTACAATCATAAAATATCGTCTGCAATTATTTAAGATTCTTCTGGAATTTTAGCCAAACAAACTCTTCCATTAGAAACCCCATAAACAAAACTATTGATTGACTTTAAAACGTGAGTAAAATTTACTGGTTTTGCTCCTTCACTATTTCCGGTATAGTTATTCACTCTGTTAGCAAAGTTCCAAAAGGATATATGGTTACTCTCATCTAGTCCCTTGGGGTCAATAAATATAACAAATGGAACCTTATTGTCAAAGCAAAATTTCCTAAACTCTTCTACTTTCTCCAAAACCATTGCTTCCACGTCTGGCAGAGTATCGGTATCTAGAATTTCCCCGGTGATGTGTTTGATTTTCATATCTTTTCAACGCTAACACTTTCGCTATAATAACCATTTGATTCGCCAAGAAACCAAAACTCTAAACTGGCGTTTTTAGTTTTTAAAACATATTTAGTCCAAGTGCAGCTGACAAATCTATCTTCAGTATACCAATCAGGATTATTTGCGCCAGCATCTTCTTCTGCAAAGATTATTTCTTCATTGAGAATATCTTTCTCGTCTCCAATAACATTTTCAACGTACACATTTTCACAGCAATTTTGTTCGTGATATAGTTTATAAGTTCCATTGTTTGTTCTAATGAATACTTCACAGCTATCTTTTTCTAAACCAGTTATTTCTTTAACAATCTGGCCCTTCAATTCAAAAAAATTTACATTATCCATATTACTTTATATTTTTTTATCATTTTGCTTGCGAGTCCCGGTCACTTCATAGACTCCCCAATCAATCTTATTCACGCCAAAGACGTAATCTTCTGGGATAGTCAAATGATGGCCTTTAATAAAATGTCTAATCGCTCGTTTAGCATTATCGCCTGAGTGGTAACGTTTGCCGACGATAGGCGGAGAGAATTTAGCGTCCTTTCGAGGATCTTTCAAGCCTTTTTTCTCATTTTTCTTCGCAACTTTTACCCCCTCCGCTGCCATCAATCGCTTCTCATTTTCTAGCCCTAGCTTGGCCCTGAGAGCAACGCCTCGGAGAACCTTGGTAGGTTGAGGATTTTCTGGATTAAAAGTATTATCCTCTTCATTACGGAAGCCTCGACGCTGCTCCCATGCTTTAAATTTTTCATTTACCATGTCGTAAGTGCCCTGTGGGACATCTGATCCTTTTGCGTCCCACCATGCGTAACTTTGCTTGTATTTTGCTTTGTATTGATCGCTCATTTAAGTATTAGTAATTAAGTGTCTCGTTCTGCTCTGAATTGTTGTGATGATAAACTACGCCATCTCTGGTGCTTATTATTTTCGCTGAAACTAAATCCTTCTTGAGGGAGTCTATCAACTCTAGTGCTTGTGTAAAGCCTTCTCTGTTGTGAGAGAATTGGAGGATGCGGATATTAGAATGAGTTTCAATTTCCAATTCATAATTTAAGGATATTTCATTCATTACAAAAACAATTTACAATTGCAACAACCGCAAGCATTCCAATTGCCACAACAGGCGGCGAAATGTCTACCCCCAACTTAAAGCGAAGGACGTAGGAGGTCAAGCAGGAAAAAAGAAAAGTTCCTGCAATCCAAAATAAAAGCCTTGACTCTTTCATGGGTTAGGGCATGATTCTGTGCTTTTTCAGCTTTTCCTCGTACTCTTGGATCTGAGATTTTAGTTTTTTAATGGTCTTCTCAGATTGCTCTGCATGGTCGCAGACGAAATAAAGGTCAGCAGTTACTTGCGCTGGCACGATTTCTGCTTCTTCCATCGTCTGGTCATTCTTGCCGGTGCGCCAATCATTGAAATTACGCAACCTTGATATCACTTCTTTAATCATAATGAGTATAGACCGAAAAGAACCACATACAAACACTATCAAACTTAATGCTTTATATGTGACTCGTTAAAATCTCCCTTGACTTTTTTGGTAATCGATTTTAAATCCAACTTAAAGCTTCACTAACTACAGGAAATTCTTTAATAAATATATTCTTAATACCTATGGCGATATCTCTATGCTCCTTTTGAGTGTCTTCCTTTGTCCTCAATTCAATATAATGAATCCAACTACGAAGTGTACCTGTCATGTACATGGTGGTTTGCGTAGTTAATGGCAATACCATTCTAGCGCATTCTTTAGCAACGCCAGCCTCAATTAACGTATCATACGCTTTAAGGCTACTATTAAGTGCATTATTAACTAATTCAATTTTTTCTGGCGACAAATCCACTTCAGCATCACCAACTTGTCTGTTAGTTTTACCTTGCATTCGCCATTGAATATCTTCTAGCTTTGTAGCTATGCTATATCTTTGGCTGAACTCTTGAAAAGCAAAAGATCTATGCCTTAGAATTTGCGCGGCAATAGCTCTGCTAGTAACAATTTCAACTGTTACGCTTGCCATTTCAAATGGACTCCAATGTTGATGCTTAATTAGATATTTAAGAAGTCTTGGCGCGGTTTCAGTATTCATCTGATTAGATGGATTACTTACTCTCGCACAATACGATACAATATCTTCGGCATTATTTAAGCCTTCAATTTTTGGTGAAGTTATGGCTACTAATTTAACATTCATATTTTGATTCCTTTAGTTTAAAAGGCTTTAAATGCTTAATCTCTAAATTAAAACAATCAGCTTTAAATCTAAATCCGCAGTTTGAAGATGGGTCCAGTTCCCCTTCTTTGTAGAACTTGGCTTTATCATAAAAATCTTCTCTCTTTATGCCTCCCAAAATCCAGCATTTACTGAAATCTTTTAGTATCCTAACAAAACCATATACCTCGCAGTCTTGTGAAGTGTTGTAATTCGCCACAGAGCAGTAGTAACTAGGGTCTGGCTTGCTTGTGCATTGTTTTGTTTTGACATCTATAGTCCTGCCGTTCCTTACTAAATCGTAATCATAAGTATTAGCCCTATCTGCATTGATGTAATCAGCGACAATTATCTCTCCAAGGATACCATGAGTATTACCTTTGCCTTCAAGAATAGAGTTGTTAAGGACTCCAATTTTCTTAGCTTCTTCTTTAGCAAAGACAAGCTGAGAAGGCGTTGGAATGATTTCTATGATTAGGTTCTTCATTCAAAATTTTGTAAAGGTAATGTAAAAGATGTTACTTTTTGAAGTCGTCAGACGTCGTATCTAATGATTATGAAATATCTATTATATACGATGCTCCTAGGGTTTTCGTTGACAGCCTTGGCTCAAGATGGACCCAAACCGACAAAAAATCAAGAAAAAAAAGGCCCCCCTAAGGAACTTCTTGAAAAATACGACGCAAATAAAGACGGAAAGTTAGATAAAGAAGAAAAGTCTAAAATTTCGCTAAAAGACAAGAAAAAGTTTGCTCCGCTTCTTAGAAAACCAAAGGGTCCGCATCTCCCAAAAAAAGATTAAAAAAATAACCCGTAGAGAAATCTGCGGGTTTTTTATTTAAGTGTAATCAATTCTGATGAGAACGTTTTTGCTTTTATTTATGGTGCTATCACTGTCTGGTTGTTTTTCAACAATCAAGTCAGCAAAACAAGTAGATGACAATCAAAAAATTATTGCTAAAGAAGAAAAAAAAGTAGATAACACCCTTGTAGAAATAGAAAAAAATGAAAAAGGCAAAAGGATTCAAACCTCTGGCCTGTCTGTCGGTATTCAATATTCTTTAAACCAAGTAACAAATGCTCCTGTTCAGGTAGATACAGCTAAAGCTCTTAACGAAAGAGTGATTTCTATTGTTGGTTCTCCTCATATAGACGAAATAAAAAGAATAAAAGCAACAGTAGACCTTTTAAATTCTCAAGTAGCTGAAGAGCGTAAAAAAGGTGAAGAATTATTGTCTCAACGAGATGGAACAATAAGCAAACTTCAAAAAGAAAAATCAGAATTAAATCAAAAATACGATGACCAACTTTGGCAATTAACCGACAAAGCCAAAGAAGTCGCCAAAGAAGCTGATCAAAATAAAGCAGTATTAGATTCAATGGGCGGGATGTTTGGTCTTAATGCTGTATTTTGGGGATTAAAGAAGTTCTTTATTAGCGCCTTAACGGCGATAGCTATATTTGTGGTAGTGTTTGTAATTTTGCGACTTTTAGCTGCTGTGAATCCTGTTGCTGGCGCTGTATTTTCAATATTTAACATGCTAGGATCTACTGTTATCGCCCTTATCAAAACACTAACTCCTAAAGCTTTCGAAATGTCTAATTTTGCCACAAAAGAAAAAGTAGAAGAGTTCAAATCTCCTCTTGTTAAAATTATAGATGTAATTCAAGAGCTTAAAGAAAAACAAAAAGAATCTCCAGATAGAGTCTTCCCATTAAGTGAAATACTAAAGCGTTTTGATCAAGAGATGGATAGCCATGAAAAAGATTTAATAAACGGAATATTAAAAGAACAAAAGTGGACAAAATAATACGACAACTGCTCAAGGAAAAGTTAATTAAAAAACTTTTAAATTCTAATATCTATGGGCACAAATGTAATACATCAACAAGTCTTAGAAACCATAGGACAAGATTTGACTGGTAAATATGTTTGGCTATTTATCGTCGGGATTATCGCTTTAATGTTTAAATCAAGCGTAGAAAAACTTGCGGCGTCATTGTTTATTTTTATGGGATCTGATTATAAAACTGACGACATTGTATATGTAGACGGGAAACCGGGAAGAATAGTTAGAATAGGGATAACTAAAACAGTATTCTTTATTTACGACGTCGTAGATGGAAAAGTGGTTGGAGGCAGCAAATTAGTTGTTCAAAACGAAAGACTAGCCAGCTTGAATATAGAAAAGCCATTGCCTAATTTAGATCTCAGTAGATTTAAAAAACAAGACTGAAATAATGAGGTTTAAAAACGATTAAAAGCGAGTCTAAAAACAATAAAAAAAGTGTAAATATCTATACTTATGTCAGAAGAGTATCGCCAAAATAGTTACGATGCAGTGTTCTCCAGAATAGAGGGTAAATTGGATAAAATCTCCTCTGACGTAACAGAATTAAAAGACAATGATAAAGAAATACAGAAAAGAGTAGCTGCTTTGGAGTTTTTTAAATATTATTTAGCGGGCATCGTGGCGGCAGGGGGAGCAATGGCTGGATACATTTCCTCTAAGATTCTTAAAAGTTAATCAAATTTACTGTTTATTTTAGGATTAGGGCTCAAAGATTGCATAGCTTCTAATCTTGTGTTTTCAGAATAAGAAATCCAATCTCTGATTTGCTCCCAACTCCTCCCGCAACCCTCGCAAACTCCATCTCTCAATTTACAATATCTAATGCAAGGAGTAGATATCTTTTGAGGATTAGTCATGAATCAATCTGGTCTATTTTGCCAACCCGCATCTATCTTCGCTTGAGTCTTTTGGGGCTTGCGTTATTTCGCCTTTCTCAATACTTTATTATATTTAGAAACTTTGGTCTTTAAAAGTTTATTATCTTCACTAAGTTTAATATATTCATCATCAACCAAATGAATGAAATCTCCAATTTGGAAATCCTGCCCTTCTTTCAGTAATTTATATGAGGGCTCTTCTTTTACAGAAATTTTAATCATATTTATTGGTCTATTTTCTTTTGAATTCATGCTACTTTACTCCTGCCGCTCTATATGTCATAGAGATTTCTTTATTGTCAATCAAAATTTTACGATTAGATAAATGAGCTTGAGTAACTTTATCTTTATTTTCTCCACTGTAAGCTACAGCATAATGATTAGCAATCAACCAATTATTAAGAACAGTATTATCTTTTGGATTGATAATTTCGCCAAGCAAGCGGCCAAACTTCTCTTCGCTGTCGCTTAGGAAAGTCCGAAGAATAATCTGGCCTTCACACTTGTCGATGAATTCTTTTACTTTTTCTTTGCTGAGAGCGCCAAAAATCTTTTCCGCCTTATCTGAGGTTCGGCTTTCTGGAGTGTCGATGCCAAGAAGACGTACACTCTGATTAGACAATACTATATTAAATCCCAAATCAAGATCAACATTGATAGTGTCTCCGTCTATTATTTTATTTACTTTTGCGTGATATTCAAATGGCATATCTTATATGATCATTATAGTTTTTTATTTCAAATTTTCCATTTGTTATTGTCACCCATTCACTTAAGTCGGTATCAATACAGTAATTGTTCGTGTTTCTCCATTCTGTGATTTTGTTATTTTTGCGATAAGTATGCCCGACTATTTGGTTTAGCCCTTCAATAGGGGCGAATTCTCTGTCGAAATCAAGCCAAACAATGCCGCCTTTCTCTTGGCTTCCTCCTCTAGCATAGCCAGCGCCATAAAACCAATGAGGTTGATTGGTTCTTATCTTTACGTTAGCTTCATTTGATTGATTCGTAAGGTATTGATGTATTTCTTCGTTGTTTTTTATTATTGGAGATAAGAATCTGCTATTTAAACCTGCATGGGTGCAGAGATATTCATCAACAAATAAAAACCAATGAAATTTATTAACAATATCAGCTTTTTCCTCTCCTAAAGCTTCATTTATTAAAAAATGTTTGTTTGAGCCGTATCCGCTGCATTGCGCATGTTTATTATCAAAAAGATAATGTAAATCGTGATTACCAAAAAGAGTTATATTATTGTCTTTTGATAGAAAATCTTCTTTAAGAGTTACAGCTGTAGATTTGCAGTCAACATCTGAATCAAAAAAATGACTATCGAACCAATCTCCAAGGCAAATATTAATATCAGCTTTTTCGTGGGCAATTATTTCGGTAAATTTGTCGATGTTTTGATGAACATCAGAAAATATTACTATTTTTTTATTTTCGCTAGAGATTCTCACGCTAAAATTACACCTTTCACATTTGGATTATATGACCACTTTTATCGCTGTACCAAATTTCTTTGAGATTAAATTGACTTAAAAGGCTTTGACATCCAGAGCATGGCTTGCTCATCGTTAGGGCTTCGTGTCTATCTATTCTAAGCACAAGCATCTTATACGAAGACAAGTCTTCTTTATTGATTTTAAGCAGACAGTCTAACTCCGCGTGGATTCCAACGTGACCGTCGTGATAAGGGTGTTTTGAGGTTTCTGGGTGGGTTCTTTTTTTATTTACTCCAATTTTTTCTATAACATTTGATTTAATTAAAAAAGCAACATGGCTAGACCGCATCTCCCTGTTCACGGGGCATAGATTTTTGGCTATTTGGACAGCCCTTTTTATCAGTCTCTGTTTCACGGAAGCGAACATGCGTCACTTTACTTTTCTTGTCAAATTTTTTATTGGCTTTCCAGTTGATCTGAGAGTAATTATTTTTATAATTTTTACTAAAACAACTCCTTGGTTTATCTCCTTTTCCTGATTGGGAATTCATATTTATATATCTTTATGGTAAATTAACCAGCGCAAATCAAATTAAATTAAAAAAGTCTGTTTTTGTAGAAAAATTAACTACAAGCGATTAATAGATACATTGCGCATGAACACTCTAGAAAAAATAAGAACACAGCTCGGATTAGACACGGATAAGAATACTGTCCATGCTTATTTTGAAACATACGAAACTCTTTTTTCAGGACTCAGAGACAAGCCCATAAATTTAATTGAAGTGGGGGTCTTCAACGGGGGCAGTTTAAAGTTATGGAAAGAGTATTTTCATCCCGATTCAAAAATCTATGGTGTTGATATAGATTTATCAATAATAAATAAAAATTACATTGATTCCAAAAATACCGTATTGATACAAAAAAACGCCTCTTATCTTGATAGTTCATTCTTGGCTCCAATTGAGTTTGATATAGCAATAGATGATGGGTCTCATTCTTTGGGAGACCAGATTAAATTTTTTGAAACTTTTAAAAATAGAATGAATCAGGGAGGAATGCTTATCATAGAGGACATCCAGCCTGAGGGTTGGAATTATTTTAAAAATCTAACTGATATTCTTCATGTAGGCAAACTTATCGACTTGAGAGGGATTAAAAATAAATATGATGATATCTTGTTCTTGTATAGAAAAAATTAATGAAAAAATAACAATCAGATATGAACATTTTCTCTCATGCTACTTATGTTGGCAAAACTGGATACAATTCTCATTGCCAGAATTTTTTTAGAAATTTAAATAAATACCATGATGTGAAAATAAGAAATTTCACAGTCGGAAAAAATTGGAACTTCTCGAACCTTTCGGAAGACGCTCACAAAGGAGACGTGGAGGAGCAAGACAAAAAAATGCTGGCCGTGCAATCTCTTTGGGAAAGCAGTGGTCAATTGGCGGACTACGAAATATATGGATTCAATAAAAACAAATACAAGCCTGATTTAAATATTGTGTTGGCAGATGTAAATCATCATTACTTTTATCAAGATTACATAGGCCCTAAAATAGCATACACAGTTTGGGAAAATACCCTATACCCGGATGAATTCTTTGAGCAATTGAAAAGATATGACCAAGTATGGGTTCCTTCTGAATGGCAAGCAGAGATAACCGTAAACCAAGGAATAAACCGAGAAAAAGTAAAAGTTGTGCCCGAAGGAGTCGATACTAGCTTATTCTACCCAAGGGTCAAGGAAAAAGAGGACGGAATCTTTAGGTTTGCGCTATTCGGCAGATGGGACGCAAGAAAGGGCACGAAAGAAACAATACGGGCTTTCAAAAACGTTTTTGGGAATAATCCGAAAGTCGAACTGTGGCTTTCTGTAGATAATCCGTTTTCCTCAGACGGGGAAAGCTGCTCGGAAAATAGAC
>Ga0209247_1000116_pt1 | contig 9650 bp, 10 predicted proteins | sample LauGreSBDMM110DN_2_FD_188212 | JGI IMG/M metagenome (GOLD analysis project Ga0209247, IMG submission 188212) | Freshwater lake microbial communities from Lake Michigan, USA - Su13.BD.MM110.DN (SPAdes) (version 2) | ecosystem: Environmental > Aquatic > Freshwater > Lake | place: Lake Michigan, USA... | reverse complement strand
CAATTAGAAGGAGTATTTACCTCTGTTCATAATACTGAACCAGAAAGTGATCCAAGTTGGCGCCCACCAGTGGTACCAGCACCAGCGACAGTTAATACATCAGTAGCTGAGGATCAGCTTCGTAAGATTGCTTTAACACAATCATCAATGCCAGCTGAGTTCACGGTACATCCAAAATTATTGCCTCAATTACTTAAGCGTGTTGAGATGTTAGATGAATCTACAGTTGATTGGGCAACTGGAGAGATGTTTGCATTTGGTTCATTATTACTAGATGGTCATCCAATTCGAATGAGTGGACAAGATGTTCGCCGTGGCACATTTAGCAACCGTCATGCTGTAATTGTTGATAAAGAAAACGGTAAAGAGTTATTCCCACTTCGCTCACTAGTTAAAGATCCAAATCAATTTCATATCTATGATTCATTACTTTCTGAGTACGCGGTAATGGGCTTTGAATATGGTTACTCCGTTGAGCGCGATAATGCTTTAGTTATTTGGGAGGCACAATTTGGTGACTTTGCTAATGGTGCTCAGACAGTTATAGATGAATTTATTTCATCTGCACTCCAAAAATGGGGTGAGCGTTCATCTGTAGTTCTGCTCTTGCCTCACGGCTATGAAGGACAAGGGCCTGATCATTCATCTGGGCGCATTGAAAGATTTTTAGCACTATGTGCTGAACAAAATATGACAGTTGCTCAACCATCTACTCCGGCTTCATATTTTCATCTACTTCGCTGGCATATGAAAAATCCAGCTCGTCGACCACTAATTGTTTTTGAACCGAAATCGATGCTGAGGTTAAAGGCTGCTGCAAGTGAACTAAAAGATTTCACAACTGGAACATTTAAACCATTTATACCTGATGACAAAGTTGTTAATACCACACGTTTAATTTTTACCTCTGGAAAAGTTTATTACGATTTAATTGCTGAGCGTGAAAAATTAGGTGAGCACTCAACAGCGATTGCTAGAGTTGAGCAGTTATATCCTCTTCCAATCGAGGAGATGATTGCTGAAGCAAAGAAGCATCCAAAAGCAACATTACTTTGGGTGCAAGATGAACCAGCTAACCAGGGTCCATGGCCATACATTGCTCTTACAGCATCTGAAGCTTTTGTTGCTCATGAAGAATTATCTGGTAGAACTATTCGCAGAGTTTCAAGACGGGCTACTGCAAGTCCTGCTACTGGTAATCACCATCTGCATGAAGAGGAAGAAAAAGCATTAATGACAGAGGCGTTTACTCGTTAATTCTATCTAAACCATAAAGATAGTAAATTTATTATCCTAATATATCTTCCCGTGAGCCAAGTTCTTTAGCAGGATCATTTGATCTAATTTTTTTCAACCTAATGGCCTTTCTCCGCTTCGAAAATGAAAGTCTGAAGATTTTGTATCTGTGAGAAGTTTTGCGACTCTGGCTTTTAATTTTATTCTTTGGCGTATGTTCAGCTACACCTATTCGATGGTGTGGATTGAGTATGGGGTCAATCTCAGAGTGGAGTAATTGTTTAGTCTTATGCCGCTCTTTGCGATTAGCTTTTTGAATATCAATCCAAGATTTTTTTGGGTGATAGATGCCAGAAAAATTTTTTTCCCCTCTATTTGCCATAATTCCTCCTAAGGAAATTATTATTAACTAAAGGAGGTAAGGACTATAGTTGATAATGGCATTGAGTATGTCAGTTGACCATTCACGGGCCCTTACCTCTGTTATCAACATACTCTTAATTAATAAGGTTGAATACCAAAATAAATTTAGCACCAACGGCACTCAATTTTGCACAGAGAAATTAGCTAGCGGTTCTGGCAGCGGCACCGCTGGTGTAATTTATGAACTTACTCCGCTGTAATTAGATGTCAATAGATTTTTAACTTGGGTTTTGATTCAAAGATAACTAAATTTTAGTTTTGTATTACGGCTAACGCTTAATCGCCCAACTTTTGAGCGTGAGTGAAAAAATAAAAGAAGTTTTCACGCTCCTTTTCGATACCTAAGCATGACTCTTTTTAAAAACTGATCACGCTCAAGCCAACCCCACTTCCTGGAGTCTTCGCTACTTGGATTATCACCTTCAACCCAGTACCTAACAAGACCATGCTCCATTCGGCTCTCTTTTAACCGTTTTAATAACTTAACACCAGGTCTAATTTGGTCTTGGATTAGATAGACCGCACCAACCTTAAGGGTGTGCTTTTTGCCACTTAAACTGCGCACAACTAGCCAATCACCTTGATTATAGGCAGGTGACATTGAATTTCCCGAGACTACTACTGTGCTAAACCCGAACATGAAGAGTATTCTCCCACTAATAAATAGTTTATTTTAAACCAAGGAGAGAAAATGCTCGATTCATTACTTAAGTTAATTACTCCAAAAGAGAGTGTTTACGCCCACTGTGATCTACCTTGTGGCATTTATGACCCAGCGCAAGCAAAGATAGAGGCACAATCTGTTAAGGCTTGTATGGAGAAGTATGCAAGTAGCAGTGATCCTGATTTTAAATCACGTGCGGTTGCAATTAAAGAAGTTCGATCTGAGTTAGTTAAGCACCATTTATGGGTTTTGTGGACAGATTACTTCAAGCCAAATCATTTTGAGGCACATCCACAGCTTCATAATTTGTTTAATGAAGCAACCAAACTTGCTGGTGCTGGTGGTAGTAAGGGCACAAACGATGTTGCAGTTGCAGATAAATTAATTAAGAAAATTGATGAGATTTCTGAAATATTTTGGGCAACTAAAAAATAATTAGCTTATATGTAGCTAGTGGCTTAGAAATTTAAGCTGCTAGCTACTTTTTTTTCACTAACAGATGCTCCTTTTTCAGCCATCATAGTTTCAGCGGCAACTCTTGCCATAAATGAAACTCGTTCAACAAATTTACGAGTTATTAGGCCAGTTGCAATTAATCTGGCAACTTGATGAACTTCAACCTCGAATTTAAGTATATTTTCTTCAAGTCCAAGGCATCTAGCAGTTGCATGTATTTCAACTCCTACTCCAACTGCTCCAGATATATCCATCTGTGAACTAGTAGTAACAGTGGTCTCACCAAAATCTAAAAACTCAATTATTGCAGTACTGCAAGCACTCTCCATTAGAGATAATAATTGATTTGAACCTACAACTGGTAAATCATTCACTCCTTGCGCAACTGATGTGTCACCAGGACGAATAGTCATAGTTGCTATACCGATTACACCAATGACTTGCTCAGCTTTCATAATCACAAGGCTAGTGATTAAGTAATTACTCCAGCGGGAACTGCCTGCGGATTTCGCTAGTTATTTCGATTTGTGTCGTGCCTTCTGCGCTGATTTCCGTATAAGTTGTTTGCGTATAGGTAATTTCTGTGACTTCCTGGGAATCACCTTCCTGCATCATTTGATTGTAAAGATCCTGAGTCTGCTGATTAATCCGATTACATAACTCCTCTGGAGCTGATTCAATAAGAGAATTACACAAAAGATTCTTCATCAAAGTAAGTGTGGCATTTTCGCGTTCCATATGAGTCCGACATGATGGGCATTGACCAAAATGAATTTCAACGGCACTTAATTCTTGAGTGTCAAAGATTTCATGATCAATATAAAGCACGATATTTGGTAAAACTTGCTCACAAGGAATTAAATCGCTTTGATTAAAGTTCACTCTTGATCACCTACTTTATCTTTACCATAACCACGCTCTTTGGCGTACTGCGCAAGTGAAGCTCTTAATAATTTACGACCACGATGTAATCGAGACATAACTGTTCCAGTTGGAACACCCATAATTTCGGCAACTTCTTTATACGCAAATCCTTCAACGTCAGACAAATAAACAGCCATTCGAAATTCGTCTGGCATTTGAGCTAACGCATCTTTAATATCTTTATCTGCAATATTTTCAAGTACTTCATCTTCTGCAGATTTTCCTTGATCACTTGTGTGTGATGAAGCTTTTGCAATTTGCCAATCTTCTATCTCACCATTGGAGATTTGTGGCCTTCGCTGATCTTTACGATAATTATTTATAAATGTTGTTGTAAGAATACGATAGAGCCAAGCTTTTAAATTTGTACCAGGTTCAAATTGATGAAAACTTGTAAAAGCTTTGGCATATGTATCTTGAACTAAATCTTGAGCATCATGAGAATTCTTTGTATAGCGAAGTGCAGCTCCATAAAGTTGTGAAGTAAAAACTAGAGCATCTTTTTCAAACCTCGCCTTGCGCTGGGATAAAGTTTCTTTCTCTCGGTTAACTACCGCAGGTAATAAATCTTCATTACTCATTTGGGACAAGGCTACCTCGAATGAGGTTTTAGGCATGGGATCATATTTTTTATTTTGGCTAACACTAGAACGCAGCGCATGCATAGATATAAAACCTGCTACCTACCCAATTTATTCCCGCCAACCACCGGCTTACCCCGCTTAAAAGCCTGATCGGCTTAAGTAGGCGGAAGGTAGACTGGGACATATGACTAATTGGAATGCGCCATTTCGAAGTAAGTTAACTTCATCTGCGGCAAACCCAATTAATTCTAGGGTGGTTATTCCAGGATCTAAGTCGGTAACAAATAGAGCTCTGATTCTTGCTGCAATTGCTAAAACTCCATCAAGATTACGCAAACCACTTTCTTCTCGAGATACCGATCTAATGGTTAAAGGATTACGCGCACTAGGTTGTGAGATCGATGAAATAAAAACTGATGATGGGTTTGATTATCAAATTACACCGAAAAAACTAACTGGACCTACCCAAATCGAGGTTGGTAATGCAGGAACTGTGATGCGTTTTCTGCCACCAATTGCTTGCCTTGCGAATGGATTAATTCATTTTGACGGTGACGCCAGGTCTCATGAGCGACCACTTGCACCAGTGATAAGTGCACTTGAGCAATTAGGAGTTTCAATTGAGCACGATAATAAGTATCGCTTACCAATGACAATTAATGGGTCTGGTGAAGTAAAAGGTGGATTAGTTGAAATAGATGCAAGTGCATCTAGTCAATTTGTTTCAGCCTTACTTCTACTTGGGCCATCAACAGAGCAAGGAATAACTGTTAAGCACACTGGTGCATCACTACCATCGATGCCACATATTGAAATGACTATTCAAATGATACGAGCATTTGGTGGGCAGGTTGAAGTAAATAAAAATAGTTGGATTGTTAAATCCGGTGAATTAATTGGCCAAGACTTGATAATTGAACCTGATTTATCAAATGCGGCACCATTTATGGCAGCTGCAATGATTTGTGGCGGAAGTATTGAAATAGCAGATTGGCCAAAATTAACAACACAACCTGGTGATCAACTTCGAGATATATTTAAAAAAATGGGAGCAAAAATTGAACAAACTAATTCAGGTTTAAAAATTAGTGGAACCGGAAAGGTAGTCGGCATAGATATAGATCTGCATGATGTTGGTGAGTTAACACCATCAATTGCAGCACTGGCTTGCTTAGCAGATTCACCTTCTACGCTTAGAGGTATCGCTCACCTACGACTACATGAAACAGATCGACTGAGCGCACTTGCTACTGAAATTAATAATCTCGGTGGCTCTGTAACTGAAGGTCCTGGTGAGTTACTAATAAAGCCAGCCATACTTAAATCATCACAAATTTTTAAAAGCTATGAGGACCATCGAATGGCGACAGCTGGAGCAATAATCGGATTAGCTGTTGAAGGTGTAGTTGTAGAAAATATTGAAACAACTAAGAAAACACTGCCTGATTTTCCTGGTATGTGGCAGGGAATGCTTAATGGTTAGACAAAAGAAAAATTGGGATGAAGATGATGTTCGAATCAATAAATCACGACAGTTCGGCTCAAGCAATAAGACAAGGCCAAGAACTAAAGACCGTCCGGATTACTCAAAGGCTCAAAGTGCAACCATAATTGAAGTTGATAGAGGTCGTGTTCAATGTTTAATTGAAGCTGGTGCTAATAAAACAATTATTACTGCTATGAAAGCTCGTGAACTTGGCAAAAAATCAGTAGTAGTTGGTGATTTGGTTTCAGTGGTCGGAGATATATCAGGTGCAGAAGGCTCACTTGCCCGAGTGGTGTCAGTTTTAGCAAGAAAAAATTCACTTACAAGAACCATAGATGATCATGCAAATGATGAAAGAGTAATCGTGGCAAATGTCGACCAGATTGCAATTGTAATTGCTACAACTAATCCAGAACCGCGGGAAGGTTTTGTCGATCGAGCCTTAGTAGTTGCATATGACCAAGGGATTGAGCCAATCATAATTATGACTAAACAGGATCTTGCTAATGGCGATGAATTTTTAGAAACTTACAAAGATCTTGAAATCAAGGTTTTTAAGATTGATAAATCATCAGATTTAGGAAAATTACAGAAAACTTTAGCCAACAAAATTACAGTTCTAATTGGTCACTCAGGTGTTGGTAAATCCACGCTAGTTAACAACCTATTGGAAAGTTCGAAAAACAAATCAGTTGCTGTTGGTGATGATTCTAAGCATCGTGCTACTGGTGATGTTAATGAGGTAACTGGTAGGGGTCGTCATACTTCTTCTAGTGCAATTGCACTACCACTTTCTTCTTCATTTGATGGTGAAAATTTTGGTTGGATTATTGATACCCCTGGTGTTAGATCATTTGGAATTGCTCATATTCAGCCGTCAAGAGTTATTTCAGCATTTCCTGAATTTACTGAAGCAATTTCACACTGCCCAAAAAACTGCTCACATAATGAAGCCACTTGTGCATTAAATGATTGGCCAGGCTTCACAAACCAAAATTTGGCAAGGCTTGAAAGCCTGCGCAGAGTGTTATCAGTTGAATAAGAAAAAAAGAGTAATCTGACCACTATGAGTTCGGTGATCGCCCAAAATGAGGTTAAAAGTCGGCAGGTAGATCTACATCTAACTGGTATGACTTGTTCTTCATGTGTTAGCACTATTGAAGACGCCTTAAATAAAGTACCAGGTGTTAAAGCTGTAGTTAATCTTGCGATGGAATCAGCGCATGTAATTGCGCCAATAAACATCTCAGAACAAGATTTAATAACAGCAGTGAGTAAGTCTGGATATAAGGCAAGTGCATTTAAGGGTGAGCGTGAATCATTTGAAAAATCTAATCGCCTTGGGGTTAGAGTATTTCTGACCCTACTTTTAACCGCCCCAGTAATCTTAATTTCTATGTTTCATAGTTGGCATGAACAAATAGATAAGCAACTTAGTAGTTCACTTGATCAAGTGAATAACTTATTAAATAATCTTGGAATTTCTCTCGTTATTGGATACCCGATAGCACCGATTACAACCTGGTTCCTAATCGGACTATCGGTTCCTGTTGTAAGCATTCTTGCCTGGCCTATCCATCGAGCTGCAATAAAAAATCTTAAAAACCCAACAATGGACACACTTATATCCCTCGGATCATTAATTTCACTTGGTTGGAGTATTTACTCAGCAGCAACATATCAAATCAATAGCCAGGTGATGCCATTAATTTATGTTGAGGTTTCATCAGCAGTTATTTTCTTTGTAATGTTAGGTCGTTATCTTGAGTACCGTGCAAAGCGAAAAGCTGGATCAGCCCTATCACACCTGTTTAAATTAGCTGCAGCTCAGGTAGAGGTTAAAAGATCTGATCGAAATGAAATAATTCCAATAGATCAATTATTAGTTGGTGATATTTTTATTATTAAACCTGGTGAGGTTATTGCAACTGATGGGCAAGTTATCTCAGGATTTAGCACAATTAATAACGCATTTCTGACTGGTGAGGTAGTACCGGTTGAAATTTCTGTTAATAGTTTAGTTTATGCCGGGGCTATTAATAATAATGGAAACTTAGTTGTAAGAGCCATGCGAATAGGATCTGATACTGAACTAGCAAGAATAACTAGAATGGTTTTAGCTGCTCAAATAGAAAAGGCGCCAGTACAGCAATTAGCAGATCGGATAAGCAGAGTTTTTGTTCCAGTTGTATTAATCCTTGCAATTGCTACTTTTTTAACTTGGTACCTAACAGGAACAGAGATAACTTTTTCAATTACAGCCGCAGTTTCAGTACTGGTCATAGCCTGCCCATGTGCACTTGGCTTAGCCACTCCAATTGCGCTACTAGTTGCCTCTGGTAAAGCAGCAAAATCTGGCATAGTAATTAGATCACCTAGGTCTATTGAAAAAGCAGTCGGCATAACAGATGTCGTTTTTGATAAAACTGGAACGATAACAAGTGGACAAATGGCTTTACAGGAGATGGTTTTAATTAATAACCCTCTATCTACGCCCACTACCGCCATAGCAGCTTCTGAACTAATGAGTTATGCATTAACCCTTGAGAGTATGGATTCACACCCAATCGCCTCTGCAATTGCTAATTCACTTTCAAAACAAGGCGTAACTGCATTTACTGCAACTGAATTTGAACATACTCCTGGGTCTGGTGTTGCAGCTCGAGTGCAATCCTTAAACTCATCTGATGCTAAAGCTGTTCTAATCGGCTCACCTCTTTCAATTGCGCGTAGTACAACTGAATTTTCACCTGAATTAAATAAAGCCATTGAATCAGCTACCGCGCGAGCAAACTCAGTTGCAGTTTTAGCAATTGATGGCTTGGCTTATGGCGTCTTTGAAGTTGGTGATCAGGTAAAGCCTGAAGCTAAAGCTGCAATTGATAAATTGCACTCATCTAGCATCAATACTTGGTTAGTTACTGGTGATAGTGAATCTGCTGCTATCTCTATCGGCTCTGAAGTTGGCATACCAATTGATCACATATTTGCATCAGCTTCTCCATCAGACAAGCTTGAATTTGTAACAAAACTTCAAGAAAATGGAAAAGTATTAATGATTGGTGATGGCATAAATGATGCAGCTGCTATTGCAAAAGCTGATTTGAGCATTGCAATTGGATCCGGAACTGATATTGCAATTGCTGCTGCCGATATCACGCTGATTAGACCATCTCTGCTAGCAGCACTAGATGCAATAGCAATTTCTAAAAAGACTGTCAGGGTTATTAAATCAAACTTAGGCTGGGCATTTTTATATAACTTAGTTGGTATTCCAATTGCCGCTAGCGGAAATCTATCTCCGATGTATGCAGCAGCTGCTATGTCAGCATCTTCATTATTTGTAGTTTTAAACAGTTTACGTATTAAATAAATTTGGTAGCGGGGGCAGGATTTGAACCTACGACCTCTGGGTTATGAGCCCAGCGAGCTACCGAGCTGCTCCACCCCGCGTCGGTAATTAAATCTTAGAGCAGTATGGCAATTAACCCAAATGGGTTGAATTAATTATCTGTTTTGCGCGGAAACTAATGCAGCAATTGCTGCTTTAACTCTGGCTCTAGCTCTATCTTCGGCAGCGCCATCTAAACGTTTCTGTGCTGCTTCTAAATCTGCATATGCTGATTGCAATGATGAAATTGCAGCTTTAACTGCTTGACTACTGCCAGTTCCATCTTTTGTTGGAGCATTTGATTGATTATCTGAAACAGTAGTACCAGAGTTACCACCAAATACTTGATCAAGAGCACCTTGCAGAGTTTCACTAAATCCAATTTGATCACCAAATGAAACTAGTACTTTTTGTAATAGTGGGTAGGCAGCGGTATTTCCAGTTGCTCGCACATAAACTGGTTGCACATATAACAAACCACTACCT
>Ga0209247_1000091_pt1 | contig 10774 bp, 10 predicted proteins | sample LauGreSBDMM110DN_2_FD_188212 | JGI IMG/M metagenome (GOLD analysis project Ga0209247, IMG submission 188212) | Freshwater lake microbial communities from Lake Michigan, USA - Su13.BD.MM110.DN (SPAdes) (version 2) | ecosystem: Environmental > Aquatic > Freshwater > Lake | place: Lake Michigan... | reverse complement strand
GTACTGGGATCGAACCAGTGACCCCCACAATGTCAACCGTACTTTATTAATTTCTAAGAATGTCTCTGTGTATCGACAAGGGTGTTGAACAAAGTTAAACAATGATTACTTCAACGCCTAATTTTCTAAGCTCTTTAACCTGGTCTTGGTCAACATCAGTATCAGTGACAAGAGTATGTACTTCATTTATTGGGGCGATACGGGTCAAACCATGTCGTCCAACTTTGGATGAATCGGCAACAACTATTTTTCGACGAGCGCGATTAACCATGCTGGTACCAATACTCGCAACAAGTTGATGGGGAGTTGTTAAACCTCTTTCCGCTGATAAACCGTCACATCCAATAATCGCAACTTCTGCACTTAGAGGCTCGATAGACAAGAGTGCTTGTGGACCTACGAAAGCCATATATTGGGAGAGGTATGTGCCGCCAATCGATACAAGATGAGGATTCTCCCAAGCGCTCACCTCATTAATAATTGGGAGCGAATTTGTCACAATTGTTAGAGAATTTCGTTGAAGTTCAGTCAAATAGGATGGAACTCTCGCAACAGTTGATCCTGAATAGAAAAACACAGTACTTTCTGCATCAATTAGTGCGCTCGCAGCTTTAGCAATTCGTTGCTTTTGAGCAACGTTTCTTTGTGCGCCTCTAGCGTAAGTTTTTGAAACCAGAGTTACTCGCGGTCTTGTAGCGCCTCCACGTACTCTAAATACACTGCCCTCTAATTCCATGGCATGAAGGTCGCGACGAACGGACATTTCAGTTACGCCAAATTCATCAGAGAGATCACGAACAGAGATGTATTCCTGTTCTCCAAGTATTGTGAGAATACGATCACGCCTTGATCGTGTTCGCTCGTGCAGCGAGTTATTTACAAGAGTCAAAGGCACAGTCCATGTTCGTCACGCTTCCTAATTATCGGAAATAGTTTGGCTTTGAGTCAAGTATCAGGGAGTTATTTCATCAGTTTATATGACCCGGCAAAGTCATTGACATGCCCCGATGAATCAGAGGTGCCAATGACTTTGCCTTTAGGTCTATTTCAGGCTCAGAATTTTATTTATGAGCCAGGTCGATGTTCTGCTCTTACTCCAACGTGCTTGCGTTGACGCGTAGCGTAGAAAATCGCAGCGATTGTGAGTGCAACTGCTGGGAAGAGCACGCCACCCCACTGCAGGTACCAGTGGAATGGTTCAAACGGATTGTAAATGCCTTGTCGAGGCCAGGCGATATTGATAATCATTACAACACCCCAGATAAAGGCAACAAGATTGACCGCTAGGCCAAACTTTCCTAGAGAAAAATACCCCTTTTCATTAGGTGTCCACTTACCGCGGAGTCTGGTCAGCGTTAGCGGTCCGACCACCAAAACGTAAGAGATCAAAGCCAAGATTACTGTCGTACTTGTGACTGCCAGGAAGATCTGCGGTTGATTAATGTTAGAAATCAATACAGCCATAGCGATTACCGCAACAAGCAAAATAGGCACAACGGGAGCTTGTCCTCGGTTAGAAACCTTTGAAAATGAACTACTAAATGGAAGTGCATTATCTCGTGACATTGCATAGATCATGCGAACCGCACCAGTTTGGTTTGCTAATGCACAAACAAAAATTGCAATCGCAACACAAATAAGTAGTAATTTTCCAAAACTATCACCAAGTACGCTTGTCACAACATATGTAAGCCCAAGAGAACTTAGATCCTTAGCATTTAGATCCTTCACGGCCATTAATGCGGTGAGAATCAACAAACCACCAAGGATGCCAGAGGCCAAAAGTGCACGAACGATTGCACGAGGATTTGTTTTGCGAGGATTAATGGTTTCCTCACCTACTGAACCAGCAGTATCAAAACCCCACATTACGTACAGTCCAAGTAGAATAGAAATTAGCATTGCTCCAAGATAACCAGAACTGTGGTTTGAGCCTGTGCCATTTGTCTCCATCACAATATTAACGCCACGTTTTGCGTTAAATGCAAAGAAAACAATCATGAGTACAACCGCAACAAGTTCGATAGTCACTCCGATATTATTGACAAGAGAGATAACTTTTGTTCCGGCAAGGCTTACTAAGGTTGTGCAAAGAATCATTATTCCGCCCAGAATGACGGCATTTTGTGGAACATCGTATTTGCCAGTACCGTCACCAATGAATTGGAAGCCAGACCAAATTGACGGCAAAACGAATTGCCAAGCAAGTGCCACCGCTGCTGTAGATACAGTTAACGCAAGTGTGAGACTGATTCCTGCTACCCAAGAGGTTATAGGTTTGGCAATTTGCTTTGTCCAGTTGTAAACAGAACCTGCAAGGGGAAATTTCACTGCAAGTTCTCCAAATGAAAGTGCAAAAAGTAGTTGCCCGAACACAGCAATTACCCAAACCCACCACATTGCGGGTCCACCGTTGTTATATGCGAAAGCAAAAAGCTGGAAGATGCCGGTCAGGATTGAAATGAAGGCAAATCCAATTGCAAAAGTTGAGAATGAGCCCAAACTGCGCCCCATTTTCCTTTTGTAGCCCAGTTTGGCCAGTTCGCTGTCATCAGCAGCAATTTGCTTCGCGCCGCCTAGATCAGAGGAGCTTGAATTCATTCGACTATTCCTTTCAACGAGTTGTGGGGAAAGCTTTTAAAAAGACATCAATGAAATATCTTTCGATAAGTAAACTTGAAGTGAACACAATAAGTCAAGGATTTCACGCGTTTCGTTGAAAATAGATGTCCATTCGAACATTAATTATTGACATTTAGAACATTAATCTCCTTATAATACGAATATGGGGTCTGCACGGACCCCTTTAAACAGGAGGTGGCTTTGTCACACACAAGCCCAGTTGACGTCGTAATAATCGGTGGCGGCGTTCTTGGGTGCGCAATTGCAGAGCGACTCAGTCGCACAACGGCAAAAGTTGTTCTTATTGAAGCTGAATCAGATGTCGCCGAGCATGCCAGCAAAGGAAATGCTGGTGTGGCAGTTTCCTACTACGGAAAACCTGGAAGTCAGCAAACCGATCTAATCAACGCCAGCAACCCTTTGTGGGAAGCAATCACACATCGGTTAAATGTTCCTTATCGTCGAATCGGTGGACTGATGGTTGCTCTAACAGATGAAGAATCTCAAACCTTAGAAGAAACCGTTGCCGAAATTAATGCTTGCGGCGTGAATGCACAATTGATTTCTCGTGCCGCTGCAATCAATCTTGAACCACTGGTTACGCCCAAAATTATTAGTGGAATTAATATGCCTGACGAAGGAATTATTGATCCAATCAGATTAACCGCAGCGTATGCTTCCTTAGCCGCGACCAATGGCACACAATTTAGATTTAATGAACGAGTTATTGCAATTAATCATGATGAAAATGGCAGTTGCATCACAACAAATTTGGGTCAAATTAGAACGCGTTTCATTGTCAACGCTGCAGGCGTTCAAGCTGGCAAAATAAGTGAATTAGCAGGTGGAGAGACATTAAACATGTACCCACGCAAAGGACAATACATAGTCCTTGATCGAACTTTTGGTCAGAATCTTTCAAAGATTATTTTTTCCACACACTCAGCGCATACGAAAGGAAGCAATGTTGTTCCAACCACGCATGGCTCAGCGCTGCTTGGCCCAACAGCCTTAGACCTGCAAAATCTGGATGATAAATCTACAGATACTCAAACAATTGAATGGATATTGGAAAATGCAATAAAACTTGCACCATCGGTTGCTGATGCCGCTGTGATAAAAACGTTTGCTGCTAATAGGCCTGCTGGTGATGAAGCACATCGGCTCAGAATGGATAAGAATATTTCAAATCTATTTCATGTCACTGATCGAAGTGCTGGAGTAAGCATTTCACCGGCTGCAGCGGAAATGATTCTCCAGTTGTTAAAAGTTGCAGGTTTAGATGTAGAAGATTCAAAAGATGCAATTGACGTGTTGCCTAAAGTTGCGGCTTTGCGAACTTCGGCAAACCCAGAAGAATTAATCAAGAGTGATCATTTATATGGCCAAGTAGTTTGTGCGTGTGAGCATGTAAGTGCCGCAGAAATCAAAGCAAGTCTTGAAGGTCCGGTTCCAGCAACATCAATTGATGGAGTGCGAAAGCGCACTGGTGCCGGTTATGGACGTTGCCAAGGATCACTGTGTATGGCTGGTATTTCATTTTTGACAGCGACATCAACGGGCAAGGGCCCTGATTCTGTGCTTCAAACTTCCCGCGGAACCGTGGGTTCGTAACTATGCGAATTGCAGTCGTAGGTGCAGGCCCGAGTGGCTTAGGTTGCGCAAATGAACTAGCAAGGAATCACGATGTGATCTTGATTGATCGACTTCCAGTCGTCGGTGGCGAATCTGGATGGCGTGAAACTTCTGTACTGCAATACGCATCGAAAGCCCACGAATTAGGAATACTTTTTGAACTGGGAAGTATGGCGATTCGTTGGGATGGAGTTAACCTATTAATAGTTGGCCCATTGGGAACCAAAGAAATAAGTGCGGATCATCTTTTTTTTGCTGGAGGCGTTCGACCTGCAACTTCTGCTGAAATTGGAATATCAGGAGACCGTCCTGCTGGAGTGATTCCAGCATCCGTTGCATTGCATCTCTTGGAGTCAGGAGTTCAACTGTGGAAGAACGCAATTGTCATTGGTGATGGACAACTTACACATAAGGTGATCTCAGCCATCACTCATTATGGAGGAATCTGTACAAATATTGTTGCCGATGCTACGGAAACAAATACAAATAATCGTCAATTCACAAACGCTAAAAAAATGAAAGTGCATGGAACGGCTCGTGTAGACAAATTCGAATGCGAAGTTAACGGAGAAAATCTGCAATTCGAATGTGACGGAATAATTCTTGCCGGACCACTTATTCCAAACAGAAACCTAGAAGGCGCACTTCTGGAGCCATCAAAGAATGTGACATTTGTGCAAGATATTAATGGCAGCACACCGGAGTCACGGTATGAGAACGGGAGCAGTGTCGCTCGAAATTGGACCAAAGCACAGGGAGGAAGTAAATGAGAGTTAGTTCGCCAATTGGAGAATTGCCATTCGAACCAAAACAACTTCGAGTAGTGGGCCGCGAAGTACACATCACTGGCGAGATGGGAGCTTGGCCAGCAAAGGTTGTCATTGATGCCTCGGATTTACCTTCATTGCTAAAAATTTCCGCTCTACCTCTAACTGCTGTGCTAGCCCTTGTTGGGCTAGCAGTTATCGCATTTAGATTTTTCATCAACTAACACCCAAATCAGTAAGACAACATTTCAAAAGGAGAAGTAAATGAAAGAATCTTGGCTAGAAACTCGAAAAAAAGTTATCACTTATGCGCGTAAATTGCAGGCAGAGCGACTTGTATATTCCACTGCAGGAAACATAAGTTGTCGTATACCGGGCGAGCCTCATTTACTTGCAGTAACGCCCTCCGGACGTCAGTACGACTTACTAGAACCAGAAGACATCGTAATTGTAAATCTGGATGGCGAGATTATTGATGGCCATCTTGCACCGACTTCTGAAGTAGCGATGCATACTTTGATTTGCAAAAATCGTCCCGAAATCGGTGGAATCGTCCACACTCACGGCAAAGCAGTTATGACCATGGCGAATTTAGGTTGGACTCTTCCACCAATTCTGACAGGGCTAGTTGAAGCCACAGGCGGCGACGTGGTTACATCCCCATTTTCTCAGCCTGAAACAGATCAGATGTATCACTACACAGTTCCAGCGCTTCGAGATCGAGGTGCTACTTTTCTTGAATTCCACGGGTGTGTTTCCTATGGCGCTACTTTGGAAAAAGCGTTTCACACCGCAGCAGTTGTCGAGGGTGCATGTGAGGTTTATTTAACAGCACGACAATTTGGTGAAGTGCGCGAACTTCCAAAAGATCAGGTTGAATGGATTGCGTCCTATTGGCGAGCTCAATTTCCTGGTGCACCAGAACCACTACCAGCACCTGCGCCACTTCCAGGTCCGAAAAGCATTAACTCGTAATGTCCTCATACGTTTTGGGAGTCGATGTAGGAACCTCATGTTTAAAAGTGGTTCTGATTCACCCTGAACGTGGTGTGATCTCGAAAGACGAATTTTCATACCAAATGCATCGCCCTCATGCTTTTTGGGCAGAAAATGATGCAGAAGATTGGTACGTCGCGCTGACAAAAGCTGTCCCAAAAGTATTGATTACTGGCGGGATAACAGCTTCAGACGTTGCAGCATTGTGCATCGTTGGTCAACGCGATATCGGAGTTTTACTAGATAGTGATGGAGAAGTTCTTGCGCCAGTAATTCATTGGACAGACCGACGCGACCCTGATCAAACCCTTAAATTTTATGATCAAGTTGGACGAGAAGAGTTAATTGATAGAAGTGGAACTTTACCCATTCCGGGTTTGTTGCTACCAAATCTATTATGGACTAAGAATAACTCACCAGAAATATGGGCGCGTGTGAGACATATTGTGACGCCAAAAGATTACTTAGCTTACAAATTAACTGGAGATATTGGTACTGATCCGACCGGACCAACCAGAAGTACCATGAATGATTGGCGTAATAACAGTTGGTGCCAGAAAACATGTGACGCAATTGAAGTGCCCATGGAATTTCTTCCTGAGATAAAGTATAAATCTTGGGAACCCCGTGGAGTTCTTGGAAAAGAAGCAACTGCAATTGGATTGCTCCCCGGCACGTTACTTGTCGCTGGAGGTGGTGATGATCCTGCTGCTGCACTTGGTTCTGGCGTTATTCATTCAGGAGATGTAAGTGTTGGTACAGGATCGTCGATGAGCTGGAGAGTTGTCGATAGCCAACCGCATCACGACCCAACTGGACTCATTGGATTAATGCCACACGTAGTACCAGATGCATACCTGCACGAGATGGTTGTAGTTGGCAGTGGAACAACCCTTAGATGGTTCCGCGAAACATTCACGAATAATTCCACGTTTGAAGATTTGATTGCGGACACATCCAAAATTGCCAGAGGAAGCGAAGGCTTACTTTGCTATCCATTTGTGGAAGGAGCCACTGTCCCATTCCAAGACGATGATGCGCGAGCGACATTTTATGGAATATCTGGTCATCACAGTACTTCGCACTTCGTAAAGTCCATGTTAGAAGCTGTGGCATATCAATATCCATCACTCCATGAAGTGATCACGAGCCGTGGACTTTCTGTAGGCACATTGACAATTTCAGATGGTGAAGCGCGAAGCAAGATTTGGAATCAGATGAAAGCCGACGTACTCGGATTACCGATTACACCGGCAGTTCACGTGGAGGCACCTGCGATAGGCGCTGGAATTCTTGCCGGAATTGCAACCAATAAATTCTCAACTTTCGAAGAGGCTGTTGAAATAGTAGTTGAAACAGCGCCTACTATATATCCTGATGCAGATTCCGAAAATGTTTACAAGAAGTTAAGAATTGAGTGGGAGAAAATACGCGATGTTGTATACCCAAGTCTTACAAGTTCAAGTAGCCAATTAAAATAAGAAAAGGAAAATCATGACAACACTTAAAAACTTCATTGACGGCAAATTCGTAGATAATGCCAGCAACCAGACAATGTCTTTTGAAAATCCTGCAATTGGTGAGAAGTATGGAACTGCACCACTTTCTCGAGAAGTAGATGTTGACAATGCATTCAAAGCTGCAAGCCGTGCATTCGATAGCTGGAAGCGAACCAGTCCAGCCGAACGATCCCTGGCCTTATTCAGAATTGCAGAATCAATGGAAGCTCGCGCAGAAGAAATCATTGCGGCCGAAATTCAAAATACAGGTAAACCGCTTTGGTGGATGAGAGATGCCGAATTCCCACAGTGTGTTGACCACACTCGCTTCCATGCAACATTGGCACGTAATCTTCCAGGTTGGTCAACAGGTGAATACCTCACCGGCTATGACTCAACAGTTCGGCGCGAACCAGTTGGAGTTTGTGCACAAGTTGCCCCATGGAACTATCCACTACTTATGGCTGTCTGGAAGTTTGCACCCGCACTCGCAATGGGCAACACAATTGTTTTAAAACCTTCGGACACGACTCCACATACCGCAAGCATTATGGCTGAAATATTTGCAGAGCATTTGCCAGTCGGTGTAGTAAACATAATTTACGGAGATCGCGATACTGGACGTGCAATGGTGGCTCACAAGCGCCCAGATCTTGTGTCCATTACAGGATCGGTTCGAGCAGGAATTGAAATAGCACAAAATGCTGCACCAGACTTAAAGCGCCTGCACTTAGAACTCGGCGGGAAGGCACCAGTAATTGTTTACGACGATTGCAACTTTGAAAAGAGCGTTCAAGGTGTGGCCGAAGCTAATTTGTATAACGCAGGTCAAGACTGTGCTGCTGGCACACGCGTATTAGTACAAGAAGGCATCGCAAAGGAATTTACAGCTGCCCTGGCCAAAAAAGTTGCTGAATACAAGTTTGGAAAACCAGAAAATGACGAAAATTTCTATGGATCTTTAAATAGCCAAAATCAATTAGACCGTGTTCAAGGTTTCATCGACCGACTTCCCGCACATGCGGAAATTCTTACAGGTGGCAAATCCCATCGACTAAATGGCGGATACTACTTTGAACCAACTTTGGTTGCGGGTCTGAAGCAAAATGATGAAATGATTCAAAACGAAGTTTTTGCTTCAGTGCAAACAATCCAGACCTTTAAAGATGAAGCCCAAGCAGTTGAGTTGGCAAACGATGTCGCATATGGTCTTGCCGCTTCAATCTGGTCGGAAAATCACGGTCGAATAATTCGCACTTCACAAGACCTAGATTTTGGACAAGTGTGGGTCAACTGTCATTTGGTTCAAGCAGCTGAAATGCCAAATGGAGGATTTAAGCATTCTGGTCATGGCAATGACTTGTCTTCCGAAGCAATCCAGGGTTACACCCGCATCAAACATGTTATGAGTTTGACAGAGCGATAATATTCGGAGCTCAGTATTTAACCTTTATGAGGTTGAACCAACAAAATGTTGGCGAAAGATGTCACACACTGCAAAACGTGGACGATACCCTAATCCTCCGCCAGAACGTGGGTAACTTTCTAAATTAGTGGAATGGGATTTGAATGCGAGCAATAACTCAACAAGAGTACAGCTTAGACTCCCTGGTTTTATCAGAGATACCAACGCCGAAGATTGGTTCAAAACAAATTTTGGTAAAGGTAGAGGCAGCCAGCATCTATGCCGGAGTTCTGCATCTAATAACAGCAGATATCTCACTTGTTAGATTATTTGCAGGGCTTCGTAAACCACGTATGCGTCCAGGCCAATCATTCGCCGGAACAGTGATTGAGATTGGTAGTGAGGTAAAGGACTTAAAGGTCGGAGATCGAGTCTGCGGAACTGCGCCAGGTGCACTTGCAGAACTGGTAGTTGCCCGCGCAAAGCGTGTAGCCCTCTTGCCCAACGGTGTGGGCTTTGATGAAGCATCGACAATTCCAGTATCAGCCGGCACAGCGCTTCAAGCGGTTCGAAAACACGGCCAAGTTAGTGCTGGACAAAAAGTGTTAATCATCGGTGCCTCTGGCTGCGTTGGCTCATTTGCAGTGCAGATGGCGATAGGCCTTGGCGCGGAGGTAACCGGTGTATGTCGGGGTTCTAAGAAGAGTTACGTAAGAACTTTGGGAGCTCACCAAGTTATTGATTACGAATCAGAATCAATAACTGGTGCCTTTGATTGCATCATCGATGCTTCAAGTTTCCTGTCGATAAAACAATTGCGAAGGTTGTTAAAAGCAGGTGGGAGATTAGTAATCGTTGGGTCAGCGGCAAACCTTGGATCTAGTGGTATCGGGCGGATGATTTCAGTAGCTCTAATCTCGCTGTTTGTTAAAGAGACTTTAAAACCATTTACTCAATCTGAAAATAAGGATGATCTGTCCCTTCTACTTGAAGATTTGGCAAGGAAGCGGATTAATCCTGTGATAGATAAAAAATTCCCATTGGAATTTGCCGCTCAAGCTGTTGAGTATTTTGCATCCGGCAAATCTAGCGGCCACATCGTAGTTTCACCTTCCCTCCAGTAAATTGACTGTTTACAGGTTGGAGTTTGCGCACTACCCTGTCGCTTTATGACCCGACAATCTAAAAGTCGGGGAAGCACCCGAAAAAAGCCGAGTGAAACCCTCACCGCCCACGTATGTATGTAAATCTAAACAGCATCGAGATAAGTAGGGATCACGATCTCGTTGCATTGCAAGAAACCAGGTTTAAATGGCGGATCAAAACGACAGATTCTCGTTTCATTAGAAAGTCGCAAGTTAACTTTAGATGCGCTTATACGAAGCTCTTCAATAATCTTTCGTGATAGCTCATCGGTTGCTTTTCCACGAAATGATTTGGCAACACATGTTTCAGTATCTAATTCGCGTAATGTGACTTGTGAATCGTTGGGATGTGGCAAGTGAGCGAAGGTGCTACCTGAAGGCATTACAAAGGAGACGTACCATCCGGTGAGTTCGGATGTATCTGTTTTTTGGGCGGTGATTACTGGCGCAGTCATCTCTATTTTTTCAGAGGATTTATTACCCTGTGAAATGTAATTAAATAATGTAGAGAAAGCACTTCTTGTTGCAGTTGAATATTGGTCAGAAACTTTGACCTCTGCAATAACGCAAGGAAGATATTCACGAAGCTCAAAATCCTTATAAGTTCGTAGCACTTTAAATTCTTGCCGTTTAGTCATAAATCAAGCCTACTCTTGCACGGCGCTCACTTACTCACAAATCTGTTCAAGATCTAGAAAATATCAG
>Ga0209247_1000086_pt1 | contig 10901 bp, 10 predicted proteins | sample LauGreSBDMM110DN_2_FD_188212 | JGI IMG/M metagenome (GOLD analysis project Ga0209247, IMG submission 188212) | Freshwater lake microbial communities from Lake Michigan, USA - Su13.BD.MM110.DN (SPAdes) (version 2) | ecosystem: Environmental > Aquatic > Freshwater > Lake | place: Lake Michigan... | reverse complement strand
AAATTATAGTGAACGTTTATTTCTGGATGATGGTCCTGCTGAATGGCAATTTGCATGACTTTATTAGAGAATAAGACCACCTCATTATAGTTATCAAACTTAAAAGTTTTTTCTAGTTTATTATTTATTTCCGTCCAATCGCTAGCTGTCATAGGAGTATATTCAAACTTAATTAATTCGTCTAACGAAATATATTCTAAAGTTTTAATGTGGGTTGCCTTCAATATAATAGGAGGAGCTACATTATTTTGATAGGCTTCAATCCATCTAGACACACAAAGGCACCATTTATCTCCCTCCACCAGCCCTTTAAAGCCAGTTGGTGGATAATCCATTGTCAAATCATTGCCTTTACTTTTGGAGAATTGTAAAAATGTATCGGTTACAACCGCACAAACAGTATGTGTTCCCCTATCGTTTGCGCCTGTGTTACAACAGCCATCTCTGTAAACACCTGTCATGGGATTTGTCCCGCATACAATTAATGGTTCATTGAAAACATTTAGCGCTTCGTTCATAGGGTTCATTTAGATATTGATTTTTAATGGCTTTCATAATAAATAGCCAATGTGGCCAATCATTAAGGCAAAAGATAGCGTTTATATTAATTACAAAAACAAGTTAAGCATTAAAAAAAATAAAGCTTGTATAATAAGTAAACTTGTGGCAAAGGTATTCACCCTAATTATTTTAAGACGCATTTTAACGCCTAACAAAACAGCGCTGATAATAAACCAACATATATAATTAAGTAAAGGAATATGTCCGTTTTCCCAGGACCAAAAGTTTAATTTAACAGCAACAGGTTCTAGAATAATATCAAAGCAGGTTGCAATAGCGGCGCCACCTAGTACCACAACCATTGAGAACGTCCAAGTTGGAATGTTTGCATTCAATTTTCTTCGGAGTATATCAAAGCATTGTGTGAGTAAAGAACCTGAACAAAATACGATGATAAACCAGTTTAAACCTATTAGTAATGGGACACCATAGATTTTTGGACCTAATACTTGACCATATTGGTAATCACCAAAAAGTAAGCCAGTATTGACACCAATTATTTCTGTGCCCATACCAATTACAAAAGCAATAATAAAAAAAACAAAATATTCCTTGGATAATTTTATTTGTGTATATGAAAGCAATAAAAACATAGTCAATAATACAATGGGTGTACTGTAGACAAACCAATCTTTATAGGGCGTAAATAAAATGCCTAGCACCCCTGTTACGTGAAATAACAAGGCTAAATAAATTGGGCTATATTTTTTAATCTGGGGCATGGTTGGATTAAAAATTATGTTTGTATTTATCTTTAATTAAGTTGGATACAATTACTGCGCTTGACAAACAAAGCGGTATGCCTCCGCCCGGATGTACACTTCCTCCGACAAAATAAAGACCACCGGTAGTTTTACTGTAATTAGGATGTCGCATGAAAGCTGCCATCCTGCTATTAGAACTAGTTCCGTATAAAGAACCCATATAAGAAGCGGTTCTGGACTCAATGGTCACCGGTGTAAGTACCTCAGAAACAACTATAAAAGATGCTATATCTTCCCCTATAATTTTATTTAATTTTTGAATAATGGCTTGACGATAAAACTGCTCTAAACTAGTCCAATCCTGCCCATTATTTGCTGGAACGTTAACCATCACAAACCAGTTTTCTTTACCCAAAGGTGCATGTTCACCAGGCTCTAGTTTGTTGGTGATATTAATATACACTGTTGGGTCACTAAATGGTAATCCTGTATTAAAAATGGCATCAAATTCAGCTTTGTAATCCCCACTAAAAAATATATTATGCAAGTCTAACATTGGAAAAGCCTTGTTCATGCCCCAATAAAAAATTAAAGCACTGCTACTTCTTTGCTGTTTTTTTACTTTCGACGCCTTGGTTGAATCGTTTAATAAATTTTTATATGTAAAGTATACATCCATATTACTTACTACAATGGCTGCATTATGTTGATCATTATCAACAATTACGCCCGTAACGCAATTGTCTTGAGTTAGTATATTTTGAACTGATTTTCCAAATGAAAATTGAACGCCTATTTTTAGTGCTAAACGATATAATGCATTGGTAATGCTGATCATTCCGCCTTTAGGATAAAAAGCACCTTCATTGTGTTCTAAATGTGCTATTAAAGAAAGCATAGCGGGCGCCTTGTATGGGTTACTGCCATTGTAAGTGGCAAACCTATTAAATAGTTGTACTAGTTTAGGTGACCTAAATGCTGTTTCATTATAATCATTTAATGACTTAAAAAGATAGGCCATTTTAAGCTTACCTAAGGCTTTGATGATTGGCGCTTTAAAGAGCGTCTGAATGGCATGTAAGGAATGTCGTAAAAAGATGACACCAATATGATTATAAGCTGTCGATGAATCATACAAATATTGATACAAATTTTTAGCAGGTTCATTCGTTTTCTGCTGCAACTCTTTTGCAAATGCGTCTTTATTAGTGTATGCTTTTATGCAAACGCCATCATCATAAAAATAATTACAAGCGACCGATAACTTTTGATAAGTAAAATAAGGCGCGATAGGTTCATTTGCTAAGGCAAATAGCTCTTCAATTAAATGAGGGCTTGTGAATAAACTTGGGCCTGCATCAAACCTGAACCCATTGGTTTCAAAATGACTTAATTTTCCACCTGGATAATCGTTTTTTTCAAAAACCTCTACATTGTACCCTAGTAATTTTAGCCTGATTGCAGTCGCCATTCCACCTACTCCGGCGCCAATAATAATTGCTTTTTTAGAAGACACGTAGTATTAATATTTCAGAGGGATTAGCTTAATGATGCCTAATCTATTAAATAATTTGATGATTGGATACACTGGATCTATTTCCCACCACTTTGCTGCAAAATTTGGTCTTGCTCCAGCATGGTGATGATTATTTTGAAACAATTCTCCCAGCATTAAGAAATCTATAAACAATGTATTTTTTGATTGGTCTTTTTCACCTGGAAAATTTCGGTACCCATACTTGTGACCCGCCCAATTTACAATAGCACCTTGTATTGGACCAATTAAAAAATGGATAGGTAGTAATAAGTACATCCACCATGAAGTGGCAAAATTGATGTAGAATAATACATATAGCGCAGCAAATGATAGCCTTGTAGCAATATGATCTGCAATTTTATCAATTTTTAGATACACTGGGAAATTTTTATCAAATCGTTGTTCTATTGCTAGTGTGCCATGTAACACGCCATTGTAAACGTTCTTTGTGTGCATCATCATTGTGAAAACCTCTTTGAAAAAATGTGGCGTGTGTGGATCTTTTTCTGTATCACTATAGGCATGGTGCATACGGTGTAAGATTGCATAGGCACGCGCATTTAAATAAGAACTTCCTTGCGTTACCCAAGTAAAAATATAAAAGTACTTCTCCCAAAAAGGAGACATAGTAAACATTTTATGCGCCGAGTAACGATGTAGGTAAAACGTCTGTCCAAATAAAGAAAGATACCAATGAAATAAAAGAAAAATCAACACTACCATTATAAAAATGAATTTAAAAGTAAAGTTACTTTACTTAGTTTATACTATATAAATCTGTTTAACAAAAGGATGGATTTTAGGGCAAGTCGCTCCCTATTTTTGCTAAAAAATAAACTTAGTACTTAAAAAATTAGAGTCATCTGAGGCAACAATTTCATTGATGATTTCTTTATTTTCATCTGTTAGTTTCGCAGCAACTAGTGACCTAATTGAAAATGACCTTAAGGCATCCACCACAGATAAAGTACCCTCGGCACTGTCCTTTCGACCTGTAAAAGGAAAACTATCAGGTCCTCTTTGACACTGACAATTGATGTTGACACGACTCACTTGATTCACTAAAGGATCAATCAAACTTGCCAACTCTGCTTTATTTTTTGAAAACAAACTAACTTGTTGGCCATGCGTTGATTTAATAATATACTGAATAGGTTCCTCGATATCATCAAAAGGGATAATCGGAATGATTGGACCAAACTGTTCTTCACTGTATACCTTCATTTTATGGTTCACTGGAAATAATATAGCTGGATAAAAAAATGTTTCCTTGATGGTTCCTCCATTTTCATTCATCACCATTGCTCCATGTAGCTTTGCATCCTGAATTAAATCATTTAAGTAGGCTGGCTTACCCGGCTCTGGAAGCGGTGTTAAAGTGACCCCTTTTTCCCAAGGCAATCCAAATTGCAACTTTGCAACCTGCTCTTTTAACAATTCAATAAACTCATTGGCAATTGATTGATGTACAAAAATTGTTTTAAGCGCAGTGCACCTTTGTCCATTGAATGAAAGTGCACCTAATACAGTTTCTTTAACGGCTAAATTAATATCAGCATCTTTGGTTACAATGGCTGCGTTTTTAGCATCTAATCCTAATATAGCCCTCAACCTATTTACTTTAGGATGTAGTTTTTTTAATTGATTGGCTACCTTGCTGGAACCTATTAATGTTAATACATTTATTTTTCCAGATTCCATTAACGCAGGTATGATCACATTTCCACGTCCATAGATTGTATTGACGACCCCTTTAGGAAAGCATGATTTAAACGCTTCAAGCATCGGATAATGCAATAAAGTACCATGTTTAGGTGCCTTGAATAACAAGGTATTCCCCATAATAATCGCAGGAATTAATGTGGTAAAAGTTTCATTCAAGGGATAATTAAATGGCCCCATACACAAAACAACACCTAACGGTGATCGCCTAATTTGCGCCACAATACCTTGTTCAATTGTAAATCTAGAGGAATCTCTATCTATGTCCTTAAGCGCCTCAATAGTAGCATAAATATATTCAACAGTCCTGTCAAATTCTTTTTCTGAGTCTGCGTAGGTTTTACCAATTTCCCACATTAATAATTTCACAACAATTGCTTTTTGTTCAAGCATTTTAGTAATGAAATTTTCAACGCACTTAATGCGCTCCGAAACGGACATAGTAGGCCACTCGCCCCTGCCATCATTATAGGCTTCACAAGCTGCATCTAATGCAATTTTTGCTTCTTTCTCTGTACAGATAGGATAAGAGCCAATTTTGATACGCTCTATTCCGTTTGGAGTATGGTTACAGATGGGCGAAAAAACTTCATGGGTTGGGCCATCCCAAGTAATTAGTTCTCCGTCAGACAGGTAGGTTTTTTGATCAATAAGTGCTGGCAATACATATGCTTCAGGTATTGCCTTCTTGTCTATAATTAAATGATCCAGTTGTTCTTGAAATGTCATAGTTTCTCTTTTAATGAATTATATAACAATTAATCTAGCCTATTGTTGCATTCTAAGGAATATAAAGTTTAAAATATGGATGAGGGATTCAATTAGTTGTTTTACGCGAATTAAAGAAAAATGAGAATAAGTTATACAATCCAGTTTTTACATAATTGCTTGTTGGCATTTTTTCCAAAAATTAAAAAAGGAGGAACAATAGCCGGAAACTGATGGGAACATCCAATCCCGCTGATCTTTAATACCTGGATAATACTCAAATGCTGGATGCTCTTTTGAAAATATTACATCATTTATCAAAAAATCGCTATCCATATAAAGGGCTGAGATTTCGGATATTTCTCCTGTAAAAACTTGTATACTTGGGATGTTTTTTGAAAGCTCAAGTATAAAATTTAAAACATTTGCACTAACAGGGTTTGCAGCAAAATGAGTTGGTTCCAATAATAATATCCTGTTGACATTTTCATTTGCGCGCCAAGCTGGATCCAAATTATATGAATTATAAATTAACGTAGGTCTAGATAAATCTAGTGTAGGGCTTTTTGTATCTGGTAAAATTGTATTTAATTGTAATGAAGCTGTAGCTTTTAAACTATTAGGTACTTGTATAGTAACAATTTGCTCATAAGTATTATCTAAAAAAGTACCTGATTGATGTGTATTCGTGTACTTATTAATATTTTCTTGATTACAATAATATTTTTTTGAAGAAAATGAGCCAGCCACCCATTGCCAACTGCAATTGTTACTGGCGATATCCCCGTCCAGCAAATGATAGTATAACCATTTAGCAGGTTTTTGCCAGTGTGCTTTTCCAATATTACATGCAATAGCTGCTAAATACATTCTTATGTGGTTATGTATATATCCAGATTCATATAGTTGACTTATTTGTTCATCTATTACTTGAATTCCCGTATTACAGTTTATAAAGGAATTTAACATTTCATGATGATCAACGCTTGGTTGTGCTTGTTTTAAATCATCCCAAATTTGTTCTTTTTTAACCTGCCATACCCTTTGATAATATTCACGCCAAGCAAGTTCTTGAATTAATTTTTCACTTTGTAAAAAAGTAAAGCCATTTTTTAAAACAGCATACATTATTTGTTTGGTTGATATTACACCCCTTGAAATGTAAGGGGACAAATAAGTAATGTCACCATTCAAGAAGTTCCTTGTTTTTGAATATTTCTCTGGATTAATCGTATTTACTTTAGAAAGAATTGAGACGAAATCGGTTGGAAACATTTGATTAAACTTTTGCATAAGGTAATCGCGCTAAACTATTAGTTGAATGATAGCTATCAAGCCCAGAACAGGCGATCGTTCCTGCTTTTTCGATATCTAAAAATCCATCTTCCTGCATGCAGTCCTCGGGAAAATATATATTTTTAATTTCGCCGATAATCATGATAGTATTGTTAATGGCTAAATCAATTCGTTGTTTAAATTCAAGTTCAAGTTGTACATTACTTTCTTTTACAAATGGCGCAATGCAGTTAGCTTTATATTCGATACCTAAACCTGTCGCATCAAATTCGCATACTTCTTTAGGATACCTCGCTGAAGTTTGATGCGCTTGCTTATAAATTGCCGCATTCAAATGATTAATGGTATAAGACCCCGTATCCAAGATATTCGATAAAGTATGTCGTTCTACCGAATCTGGTCGCATGATAAAACTAATTAAAGGAGGATTGGAACCAATATGAACAATGGAGCTAAAAATCGCCAGATTCGTTTGACCTTTCAAATCAAAAGTACCAATAAGACAAATGCTTTTAAAGCCTCCAACGCTATTGATTAAGTGCGCTCGTTTCCGTTGCTCCATCTGTATTAAATCGGTTTCTGTTATTTGTATTTTCATATCTTATTTTGAATATCTAAATCATTTAAAAAGATATTGGCGTTGGATAAATGCACATTTTGTTTATCCGAACTCATTTTATCAAAAGTGTGTACTAGCATCCCAATTCTTGGATTACTTAAGAAAAAGGTTCTATGCTCATGCATAAATCGCCAAAATAAACCATCCCAAACTGGTTGCCATTCCCCTTTTTCGTAATCACTCATTTTCATTAAATAATTACTACCACTTATGTACGGCTTAGTGGTCATTAATCCACCATCTGCAAACTGTGTCATACCGTAAACATTAGGTACCATGACCCAATCGTAGGCGTCAATAAACATTTCCATAAACCACTTATGCACTTCATCTGGATCAAACTCGCATAAAAGCATAAAATTACCAAGTACCATAAGCCTTTCAATATGATGACAATACCCGGTTGCTAATACCTTTTTTATGGTAATATCAATAGGTGCAATACCGGTGGTACCGTTCCAAAAACTTGCTGGAATTTTTCGAGTAAACTTCCAATAATTTGTAGTCCTTTGTTTTGAACCTTCTCGCTCATATACAATTCTGATAAATTCACGCCATCCCATGATTTGTCTAATAAACCCTTCTAAAGAATTTAATGGGATATTATTTTTATTTGAAAAGGCTATTGCTTGATCTATGATTTGCTGTGGACTTATTAAACCCACATTGAGCATTGGACTCAACACAGAGTGATGTAAAACCGTTTCCTTTGCTACAATGGCATCTTCATATATTCCAAATTTTTCGAATCGGTCTTGCAAAAATTCCTCAAGCCATTTTTCTGTATCTATAAAATTAATAGCAAATAAATGATCTTTATTTATTGATCCATAATTTTTTGGATAATTTTTTTGTACATATTTTTCAGCTTCCTTTACAAATTGATTGACAGCGGCCGATGGTATTTTTGGGACAACTTCTTTTTTTGGAAATTTAGACCTGTTATCTGCATCATAAGTCCATTTCCCGCCCAATGGTTTCCCATCTTTTTCAATTAGAATGTTTCTTGACTTTCTTTGCGAAGTGTAAAAATCGGTTTGAAAATAGGTTTTCTTTTTAGAGAAATAGGCGTCTACATCATTTAAACTATTTAAAAAATTAGGACAATTATAAATAATTAGTTCAATACCGTTTTTTTTGCAACTTGATTTAATTTTTCCTAACAACCAACTATCAATAGGATCTACAATATGAATTTGTTTAACATTGTTTGAATATACCTTTTCGATAAGTAGTTCGATCCTATTTTGAGTTTCAATTGATTCAATATAATAAACCACAATCCCCAGCTCTTTTAAAAAGGCTTCGTAAAATTTCATACTCGCCCTATGCAAGACCAGTTTTTCTTTGTGAAATTGGTATTGATTAAAAAAATGCCATTCCTCCACCAAATAGGCGGGTCTATTGTTATGAATAGCAGGATGTTGCTTATATAATTGGTTGGGGAATATTAATGAAATTTGCGATGACATTTACTGACTTTTAATCTAACTAAATAACAATTTCAGCTTCAGATTGTTTTAAATAAATTGATTTAATCTTGGCTAGATTCTGGGTAAGATTTTCACCAAAAATGGGTAAAAAGGGACGGGTTATGAAGTTTTTAGAAAAATTCACGGTGTTTATTTCAAAAAATTAGTTATAGTCCGTGGTCAAAAAAAATATTGCCTATTTCTTTTTAAATAGCTTAGAAAATGGAAATAAAGAAGGTGTTTTACGGATATACGCTTGATAGTTATCTAAATGCCCCCATTTCTCCATACCTGAAATTTCTAATATCCTAACGCCGCTTATATAAACCAATAAAATATATGTAAAAAGTGGAGAGATTAAAGTGATATACTGCCAACTTGATAAGGATGAAAAAGACACAATGGAAATCCCCAACCATAAAGTAATTTCACCAAAGTAGTTTGGGTGTCTTGAATAAGACCAAAGTCCATTAGAAATAAATTGATCCTTATTTTCAGGATTTTTACGGAATACTGACTTTTGCCAGTCGGCAATAATCTCTACAACAAATCCGAAAATAAAGACAAGCATACCTACATAGAAAAAACCATTTTGTACTACCCCATTTTTGCTTGCAATGGCAGTTAAGGCACACATCGAACATAATGAAACCCACATCCCTTGTAAAGTCCATGCCATGAAGAACCTTGTTAGTGAGGGTTTGATGGATGCAAACCTTTTATCTTCTCCACTTTTTTGAACTCTTTTAAATAAGAAGCTACCTAAACGGGCTGCCCATAGGATGATGCAAGAAGCTAATAGGATGCTGCCCATATTTACATTTATTGCGGAATAACTTTGAAAGCTTATATAACTCACAATGAATAAGTAGGTAGCGCTCCCCGTTAGGTCATAGAATTTCTCTGTTTGAAAATAATAGGCCGGAATAAATAAAAGCCATTGAATAAGAAAGGCAATTAATACAGCTTGCTGAATCACCTGTAGTCCAGTTAATAGCGCAATACTATATGCAATAGAAAAAGCGATGAGGGAAAATAATAAATTTAGTAAGGCTTGCTTCATGATTTTTAACTATTTCTAAATAGCATTTTTAAAGGGCTATAAAATATTATTTTTAATTAAGCTATAAATAATAAATAAAATCAGATACACTGCTAAATAAATTCGATAGTAATTTCTTGTTTTGAGATAAGTCTTGTTATCCGGATACATATTAGTGAATAAACCTATAATCTCTTTTTTGAAAATGGGTTTAATATTTATTTTCCAATCATCAGTTTTGTAAACAATTTTCCTAAACTTACTCCTAAAATAAGTGCTAGGAATACTCCAAATAATTAAAATGAGCAATATTAGATGCATGTCTGTCATAAATAAAGATATAAATATTTAGTTGAATTATTTTATAGAAAGTATTAAATCAGAGTGTCTTTGATATATCATTTTTAATATCTTTTTCAACTCTTTTTAAATAGGCAATTCTTTTGTTCTGTGATACAAATGGTACACTCCAAAATTGGCGAGTTTTTGTTTTAAACCAACCGAATACAAATGAATACACACCCATAATTAGCCTCAATTTAACTGAATTAAGGTATAAAAATAATACGGGTAATCCAGGGGCTCCGTGTGTAAGGTATGTTCTGACCTTTTTATGACTAAGTAATGGCTTTGGATAACCATATAGTTTTGAAATGGGTATAAATTTATAAGCAAAACCTGGTGTAAAAATTTGATCAAAGAAAGATTCCAAAGCAGGTGTTGTTCTGAACCACCAAACTGGTGATATAAAATAAATCCTATCAGCCCAGGTTATAAAATCTCTATACTCTTTGATTTTATCTTCCCCGAAATTAAAATTAATATTTTCTTGGTAAAGGTCTATAACATGAACTGTTTCATTTTTTGAATTTAATGTTGTTTTAATAGTATTAAAAATACCATTGTAACAAAAACTTGTTTTATCTGGGTGTGCTATTATTATTAAGTTATTCAAAATTGCAATTTTTAGATTTATTGGGGGCTATATATAAATGGGAAGTATCGCTACTTGTGTAAAGTTATAAATAACTTTTAAATAGGAATGAAAATAACAAAGGACCCAGGATTTAACGTAAGTCATTGATTTTCAAGTAGCTAGAAAGAGATTTGAACTCGTGACCTCCCGGTTATGAAGCTTTTAAAAAAATAATACTAGTGATTAATAAATAAAAAAAGGCAAATAACTTTAAAGATTATTTGCCTTTTTTATCATAGGTGACTAAGGCGATGATATCTAGAA
>Ga0209247_1000078_pt1 | contig 11133 bp, 2 predicted proteins | sample LauGreSBDMM110DN_2_FD_188212 | JGI IMG/M metagenome (GOLD analysis project Ga0209247, IMG submission 188212) | Freshwater lake microbial communities from Lake Michigan, USA - Su13.BD.MM110.DN (SPAdes) (version 2) | ecosystem: Environmental > Aquatic > Freshwater > Lake | place: Lake Michigan, USA... | reverse complement strand
ATGTAAATTTCCATATGCTAAAAGAATCAAACAAATAAGTATAGAAAAAACGCGCTAAAATAATGCCAATAAAAAGAATAAGGACATCGGCTACAACTGCGCTTAATTGATATTTTTTATACCATTTCATTAAATAACTGGATTGAAAGAAACCATGATAAACCATGAAAATAATAATTAAATCCGCATTTAAGCAGCCATTTAAAATCGGTAAATAGTCATTTACATTATTGAAATCGGAAATGTCTTTGAATAACATATTTATTATATTAATATAATATTTATCTATTTATTATATCAAATATTACAATTCTTTATTATAGTTCATTTCAATTCTATAAACATTTTCGTAAGTTTTTTAATTGTTTTTCATTAAATTTATTGTTGTCTATAATTAAATTATTATATTTTTTAACTATTTCTTCTTGTTCTTTTGGTGTATATTCTTTTAATTTGATATACAATTTTGCAGTAGGATTCTCAGGATCTAATGTTTCACATATTAAGTTGTTTACTATCATTTTATCATGTTCTTCCATAAGTACATTGTATAAAATCTCTCCTTTATATTTTGTTTTATAAATTTTTTCTGAATACTCTATACATTCCATTGCTTTTCTCATTTTTTTATTGCAAAATACTTTATGGCAATTTGTTATAAGTGTTTTATGTGAAGGAATATTCTCTCCTAAAGCATTTTTTTCAAAACATATCAAGAATTCATAAGAATTTATTGTTTGTAAAATTCCAACTATTTTTTTATTACGAATTGTATGAATAGATGTATTTATTTTCTCAATAGAAATAATTCCTTGATCTGTTGTAATAAGGGTTCCTGCAGGAAAACATATGTTGGATATAAATATTGGATAAGAAGTAAAAGTAGTAACACTTGATTTTCCAAAAAAAACAACATTATTAGCAGGTGATGGTATTCCTAATGTGTTTGAGGATGAGATTATTACTGATGTTAAACTTGTACAATTAATGAATGCATTATCACCAATACTAGTAACACTATTTGGTATAGTTATAGATGTAAGACCCGAACAACCACTGAATGTATAATCACCAATACTAGTAACACTATTTCCTAAAGTTATTGATGTTAAACTTGTACAATCATAGAATGTAAAACTACCAATACTAGTAACACTATTTGGTATAGTTATAGATGTAAGACCCAAACAACCAAGGAATGCATAATCACCAATACTAGTAACACTATCTGGTATTGTTATTGATGTTAAACTTGTACTACGGAATGTAAAACTACCAATACTAGTAACACTATTTCCTAAAGTTATTGATGTTAAACTTGTACAATCATAGAATGTAAATCTACCAATACTAGTAACACTATTTGGTATTGTTATTGATGTTAAACTTGTACAATTATTGAATGTATAATCACCAAAACTAGTAACACTATTTCCTAAAGTTATTGATGTTAAACTTCTACAACCAACGAATGTATAATCACTAATACTAGTAACACTATTTGGTATTGTTATTGATGTTAAACTTGTACAATTCTGGAATGTATTAGGACTAATACTAGTAATACTATTTGGTATTGTTATTGATGTTAGACCCGAACAACCACTGAATGTAAAACCACCAATACTAGTAACACTATCTGGTATTGTTATTGATGTTAAACTTGTACAATTCTGGAATGAATAACCACTAATACTAGTAACACTATTTGGTATTGTTATTGATGTTAAACTTGTACAATTCTGGAATGCATTATTACCAATACTAGTGACACTATTTGGTATTGTTATTGATGTTAAACTTGTACAACTACTGAATGCATAAGTACCAATACTAGTAACACTATTTCCTAAAGTTATTGATGTTAAATTTGTACAATTATAAAATGAATAACCACTAATACTAGTAACACTATTTGGTATTGTTATTGATGTTAAACTTGTACAAGAAGTGAATGCAAAATCACCAATACTAGTAACACTATTTGGTATTGTTATTGATGTTAAACTTGTACAATTCTGGAATGCATTATTACCAATACTAGTAACACTATTTGGTATTGTTATTGATGTTAAACTTGTACAATTACTGAATGCAAAAGTACCAATACTAGTAACACTATCTGGTATTGTTATTGATGTTAAACTTCTACAAGTATCGAATGTATAATCACCAATACTAGTAACACTATTTGGTATTGTTATTGATGTTAAACTTGTACTACGGAATGCAGAACTACCAATACTAGTAACACTATCTGGTATTGTTATTGATATTAAACTTGTACAAGAACTGAATGCAAAATCACCAATACTAGTGACACTATTTGGTATTGTTATTGATATTAAACTTGTACAATTATTGAATGTAAAAATACCAATACTAGTAACACTATTTGGTATTGTTATTGATATTAAACTTGTACAATTATTGAATGTAAAAATACCAATACTAGTAACACTATTTCCTAAAGTTATTGATGTTAAACTTGTACAATTCTGGAATGAATAACCACTAATACTAGTAACACTATTTGGTATTGTTATTGATGTTAAACTTGTACAATTATTGAATGTAAAACTACCAATACTAGTAACACTATTTCCTAAAGTTATTGATGTTAAACTTCTACAATCTCTGAATGCATAAATACCAATACTAGTAACACTATCTGGTATTGTTATTGATGTTAAACTTGTACAATCATTGAATGTATAATCACCAATACTAGTAACAGAACTTGGTATTGTTATTGATGTTAAACTTCTACAATCTCTGAATGTACTATTACCAATACTAGTAATACTATTTCCTAAAGTTATTGATGTTAAACTTGTACAATTATTGAATGCATAAGTACCAATACTAGTAACACTATTTCCTAAAGTTATTGATGTTAAATTTGTACAATTATAAAATGAATAACCACTAATACTAGTAACACTATTTGGTATTGTTATTGATGTTAAACTTGTACAATCTCTGAATGCAAAATCACCAATACTAGTAACACTATTTGGTATTGTTATTGATGTTAAACTTGTACAATTACTGAATGCAGAATAACCAATACTAGTAACACTATTTGGTATTGTTATTGATGTTAAACTTGTACAATTATTGAATGTTAAACTACCAATACTAGTAACACTATTTGGTATTGTTATTGATGTTAGACCCGAACAACCACTGAATGCACTATTGCTAATAGTCGTGACATTATAACTTATATCACCTACTCTAATAGTACTCGGTATAGTTATTGAACCAGTCGAACTAGGATTTGAACTAACTGATACGGTAGTACCCGAATATGAATAGTTAATTCCATTAATAGTAGAAAATGAAGTCCAGTCTGTTAAAATATTATTAACAAAATTTTGTAGTATAGGTGTTCTATCACTAGTTATTGATCCTATATATTTATAAATAGTATTCGTTTTTATACCAAATAAATTATTCATTATACTACAACCAATAAAAGCGTCACTACCAATACTCGTAACAGAACTTGGTATAGTTATAGTTGTAAGACCCGAACAACCAGTGAATGCACTATTACCAATACTAGTAAGACTATTTGGTATTGTTATTGATGTTAAACTTGTACAATTTTTGAATGCAGAATTACCAATACTAGTAACACTATTTCCTAAAGTTATTGATGTTAAATTTGTACAATTATAAAATGCATAAGTACCAATACTAGTAACACTATTTGGTATTGCTATTGATGTTAAACTTGTACAACCAACGAATGCATAAGTACCAATACTAGTAACACTATCTGGTATTGTTATTGATATTAAACTTGTACAATTATTGAATGTATTAGGACCAATACTAGTAACACTATTTCCTAAAGTTATTGATGTTAAATTTGTACAATTATAAAATGCATAAGTACCAATACTAGTAATACTATTTGGTATTGCTATTGATGTTAGACCCGAACAACCACTGAATGTAAAACTACCAATACTAGTAACACTATTTGGTATTGTTATTGATGTTAAACTTGTACAACCAAAGAATGTATAATCACCAATACTAGTAACACTATCTGGTATTGTTATTGATGTTAAACTTGTACAATTTATGAATGTATAATCACTAATACTAGTAAGACTATTTGGTATTGTTATTGATGTTAAACTTGTACAATCCCTGAATACAGAAGTACCAATACTAGTAACACTATTTCCTAAAGTTATTGATGTTAAACTTCTACAATTATAAAATGCAGCATCACCAATACTACTAACACTATTTCCTAAAGTTATTGATGTTAATCTACAACTACTGAATGCATAAGTACCAATACTAGTAACACTATTTCCTAAAGTTATTGATGTTAAATTTGTACAATTATAAAATGAATAACCTCTAATACTAGTAACACTATTTGGTATTGTTATTGATGTTAAACTTGTACAATTAACGAATGCATAATCACCAATACTAGTAACACTATCTGGTATTGTTATTGATATTAAACTTCTACAATTATTAAATGTATTATCACCAATACTAGTAACACTATTTCCTAAAGTTATTGATGTTAAACTTGTACAATTCTGGAATGCAGAAATACCAATAATAGTAACACTATTTGGTATTGTTATTGATGTTAAACTTGTACAATTCTCGAATGCAGAACTACCAATACTAGTGACACTATAATTTATATTATCTAATGTAATCATTTCTGGTATATTCACAATACCAGAAGCACTTGGAGTAGCAATAACTTGAGCAGTATTACCCGAGTAAGAATAGTTAATGCCGTTAATAGTAGTAGACATTTTTATATATAAAATATAAAATAAAAATATCTAAATATATTATTTTTGTTTAGATATTTATCTTGTTAAAGTCATGAAAATCCTACAAACAACTACCATTATTAAAATATTTTTATAATTTTATCTATTTGACTCTTCGCTTTGCATAACCTTTTATAAAGGTGGATCTAGTGATCAGTAATCAATCTCGGCATAATATTCATGGTATTTAGCTCCTGGAACAAAAGCTTACAAGCATAAGGAATTTCTACATATGAGAAATCAACTCTGTTATCACAAGTGCGGCAATGATGAATGTGCATCTGGTCATTGTATGACGCAATAATCCCGCATTTCTTACAGACAAACACTGAATATTTATCTGACGCATCATACATTCTACCTCTTGTGAATCGCGCTGCACCATGCGAAACCATGGCATCCTTTTCCATCTCACCAAATCGTAAACCACCATCGCGGCTACGACCTTCTGCCGGTTGCCTGGTAAGGTTCACCATCGGACCATTCGAGCGGCTATGCGCCTTGTCATTTACCATGTGCTTGAGACGCTGATAGAAGACCGGACCCATAAACACACTGCATTCATGTTGTTCGCCTGTGAGACCATTATATAAAAGCTCATTGCCGTGTGCCTCGTATCCGACTTTAATCAACTGGTCACAAATATCTTTCACGTCGAAATCGCCAAACGATGTGCCGTCACCAAAGAGACCGAGTTGTAATAGAACCTTGCCAAGAATAGTCTCTTTCAGTTGACCAATCGTCATACGAGATGGAATTGCATGCGGATTAATGATGATGTCGGGTTTGACGCCACAGCTGGTAAAAGGCATATCGCACTCTGGAATAATGTTGCCGACTGTTCCCTTCTGCCCGTGTCGACTCGAATTACCAGTAAATGAACACCTACCACGACGTCTAATCAAGAAAACTTCTGATGGTACTCTAATACAATATACTTTTCCATTATAATCAAGTATTTTTTCTGTTTGTCCATTTTGTTCATTTTTATGTCCATGATTTAAAGTAGGAAACAACCTTTTTCTACGAATTCCTATATCCCATGCAGTAGATGTACATGTTATTTTTCTTCCATCATTCATTGTACTATAATCACCTGGTTCACTTTTTGAAACATAATAAGCTGTGTATCCAGCATGTTGAGCTAAGATTTGAACATTATCTCGTAATTTTATAGAAGATGTAAAATAATGCAATGATGTACTTGTTTCATGTCCATCTCCTAAGCATAGACCATTTAATAATATTCTGGACTGACGTTCACTTAAATTGAGATACCATTCTGGTAAATATTTATTTGTAGCACCCACGCTGTAATTTTTAAATTCATTTGTTAATTCTTTATTATTAATATAAAACTTAAATGTTTTTTCATTCATAGAATAATTCAAATTTAATATATTACATGTTTTTTTTAAGTGTTCTTGAACTCGCAATTTGTTTGCAGCAAACTCAATTCTGCAAGTATAATTTTTTTCGCTAATATATGTCCAACCTTCTGCAATAAATATTCCAAATAATATAAGAAATGCATCTAACTTTGAACCATTATATAAAACATTTCCTATTTTTATTTCTAAATCAGAGTTATTTATAGGAGAACTACCTGATTGAAACTGCACACGTTTTCCAATCATTTTTTCGGCAGCAACTAACTGATAATTTTTGTTATCTCTTTTTTTTATCCACATTCTATGATTCATTGTTACGCATTGACTAATTCCTTGTGTAGTAACATCATACATTTCACCTATATGGTCAAATTCAAGAACTTCTAAAGGATTAACATATTCAAGTTTACTTGTTTCTTTATTTAACTGACCAACTAAATCTGTTGTTTTTACTTCATTAATTTTAACCCAACCACGATTCAATGTTAATACATCATGATCTGCTGTCATACAGAATTTGTCACCAATCACAGGCTTTCTTGTAGTCCGGAGTCGCACCTTGGCGAAATTATATCCCTCGCCATTTCGGTCAATATAATTTTTATCAATATATGTCTCCTCCATCGTCTTGTAAATCTTGCTCTGGTCTTCAAATTTAATGACCTTTGTGTGATCATTTCTGTTTTCCTTGATGGGTGTGACTTTGGCAATAATGACATCGCGATTTTGCACCAAAGTGTTTTCTGGAATGACGCCCTTCGAATTCACTTTATTATAATTACCAATCTTCATTCCCTTTGTCTTAGACGCATCAGGTTTGCAGCGAATTTCTTCGTCACCATTAATCTTTTGTTTGTCCTCATCCTTTTCCGTATGATAGACTGTTACTAGCGACATACCTCTATCAATAGATGCCTTATTAATAAGCAATGAATCTTCCTGATTGTAACCCGTGTGGGTCATAATGGCGACAATGACTTGAGTTCCAGAAGGTATTTCATTTAATTTAATCAAGTTCATAATACGTGTGTCGACAAGTGGTCGCATCGGATAATTCAATACATAAGCGGTCTTATCCATTCGTCCCTCGTAATTAGTAACATATACACCCATGGCTTGTTTACCCTGAGCACATTGGTAACAATTTCTTGGCGATTGATTGTTTTCGGGGAATGGGATACATGATGCGAGCACTCCAAACATAGTGGATGGATGGATTTCACAATGTGTGAACCTTGCTAGTCGATTATCTGGGTGAGCAATATCGCGAGGTTTCGTTGCAATTAGAGACCAACTTTGCTCTTCAGGGTCGATATATTCAATCACTGCATTATCTAACTTAGAACATGTTAGTAAATCATCCCACGTAAGCTCACTTGTTCCAAGTTTGCGAATCAAATCATGACTAATTAGAATATTTTTATCTTTGACACGTAATAAAGGTCGCGTCAATCTGCCACTATCATTGCAGACTCTGATTTCGCGCATTTTGAAATCAAATACAATGGATGTGTAAATATTAATAATACCCTTATGTTTTTTATCCTTCAACATGGTATATAATTGCTCGGGATCGTTTGTAATGCCAACCCATGCACCATTAATAAAGACCTTGACTTTATCATGCATAAAAGCAGAGGTTACTTCTTGACCACCAATTTGTTGAATATGTGGTATAATATATTCATAAAGCGGCATAGAGTTGGAATAAGTGCTAATATGAGTCATATAGCTGAGATTCTTTACAATACCAACAGATTGACCTTCTGGAGTCTCAGCTGGACACAAGAACCCCCATGTAGTATTATGCAATTTACGAGGAGGAATCAGCTTACCACTCTTATCTGTAGGAGTGGAAATTCTGCGAGCATGACTCAAACTTGAAACATAATTTAACCTATTGAGCACTTGAGCAACACCAACTTTATTAGAATTTGTGTGCTTAATACCAAAATCACCAGTTGATAATGCACGCTTGATACCATTTTCAATTGTAGTAGATTTTATTATTTTATAAATATTGGTCATATTAATAATACTCTCATAATCGTCTGATGATTTCCATGACCCGGTATTGATTTCGCGGATAATTTGCTTCTCCATATCCTTGACTAATTTGTTGAAATAATTTCTATACAAATTATTCAAAAGTGAACCAACACAATCAACTCTTTTATTCAAATAAGAATCTCTATCGTCTTGCTTTACTTGGTCAAAGGAAGCAATCAATAAACGATTCGCCATATAACCGAGGAAATATATTTTTTGTTCCATGGTATGGCAATGCGGAAACAAGTCTCCATTCAGAATTTCTAACGTAAATTCATGTTTTTTCTTTACACCCGTTTCTTTATCCATATTTATTGGTGTATACATGACAAAACTAGTAATAAACTTTATACATTCTTCTTGCGTAATATATTTGTTTGACTCAATTATAGAAGGTTGCAATGCATCTAATACATCCTTATCTTTTCCTACTACACCATCTATTTTGAGTAAAATCCTTTCACAGATTTCTTTATCTGATATTACACCTAGTGCTCTGAAAACAATAAATAATGGGATTGGATGCTTTACTCGTGGCAACTCAACACAAATTGCATTACTCAGTCCTTTTGTCTTTATTTCACAACCTTTTGAATCTTCTGATTTTGAAATAGAATTCTTCGAGCGAACCATCATATTAATCTGCTTAGGCGAAATACATTTGAAATCAGGGACAGATTTTACTTCAGCCTTCCATGTGTATTTGGTGTCATTTTTAGCAATATTGAAACAATAGACGCGATTTTCTGCAGCTCTTTCTTGTCCCAACACAGTCTTCTCAGATCCATTAATGATGAAATATCCACCAGCATCAAACTTACACTCACCTGTTTGCGTATTCTCGAAATGTTTGTATTGACTGAGCACACATATATTAGACTTTAACATAATCGGCAGTTTACCAATGTGGACCTTTGGAATAATCTTGTAAAAGGTCTGCATATTTTCTAAATTGGGACCATTCCGCACAATATATTTTATATTAATATCAATAGTTGTGGCAGACGCATAAGTGAAATTCCTCAAACGTGCCTCCTGAGGAAACATTAGCTTAATAGCGCCATTGTTTTCGTGTATTTGCGGTCGGTAAATGTGGAAATTTTCAAAGGTAATAAAGAGCTCTAGTGAATATTTTTTAGATTCCAAATCGAAATCCTGTTCGGATGCAATATGAACAGGGTTGAACATTTCTATTGTTTTAATTATTTGGTATCCAACGAAATTATTGTAAGATTCATGTTGATGTCTTACAAATCTATCAAGATGTTGACCTTTAAAATATGATTCGATAATAGACCAAGGTGTTTCTATATATTGCTCAGTAGCAATATCAAATGAAGTTGTTTCAGGATTCATCGTCGTAGTCTGGGTATTATGTGCAATCATATTTTCGGTTATTTTATATTTCAATTTATTTTTAAATAGTTTTTATAAATACATTAAAGATGCATACATAATATTAAATGTAAATAATATAAATGAATTTATATATATTATATAATGCTTAACAATCGAACAATTACGCACTCAAAGATGAACCCAAAGAGAATCAGTAATTATAATAAATTTTTGTCTACTTTGGATAAAACAATTCCAATCATACCTATTAAAGAAGACCTGCTAGATGAAGATAAAAATGAAGAAGAAATGAAAAAAATTATCGATAAAATCATTGAAAATTTAGAAATGGATTTTGAAAAAAATAATTTGGATTCCACTAAATTAACTGGACAAACACAAAATGATATTATTGTAGCCAATTCAGAAATGAATGACCCGAATGAATACATTGAACCTAATAGTTGTTCTACAGGAGACACATGTTGTCAATCCCAAGCAATGAAAAAGGTTGTAAAAAGAATTTATAAAGAAAAGGAACCTGTTGTAGAAATTAAACAGCATATAAATATTGAAGTAGAAATTAATGATATTGCTGATATTTTAAAATTGATAGACACATACAAGGCAGATCCATCTATAAAATATAATATTAATATGAAAGCAATGCATGATATTAAAAAACCTTTGGAAGATTTGCAAGATATGGTCGGGATGAAAGATATGAAAAACAACATTGTAGACCAAATTTTGTACTTTGTTCAAGATTTACATAAAGACCAAACGTGTAAAGGAGATTTTATGCATTCGGTCATTTATGGACCACCTGGAACAGGCAAAACTGAAATCGCAAAAATAATGGGGCGAATCTACTGCAAGTTAGGTTGTCTATCGAAGGGAGTGTTTCATAAAGTGACACGAAGTGATTTAATTGCCGGATATTTGGGCCAAACCGCGTTAAAAACCAAGGATGCCATTAAAGCGGCAATGGGTGGCGTTCTTTTTATTGACGAGGCATATGCTCTGGGTAATTCAGAGAAGCGCGATAGTTTTGCCAAGGAATGTATTGATACACTTTGTGAAGCATTAAGCGACAATAAGGCGGATTTGATGGTGATTATTGCTGGCTACGAACATGAACTGAAGGAATGTTTTTTCGATTACAATCAAGGACTTGACTCGCGATTTACATGGCGGTTTAAAACGGACGAATATAGTTTTGAAGATTTATATCAGATTTTCTTGAAGAAAGTAAAAGAAATTGGCTGGCTAATAGATGACAACTCATGTATTACAAGTGAATGGTTTAAAAAGAATAAGGATTATTTAAAATTTTATGGGCGTGATATTGAAACTATTTTAGCAAAAACAAAAATAGCTCATAGTAAAAGGGTATTTTGCAAACCAGAAAATGAAAAGAAAAGAATAAATTTAATGGATTTAGAAAATGGATTTAAAATGTATTTGAAAAATGAAAACGTTAAAAATAGGAAGAATGATTTGGAAAAAAGGCAATATTTATATAATAC
>Ga0209247_1000075_pt1 | contig 11150 bp, 9 predicted proteins | sample LauGreSBDMM110DN_2_FD_188212 | JGI IMG/M metagenome (GOLD analysis project Ga0209247, IMG submission 188212) | Freshwater lake microbial communities from Lake Michigan, USA - Su13.BD.MM110.DN (SPAdes) (version 2) | ecosystem: Environmental > Aquatic > Freshwater > Lake | place: Lake Michigan, USA... | reverse complement strand
CAGTAGTACAATATCTTTTAATGAGCGCATCTTCTATTACCTCTACTACTCTGAATCCATCAGAACCAATGAATGTGGTGACTAGTTTATCTTATAAACCTGATGTTAACACATTAACCGCGGGGACTTTTAATGGTGCATTAACAGGTAATGCAACATCAGCCACAACAGCCACAACTGCAGGTAGTGCAACATTAATAGCTACAACTGGAACAACTACAAATGCCGCTTCATTTTATATTGCATTTGTAGCAGCATCCGCAAGTGCTACTGAATCAGTCTATAAAAATGCAAGTTTATATTATAACCCATCTACAAATACACTGACTGTTCTTAATGGAACATTCGCAGGAACTGCATCACAATCTTCAAAAGTTGCTATAACTGCCAGAGCAACTAATACAGTTGCTCATTATCTTACGTTTGCAGGAAACTCTGCTACAAGTACTGCAGAGACAATATATGTAGATGCTGGATTAAGTTATATTCCAACTTCGGGTGTATTAACAGCTGGTGGTTTTAGCGGTCCATTAACAGGAACTGCATCAATTGCATCACAACTAGCTACAAGTGAGCAAAACGTAAGTCCAAACACCTTTTATTTAACTTTTGTACCAAGTAATATAACTGCTGCCAATGAAATAATCAATAAAAGTTCAGCATTAACTTATATCCCACTCACAGGTATTTTGTCTGCCACAATATTTTCTGGGGCATTATCAGGTAATGCCACAACTGCAACCACCGCTACAAATCTTGCGGGTGGTTTAGTTGGTTCTATTCCGTATCAGACTGCTGCTGGAAGCACAACTCTATTAGCAAGTGGAGCAACAGGATCAGTATTAACAAGTAATGGCTCTGGAGCACCTACATGGAACACTACTGTTTCACAAGCAACTAATGCAACTAATGCAACTAATCTTACAATAACAACTGCAACTACTGGTACTTATTATCCAATTTTTGCAAGCGCACTCACGGGTACACTTTCACAGCGTGCAATTGGTACTTTATCTTTTAATGCAGCAAATGGAACTTTATCAGCAACAACATTTTCTGGTGCATTCTCCGGTAATGCAACAACTGCAACCACCGCTACAAATCTTGCGGGTGGTTTAGTTGGTTCTATTCCGTATCAGACTGCTGCTGGAAGCACAACTCTATTAGCAAGTGGAGCAACAGGATCAGTATTAACAAGTAATGGCTCTGGAGCACCTACATGGAACACTACTGTTTCACAAGCAACTAATGCAACTAATGCAACTAATCTTACAATAACAACTGCAACTACTGGTACTTATTATCCAATTTTTGCAAGCGCACTCACGGGTACACTTTCACAGCGTGCAATTGGTACTTTATCTTTTAATGCAGCAAATGGAACTTTATCAGCAACAACATTTTCTGGTGCATTCTCCGGTAATGCAACAACTGCAACCACCGCTACAAATCTTGCGGGTGGTTTAGTTGGTTCTATTCCGTATCAGACTGCTGCTGGAAGCACAACTCTATTAGCAAGCGGAGCAACAGGATCAGTATTAACAAGTAATGGCTCTGGAGCACCTACATGGAGCACTACTGTTTCACAAGCAACTACATCTACAAATCTTGCCGGTGGTTCAATTGGTTCTATTCCATATCAGACTGCAGCTGGAAGCACAACACAATTAGCAAGTGGTGCAACAGGGGCTGTATTAACAAGCCAAGGGGTTGGTATAGCGCCAACATGGTCACTGCCGAGGGGTTATACAGTTCCATTTGGATCTAGCTCGATGCTAGAAGGATATTTATATGCAAACATGGGTGCATATAGCACCAACAACACAACCTCCGGTAGCACAGGTGCCTCAAGCAGATTTGTAGTACCTGTAGCAGGTACCATTAATATTATGACAGTTGCATATGATGTTGCTTCCGGAGTAGCCGCATCAATATCAATCGTTAAAAGCACATGGAATTCATCAACTAAAGTTACATCAATCATCGCTACATATACCGTCCCAACTGGTCAATTTAACAGTGAGGGTGGAGGGGTAAAACTATTTAATACCTCTTCTCTTCTTACTAGTCCTACAACTGCACTTGGTACATCCATCCCTGTGGCTGCACTGGACATTATTCAGGTTAAGACAGTTAATGTCGGATTTGGTGATACAAATGTAGTATTGTATTTTGCATAGTTATTTTATGTATAATCTTATAACCGCAGTTAATTATTAATTTAATTAAATTAATTATAAAAAATTTAATAGTAAGAGTATATATGAATATTTTAAATTTATCACAATTATCAAAAGAACAGCGGAATGGTATTGAAGATACTCCTCAAACAGACACTTCGTGTGCTGTGATTGATATATGCCCAGATGGTATAATAAATGGTCCCATTTGGAATAACTATCCTTACTCCCTTAACGGCATCAGCGCCTACAACTTATTTATATGCAAATGTAGGACCTGCTAACCTGTCCGTGCTCGTTACAAACTCCAATGCGAAAAATCGATTTGTGGTGCCGGTGAATGGCACCATTAGCGTCATGACAGTTGCATGGGATTCTGCGTCATCCGGTTTCATCACAATCCATAGGACTAATGCTGGTATTACCACCACTATCCATACAACAAGTGGGACAACATCGTTCAATACCATAGGTGGTGGTCAAACGGCTATAACTCTCGCGCCAGCACTGACCGTGGCAGCGGGGCAGTATATCGAGGTCAAAGCAAATAGAGGAGCAGGAGCAACAAATGATAGTGTTGAATCATTTGGTGGTTTGAATGTTGTATTATATTTCACATAGTTGAGGGGTTGCTGCTCCGGACTACTTTTGGCATCCCAAGTGCGGAGGGTAATCACATTCGTGAATGCAAAAAGTTAGAGTTAAGTAGTGCCAAGTGTAACCACCGTTGGACGATTCCAAAGGTTGTGCTACTGTGCGTGCGCTATTTTTTTGTCGACAATTTTGTGCTGTTATTTTCATTAATAATTAATAGATTTTAAAAATTTTAAAAATATAGTAAACAATTAAATGAGTAAATTTTTGGTATATGATACAAGTAATATTAAAAGTATTATTAATATAGAATCCAAAAAACCAAAATATAACGCATCAAATCTTCAAGGTGTAAAAATTAAAAGTCAAAGTATTTTAGATGACAATAGTGTTTTAACATATAGTTCTTCTGAAAACGCATGGGTTCCAAAAGTTTTAGTAGGTGCAACTGGTTTTACTGGTCCGACCGGAGAAAGAGGACCAACTGGTTATACTGGTTCTCCAGGATTTTCTAGTTCAACAGGAGCAACTGGAGCAACTGGAAATATAGGAACCACAGGTCCGACGGGTAGTACTGGTAATACCGGATCAACTGGTACTACTGGCGCAACAGGAAATATTGGAACAACTGGTCCAACCGGAGCAACTGGAAATACCGGAGCAACTGGTACTACTGGAGCAACCGGAAATATAGGAGCTACTGGTCCTACGGGAGCAACTGGTTCAACAGGATCAACTGGTACTACTGGAGCAACCGGAAATATAGGAACTACTGGTTCAACAGGGTCAACTGGTACTACAGGGGCAACTGGTCCGACTGGTACTACTGGGGCAACTGGAAATATTGGAACTACTGGTTCAACAGGGTCAACTGGTACTACTGGGGCAACCGGAAATGCAGGAACTACTGGTTCAACAGGTACTACAGGGGCAACTGGTCCGACTGGTACTACTGGGGCAACTGGAAATATTGGAACTACTGGTTCAACAGGGTCAACTGGTACTACTGGGGCAACCGGAAATACAGGAAATACTGGTTCAACAGGTACTACAGGGGCAACTGGTCCGACTGGTACTACAGGAAATACGGGATCAACCGGCGCTACAGGAAATACTGGATCTACAGGTGCTACAGGTGCACCAGGAACTAATGCTACAAATCCAAATTTTACAGCTAGTGTTACTAGTTCTGGAACAGATGTTACACCAGCTGTTACACTTAGTGGAACTTATCCTAATCTGAATTTTGGTTTCGCTCTTCGTAATGGTGCAACAGGAGCAAGTGGTGGTGGAGGAGGTGGTAACTCTACTGTTACCAATTTTTATTTTCACATATCTAATTCGGTTGATACAACTTTTTACACAGATGATAAAATGAGTTTTACGTGGGACGAATCAAATAATTATTTAAGAGCCAATTTAATAACTCAACCGACAGGTTCTACTGATTGTAGGTCGCTTGCACAAATGTTCGGAGGTGTTTCATATACAACCGCCAGAAATATTGCAATAGTTGCTATTGGCACAAGTTACCAAATATCAGATAGTATTAGTGCTAGTTTAAGATGTGAAGTTTTTATTGCTTCGGATAATGACATTACATATCCGGCTTATCATATAACCGCCTATAATTTAGGCGAAAGTTTTAACAATGTTATATGGCTACAAAAGATACATCCAAATTAAATTTCATACTTGAAAAGTATAAAATTATTTACGCAACAGGAATTGCTTCCTTACGTTCCTTTGTTGCCTGTCGGGACAGGAGACATTGGTTCAACTGGAGCAACAGGACAACCAGGCACAATTAGCAGTTTAACAGGTTGGGATTATTTACCTATGAATCTTGGAATTACCAATACTCTATTAAGTTCATCTTCCTATTTTAACACTACTATTGTTCCTAATACAATTACAATTAATACTATAAAGTTCTTTATTACAGCCCCTCTTGGTGGTTCTGCCACATGTAGATGGGCAATATTTAAAGGTTCAGTACGTTCTGGTTCTATATTACAAGGTCAGGCTAGTTCTACTATACCATCAAGTACTGAAGAAGTTTATACAATGACATTTACTGTTGAAAGTGGAAAAAGTTTAACATTTAATCAAGGTGATGTATTAATGTTAGGATATTGTTGTAATAATATTAGTGTTCAAACATTTGTAACTACTGGAAACAGTGATTCAGATACGTGCTTTTTACTTTTAGAAGATTATACAATAGGATTTCCTGCTTTATTAGTTAGCACATCATTATCAAGAGTTCAAACTAATATACATTTATGTGCTTGTTTTTTTACATAATAAATATCTTCATTAGGAAGTTTATATGATTGTACAAAATAAACTTCGGTACATGTTCAACTTGTACTACTGGAGCAAATATTTAAAATACATCCAGATCTTGTTTTCATTTATATAATTTCAAAGACTTAAAAATCAGAAGAATCAAAATGAACTCCAAGTTTATGAATCAAGCTTTTGACAAAATAACTATCTTTTTTGTGACAATTTGATTAAATTTAAATATATTTTTGGTTTAATAATTTTCCATAAAGTAAAACTTTATTTATCGATAAATAAAGTTATTTATATTTGGTTTACTTTTTTATTACTTTTAAAGTATACTTCGCCAATCATATCACCTTTTTTAAGATTATCACATCTACACCAATCTATTTTAATGTTTTTCATTTTTTTATATTTTGTGTTATTTTTACATATTTGAGCTGCTGTGTGCAGCATGAACTGAGAAAGTTTGGAGTCTTCATCGTATTCAAGTATAACATAACCAGAAGGAAAAGATGAAAGGTGTAAAAAAACGTGGTGATTTTTTGCTTGATCTAAAAGATTCCAATTTTCTTTTGCGTTTTGACCTGATTTGCAAATAAAATTTTCAAATTGTTCAATTTTCATTTTAAACAAGTCTAACATTTTTTACATTTCCATCTTTTTGCAATTGTAGGCGCAGTGTATTGTTGAGTTGTAAGAATTCCAGTACCTCCCGGACCACCACATTCCATATCTAAAAGGGGAGAGAGGTAGCAATCATCTTTTTTACGATATTTCATTTTGAGAGATAAGTGATTTCCTTGATTTATATAACTACCCATCATAATATCTTGTGGAAGTTTAATAGGAAAGAAACGCTTAATTAAAAATTCAGCATATTTACGGGACATAATGTACGCAGCGGCGCCGGCATTATATTCTTCTGTTTCTTTTACAACTGTAATACCTGGAGCAACACGAGTGATAAATTCATGATTTTCATCAGTTTCCGACCAATTACCGTTCCAAAGGTGCAAAACAGAAAAATCTTCGTAACCAACTTTTTCTAATTTAGACATAATAAGGTTTATATTTTCAATAAAGTCCGGTTTCAATTCAACATCGTCTTCTAGTATTATTGCATAATCTTTGCACGAGTTGATAAGTTTTTGCCAACAATTGTAGTGCGACATATTAATAGAAATTTCAATTGTGGTCATATCTGCTTTTGGTGACACAAATTTTTTATTTATCATTTCGCACATCAATGGTTGTGTAAATTTATTACCCAAAATGCATGGCACACGACAGGATTTTACTCCTGCATTATTAGCATATTTTTTAAATTTTTCATATCGTTTTTTGTGCATAGAACAGTTAACAACATATACACCCATTTTTACATCAAAATTATTATAACAACCTCCGGAACGAGAACACGATTTGGTATCTTTTTGCATCCAAAAATCACCTTCAAGTTTTGACTTTGTACCGTCCCAGCATGCTTTTACACATTCACGATCTCGTATTTTATCTGTTGGCTGAGCAGGTTCGCGCATTTTTTTAGTCAATTTTACTTTTATACTTTCAACTGCTTCTTCAGTTTCGTGATCATATTCACGGTACGCAATTTTATTCCAATCATTTCCGTAATAGTTGTCAAAGTATTTTTGATATTTATTAGGCCCAGAAATGTTAAAATCTCCAAATTCATATTCTCCAATAGGAAACAGATCATTTTCTTCCCAAACTTCTTTTGGCCACGCATCGCGAGCGGCTTTGAAAGAAAGACTGTATTTTCCGTCAGAAAATTTGCGATATGGTAATACATCAACAAATGGAAAAGAATAACATTGTTCTACATCATCAATAACAATTTTTTTTCTGTTGGTGTAAAAAATTTTATATCCAAACCATACTTTGCATATACTATACCCGCACTTTTTAAGATGTTTTTCTAGATTTAGAACTCTCTTAATATCTTTTGATAAAATACCAATATCAAGGTCATCGTCCCATGGAATAATACCTTTATGACGAATAGCTCCTAAAAATGTTCCACCATCAGCCCAATATTTGATACCATTGTTTGCAAGAATTTGATGAACATCATACATTATTTGATAAAGTAATTTTACGGTAGCCGGCTTAGTTTCTTTCAACTTTGGCATATTTATTATTTATTAAAGATTAAAAAAAAGTTACAACGTTTAATCTAAACAATAAAATTTTTAAATTAAATGTTAAAGCAACTGAAAAGACATATCAGCTGTGTGGCTGATAACACAAGATCTAAAAGAATTAAACTTACACCACTCGCAAATCAGTCAAAAGAATTAGAGATGGTATCAGCTAGTCATTTGTATAATTATATGATGCAAGATCCTTTAGTTGATTGGCTAAATTTTAGTAATCACAAAAATATTAATAATAATTCTTCATTTCAGACAAAATCATATGGTTTTACAGAGTTTATTATGAACCGTGGTATCGAGTTTGAGAGTGAATTAATAAAATATATAAATGTAAATAAAATACCTGTGGTAAGTGTTTCTGAATATATTACAGAAGATAGTTTAAAAAAAGTTAAGGAGTTGATGCTTGAAGGAGCACCTCTTATACATTCTGCTCCTGTAAGAAATAACATAACCCGTACACAAGGTGTTGTCGATATTTTAATACGCAGTGATTATTTAAATTATTTAATAGAAGAACCTTGTCTTTCTCTGACAGAAATTAATATTCCGTCACCAACACTCAAAAAGCCATATCATTATATAGTAGTTGACATCAAATTTTCAACACTTCCTCTCCGAGCAGACGGCGTGCATCTTTTAAATTCTGGAAGTTATCCAGCCTATAAAGCTCAGTGTTTAATATATACAGAAGCTGTAGGTTTGATTCAAGGTTTTACAGCTCCACATTCTTTTATTATGGGAAGAAGGTGGAGATTCAACAAGTGTGGTATTGCAAATCATAATCAAACATGTCTTAATCGATTAGGAAAAATTTCTTATGATTCAGTTGACTCTGATTATAAGCGTAAAACTATAGAAGCAATTCAATGGGTGAGAGATGTAAAAGAGTTTGGAAATTCCTGGACTCTTACTCCTCCGTCTAGAGTAGAACTTTATCCAAATATGTGCGTAGATTCGGGCAAATGGAACGGTGAGAAGGAAAAAATAGCTGAAATTTTGGGAGAGATGACTAATATTTGGTATGTTGGAGTAAAACAAAGAAATAGTGCTATTGAAAAAGGAATCCTTACATGGAGAAATCCTTTGTGTAACACTAAAAAAATGAATATTAACGGAACACGTGCGGCAACTATAGACTCTATACTTGAGATTAATCGCCAAAACATTGATAAAATAAGACCTGCGGTAATCAAAAGCAACCTTTACGAGTGGAAGACTATTGATAACGAGGTTTATGTTGATTTTGAGACTTTGGGAGATATCTTTTCTGATTTTTCATCACTTCCAGAACAGTCTTGTACTGATATGATTTTTATGATTGGAGTTGGAAGAGTAGGAGATCAAGGAGTGTGGGAATATAAAACTTTTATATGTTCAAAGCCAACTCGTGAAGAAGAATATCGTATTATGAATGAATTTGTAGAATTTATTACTGATCTAGGAAGGCCAAAGATGTATTATTGGCACGCGGAATCAAATTTTTGGAAGTCTGCTGAGTTTAGACAGTTTGATCTTGCAACAAACTCAAAAAAAAGTAATATTTCAGAAAACTGGAAACTAAGCAAATGGTGTGATTTGTGCAAACTTTTTAGAGAAGAGCCTATAGTTATAAAAGATTGTTTCAAGTTTGGACTTAAAAGTATTGCGCGAGCAATGAGAAAGCATGATATGATATCTACTTACAATGAGAGCAAGTGTGATAATGGAATAAACGCTATGATTGGAGCTTGGCAAACTTATCAGGACCACTCTTTACACCCAGAATCTTCGGACGTGATGAAAGAAATTATTAAATATAATGAGTTTGATTGTAAAGTACTTTGGGAAATCTTAAGTTTTTTGCGAAAAAATCATACATAAAAATTTTTAACAAGATTTACATCTGTAAAATGTAAATCTTTACTTAGTGTAAATAATGATTAAACTGGATAAAAAAGATCCCGTAACAATGGCATATATATCAATGGTAGTATCTTTTGGTATTTTTGTTGGCATACTTTATTTAATTAATCCGGCATGGGTACAAGTAGTAGACAAACAAACAGGTAATGTTGAAATTTCTTGGGAATTAGTAATATCTTCTTCCGCTACATTTTCTTTCGTAATAGCTATAGCTGTGATGATTATGGTTTCAAATGAACGTATTGTAGAAGAGTCTCTTGTAAATTAAAATAACTCATGAGACTTGTATTCTTTTGTTACGATCTGTTTTCTTAATTGTAAAAGTCTCATCTTCATGTAACTTTTCATCTTCATAAACTTTAACAGAATGAAATGTCAAGTTAAGTTCTGTAGCAGAAACTTTAACAGAAACATAACCAAAACTAATGCGACTTAATAAAACTTGATCCGGCGGAAGAATCGAAAGAATTTGCTCCTCTAATTTTGTTCCACCTGATCCAGCAATAACTTCTGGTGGAAAAGATATCTCTTTCTCTTTCTCTTTCTCTTTATATTTAACATAATGTTGGCAATGTTCATCAGCGCACATGTATAAGTCAATTTTGCTTGTATGTTTTTTAATAAGATCTAAAATACCTGGTGTGGTGCGTGCTCCACTATCTTCAAGTTCTTTATGTGGATCACACGCAAACGGAAGATGCCCAATAACAATATTCCATTTTTCTTCTGATTTTGACAATACTCTTTCAAGCCAATCTGCTTGATTAACTTTCGCATTATCTGGATATTTACCTTGACACCACGTTTCATCGTACATGTTTGTATCGATAAAAATTAAATTTACATTAAAACCGTCCATTTTAACCTCAACATTATAAGAAAGCGCTGGCATTTTCCATTTAAGATGTTTATAATTTATTTGCTTATTTATAACATCGCAATTTTCAATATCATGGTTTCCAACACCTATAAAAAAATTATCAGTGTTTACCTTTCCCATACAATTTTCAAATCCTTCATCCAATTGTTTAGGCATATTAAGTAATGTTGATTTTACTTCTTTAAAAACCTTCTTGATTTTTTTATTAATTTTAGGTTCTTCTGATTTAATGTTCTCTAGATAACTTAGTACATCTGTTTTTTTTACTTCGGCATTTTCTGGAAACTCATCTACTTTTTCTATAAAAAAATCTATTATCTTTGGAATTTTTTCACTATCATTCAATTTTTTACCAGCTTCAATAACAGCTTTTTTTACTTCTTCTATTGGATCATTATCGTTGTATACGTTATCACCAGCTAAGATAACTGCATCTTGTTTTTTAGTCGTTGAAAAGTCACGCATGCTGGCAACAACTTCTTTTTGACCATATTTAGTTTTTTTGTCTTGTTCAAAACTATTTTTCTTTTTATTGTAACTTTTTATCTCTGTTCCTTTTCCGTTGCAATATACACCCCAGCAACCAACAAATAAAAAATCAAAAGATAGTTTTCCAGCTTTATCGGTATAATCTAATTTTTTTTCTATTGGACAATCTTGATAATTACTACAATTAATGTAATCACTCATTTATTAAATTGATATTTTTTTTAAATTTTTAAAACAAAAATAAATGTCTTATTATACAATTATTATTCCTGCTAATGGAATTCCATATATGGAAAATTGTCCTAAATACATAACTAATTTTTATAACAATAAAAAGCAACGTTTTAATATATCTGGAGGTAGTATTGGAATAACAGATCCTTTATACAAGCTGGGTGTTATTGTCAATTGCAATTTACAAGAGCTGATGAATAAGGATATTGTTTCCGCTCAAATTTATTTAGAAGACGAAGATGAGAGAGATAAATATTGCGGAATTGATTTTTATACAGCAAACGAAATTTTAGAAAAATTAAAAAAGAGAAAATGGTATCTTTGGAATAAACCACCTAAACATCTTGAAGAAATTGAGTCATAATTTTTAGTCTTACTTTGGTTTAAACAAGACAAAAG
>Ga0209247_1000070_pt1 | contig 11800 bp, 17 predicted proteins | sample LauGreSBDMM110DN_2_FD_188212 | JGI IMG/M metagenome (GOLD analysis project Ga0209247, IMG submission 188212) | Freshwater lake microbial communities from Lake Michigan, USA - Su13.BD.MM110.DN (SPAdes) (version 2) | ecosystem: Environmental > Aquatic > Freshwater > Lake | place: Lake Michigan... | reverse complement strand
ATGTTACACCATGCGCAATGTTACACCATCTCATCCAAAGAAAAATGAAATAAATCGAAAGTATTTGTTGCGTCCCGCTAGGCGTGTGGTATAGTAAGGACATGACGAAAGAACAATTCATCAAAGACACAAAATTCTGTAAGAGAAGCGTTGAAAGGGCGAGCGAACAGTTCAATCGCATGATTGAACTAACGATAAATGACGAGGAAGCAGAAATCATCTGCATTTCTTTCCGTAAAGAAATGAAATCTATACTTGACTATCATTCGATGGTAGCGGAATTGTTTAGCGATAGTTAAAAGTCAAGCGCCTCCTCCCCCTAATGGGGAGTAGGGGATTCCCCTATGCGGGCGGGGGGCCCCATTGTAGGGGATTCCCTTATGGTAAGCTAAGGGAATTTTTTAGTTGACACACAAATGCGCAATACATGTTACACCATGCGCCATGTTACACCATGCGTCGCGCCAAGAAAAATGAAATAAAACGAAAATATCTGTTGCGTTCTGCTAGGTATGTGGTACAGTTAGAGACTATGAATACACTTTATGTTGTCGAGGCCGAGTCCGGAGTTCACCACGGGAATTGCGAGCTAGGAGTGGGCCTAAGCCGCGCCGCCGCCATCCGGGATGCCTACGGCCCCGGAGGTAAGCTCCCCCGCCATGCGTGGGTCAATATCGTCTCCCGCGAAAAGGAGCCGAAAAGGTTCGAGCGCCTAAAGGCTCAAAATGGCCTTTAGTGTCAAGAGAAAAAGGCCCCTAGAGCGCCCTAGGGGATTCCCCTATGCGAGCGGGGGGCCCCATTGTAGGGGATTCCCCTATGGTACACTAAGGGAATTTTTAGTTGACACGCAAATGCGCAATGCGTGTTACACCATGTGCGATGTTACACCATGCGGCGCGCAAAGAAAAATGAAATAAATCGAAAATATCCGTTGCGTCTTTCGCGGCCTGTGTTATAGTAAGGACATGAAAGAAACCCACTATCTCCTATCTGGCCTGAAGCCCTCGCAAGAACACCTCGCCCTCTGGGCTCTAGAAGCCATCGTTAAGCTGTCCCGTCTCCACGGTCACCCGCTGGACAGGGAAGAAGCCGTAGAATGGCTGTCACAGTCTACAGAAAAGTCTCTTGACCGAGACTGGGTAGAATGGCGATTAGATGGCATCTTCGACTAAGGTGCTATCACCCTCCCTTAAAAAGTTAAAAATAATCAGAAAGAACTCGACATCTCCGAGTTCTATGGTAAACTTCTATACTATGAAAACTCTACTCTTTATAGCCTTTATCTGTTTCACAGCTTTTGCTTATGGCATCTCTTCTCCGAGTGTCAATGGTAAAAGGTTTGCCCCTGACTATTTTCAGATTGCGCTTGACGGCGTAAAGAGTTTTGAGGGTTTCAGAGAGAAGCCATATAAATGTCCTGCGGGAGTGCGGACTATAGGATACGGCTTTACTGGCCCTTTAGCTAAGGTTAAAAGTATCAGTAAAGAAGACGCCGATCTTCTCTTGACTAAAGAGCTTCACCAATATGTCTTGGCTGTCCAAGACAATGTGAAAGTTCCCCTGACTCGCCATCAGCTTTATGCGCTGGCCAGTTTCACTTATAACTGCGGAGAAGGAAACCTTCGCCAGCTTGTCAACGGAAAAAATAGGCTCAACTCCGGAAACTATAAATCAGTTGAAAGGCTGTTACCTAAGTATCGGAAAGGCGGCGGCAAAGTCTTGAAAGGACTAGAGAAAAGGCGGGAGTGGGAAGTTAAGCTCTGGAAAGGGGAGCTTTAGAAAAAACAAAAAGAATCGAAAATATCTGTTGCCATACAGAAACCTTGTGTTAATGTAATCACATGGAAAAAAACCAATTCATCTCCTTTTCTGATCTTCTTGCTAGGCCGCCGATTGTCACCCGTAGCGCCAACGAAAGTGGCGAAGGCTTTGTCTCCTTCTCTCAACTGCTCGCCATGGAGCCCGTAAGGTATACAGCGGTTTCCGAAGAGGGAGAGCAGGACTTTGTGACTTGTGCTCAACTACTGCAAAGATAAAAAGTCAAACGCCGCCTCCCCTAAGGGGGAGTAGGGGATTCCCCTATGCGGGCGGGGGGCCCCATTGTAGGGGATTCCCCTATGGTACACTAAGGGAATTTTTAGTTGACACGCAAATGCGCAATACATGTTACACCATGCGCCATGTTACACCATGCGGTGCGCCAAGATAAATGAAATAAATCGAAAGTATTTGTTGCGTCCCGCTAGGCGTGTGGTATAGTAAGGACATGACGAAAGAGCAATTCATCAAAGACACAAAATTCTGTAAGAGAAGCGTTGAAAGGGCGACCGAACAGTTCAATCGCATGATTGAACTAACAATAAATGACGAGGAAGCAGAAATCATCTGCATTTCTTTCCGTAAAGAAATGAAATCTATACTTGACTATCATTCGATGGTAGCGGAATTGTTTAGCGATAGTTAGAAAGTCAAGGGCCGCTCCCCCCTAATAGGGAGTAGGGGATTCCCCTACGCCAGCGGGGGGCCCCATTGTAGGGGATTCCCCTATAGTACGCTAGGGGAATTTTTAGTTGACTCATAAATGCGCAATGTGTGTTATACCATCGCCTAAAAAGAAAAATGAAAACAATTGAAAATATCCGTTGCTTTTCTGAAACGCTGAACTATAGTCAAGACATGACTCTTCAATCACCACCCGCTATCATCACTATCCCAGCTAACGTCTTGGCCGAAGCCATCCTCAACCGCTACTTCATCGCTGGCTTCCTGAACTGCTCGGAAGAGCAGGTCTCGGACTGGGACATCGACTGGGAGAAGGGACATCTTTCGGTGAAATTTATCCCCCAATCTGAGTACTGGGGCGACTCTCTCAACGAGTCCCTTAACCTAGACTTCCAACTTTTCGGAGAGGACATCCAAGGAGATGTCTGGGAATTCCCCAACTCCAACAGGGTTCTAGAGTGGTTCTCTCTGGAAAAGGAAGGCCCAATGGGGGCTTGGAAGGCCGGAGTGGCTGCTCACAAAGACAGCATGGAGTGGGTGAGCTGGATGATCTCCAATAAGAAAGACGGTCTACTGAAAGACATGTAAAGTTGTTACACCAAGCAAGTCAAATAAAAACTCCCCTAAGGGGGAGTAGGGGATTCCCCTACCCCGGCGGGGGGCCCCATTGTAAGGGATTCCCCTATGGCCGCCTAGGGGAATTTTCATCTTGACTCACGAATGCGCAATTCATGTTACACCATGGCACGCCTAAAGAAAAATGCAAAGAATCGAAAATATCCGTTGCGTTCCTCTTCGCCTGTGGTATACTAAAAATGTCAGGAGAGTGCGAATAATACGCCTATCGAATCTGAAAATTGCATGGAAGATTCAATGATGTCCCTCTAGGAAACCGGAAATGCAATCGGCGAACCTAGAGTAGTCAGCTACAAATAAGCTGACGCTGACCCTAATTTCTAAAATCAAAAAGATTGAAAATATCCGTTGCAATCTAATAAACCTGTGGTAAACTAAGGAATCAATATGAACGACGAAATCAAACTCAGAAAAATGGAATGGTCCGAAATTTCGGAGCTACGTACAAAAGCCAATATCAAAGCCCATGAAGCAAACATTGCTTGGAGAGCTGCTTTGGATATCAACACTCTAGGAAAAAGCGAAGAGGAGAGTATGGCGGCGCATAACAAGCGTATTTCAGCCTTAGCTGAATATCAGAGATGCCACTCTGAAGCCTTGAGAATCTCGGAGATAGCCAACTCTATGTATATAGACAAAGCTGGATCTGATGTCGAATTTTATAGAAAAAATCCGTTTCAATCTCATAAACCTGTGATATAATAAAATCAAGCGCCGCCTCCCCCTAAGGGGGAGTAGGGTATTCCCCTATGCGGGCGGGGGGCCCCATTGTAGGGGATTCCCCTATGTTACGCTAAGGGAATTTTTCGTTTGACTCATAAATGCTTATATGATGTTACACCATATCACTACCGAAGAAAAAGAAAACAAATCAGAAAAAAGACTTGATCTATAATAGGCTTGTGATATAGTTAGGTACTATGGATAAACTTTATGTTGTTGTGGCCGAGTCGGGAGTTCACTACGGGGATTGCGAGTTGGGCGTTGGCCCGACCCGCGCCGCCGCCATCCGGGATGCCTACGGCCCCGGAGGTAAACTCCCCTACTTTGCGTGGGTGGTCATCGTGACCAAGGAGGATAATCCCGCAGGGTTCGAGCGCCTAAAGGCTCAAAATGGCCTTTAGTGTCAAGCGAAAAATACCCCTAGAGAACCCTAGGGGATTCCCCTATGGAAGCGGGGGCCCCACTATAGGGGATTCCCCTATGGTCGCTTAGGGGGGATTACCTACGGTATAAACACCAGTATTCCTATAATCACTATTAAGGGAAATAGCTCTTCGAAGTTGTATAATTACTATTAAAGGCTATAGCTCTTCGAAGTTGTATAATTACTATTAAAGGCTATAGCTCTTCGAAGTTGTAGAATATCCATAAGAGCCACAGCGGCTGAAAGCCGCATAATCTCTATTAAGAGCCATAGTTCTTCGAAGTTGTATAATTACTATTAAGAGCCATAACTCTTCGAACTTCCGCCGCCGCCGCCCCTTATTCAGATCAAATTCATATGCAGTAACCATGAAGGAGAACCATAACTATCTGTTCCGTCAGGTTCCACGATTTCCCCTAATAGAGATTTACAGTTACCATCTCTTTCCCATCGGGATAAACTAGAGATTGATGGTTGTTTCTTCCCTAGCATCTTGATTGCCGTGTCATTGGAGATTTTATATTCATGGTCTGCGCCGCACGCTTTGACACGAGGACGATGCCTGAGTTCAGTTTCTTCCCATCTAATAGAAAATTTCTTGCCTACTGGCAGAACGCCGCCATCAAGCATTTTGATTTCCGCCTTGTTCACAAAAGAGTAACTTTTCATAGTGGTATCAATATATCAGACCAGAAGAAGATTTCAAATCATTTTATTGATTTATTTTTAGTCGCTGGAAAGTTCATCTCCTTCCTCATTGTAAATAGACAAACATGAAGGCCTTTACGAAATCAAACTTAGCGAAATGAATTTTTCCGAAATTTCGGACCCGCTTACAAAATCCAATAAGAAGTGCGTAAAATCAATATTGCTTAACGATAAATCGCCTAAAGAGACTTCTTTCCATTCTACGTTGTCAAGCGTATAATGAAAAACGTCCCACTTGACATAGCAATCTTTGATTTGATCCCAGCTATCGACTGGAATATCGACATCTGTTGAAGAGCCAACCGAATAAGACGCATCAATTGTGATTTTCATTTTATAATAAGTTAAGAACTAGTGAAAGCTAAACATCGCTTTCATGTGATTAGTATATCACAGCCATCGAAAAACACAACGGATATTTTTAATTCTCTTGATTTATTTTAAAAGTGTACTATACTAAAGCATGAGCCTAGACAAAGCAATCGAACACAAGAAGGAGAAAAGAGCGCCGTTCCGGAAAAGCAAACGCTTTGATAGAACTTGCCGCAATCACGGTTCCTGTCCATACTGTGAAGGGAACAGAACTTTTCAATCAGAAAAAGAACTTCAGAGAATAGAAAGCTTTGGAGAAGAAGAATAAAAAGAATCTAAAATATCCGTTGCATCTATCCTAAAGTATGGTAAAGTAAAATTGTGAAAGATGATCTTCTTCATTGCAGATATTGTCTTGTCTTATCCTAATATAACCTAATAATAAAATGAAAGTAGAAGTTGTTACATCATACAAAGTCTTGTCATCTGCTTATATCGACTTGCCTATTGAAAATGTCAAGCAAATCAAAGATTACTTTGTAATAGACAATGTTTTGCACTATACATTGAAAGATGAAAAATGGGAAAAAATCACCTTGCCCGAAGGAGAAAAGGAGGTGGAAAAATCTAGTGAAGTGAAATTCTATAGTGCCTAATCTCATCAGACAGTAATGAAACTGTCCAAGTCTATCTAAACTTTTTAACTAAACTAATATCATGGCTGATATGCATTGTCAAAGTAGCTCACTCATTCCCGTTCCAAATGATAAAATGGAACTTGCTAGTAAAATCATCAAAAGAGAACAAAGAGAATCTGAAAGATATGATGATTACTGTCTCCCCGAAGTAGAGATTGTATCTGACGGAGTGTGGATCTATAATAGTCAATGGAATTTTGATCCATATGGGGCACATCTTCTTGTCAAAAAACTAGTTGAGGAATTGGATTTACCGGGGATTCATGTTGTTATGTGGGGTATAACATGCACAAAACCTCGAATAGATCATTTCGGTGGATCAGCTTTTGCTGTCAGGAAAGGCTATGACACCGTATGGATAGATGCGGGAGATGAAGCTAAAAAGCAAGCGAGCTTGCTTAAGTAATAAAAAATGTCAATCGCCGCCTCCCCCTAATGGGGAGTAGGGGATTACCCTATGCCAGCGGGGGGCCCCATTGTAGGGGATTCCCCTATGGTACGCTAAGGGAATTTTTAGTTGACACGCAAATGCTCAATGTATGTTACACCATGGCACGCCTAAAGAAAAATGAAATAAATCGAAAATATCCGTTGCATTTTTTCCTCCCTGTGATATACTGATTACATGAATTTACCACATCTTAAGTATATACATCTATCACGATTCGATAAATTGGACTTCTTGATTGACAATTGCGGCGAAGGTTTTGTTAAAGAGTGCACTCTCTTGACCGAATTAGTCGGGTACATGTCTGACTCCGACTTTTCTGATTTCTTTGATAAAATCTGCCGTGAGTGGGATATTGAGGTATCAGAAGAAATCTGCTGGGATTGGGAGACTCAAGGAGTCTAAGGGGAGACGATTAGAAAGTCAAGAAAATAACTCCCCTAAGGGGGAGTAGGGGATTACCCTATGCCAGCGGGGGGCCCCATTGTAGGGGATTCCCCTATGCGCGCTTAGGGTTGACACCCTACGATAAAATAAATTAAAATTTATGTTGAAAAAAGCTGCGGGACACAGGCCCCACAGCCGCTAGGCTGTCAACTAGAAAAGTTGCTCGACGACCGAATCTTTTTCCGCTTGCAAAGTGTCAAAAGAGCCAGCGTCATCCGATTCAGCGCCTAGGCATTCCATGGCGATTTCGTCACCGTTGGCCGCTCGATTTTTCAAGTCCTCCAAATTGGACAGGTTAGCGGCACAGCTTTCAGGAGTACGGCGGTATCGTCCCGCTCCAATCCGGGCGATATATAAAGCCACTGGGTCAGCTTCGCCTGACGGATTTTTTACCGTCACGGCTTTAGTTTTGAAACCTTGCACAGCTTCCAAAGCCGACAGGAAATCTTGCAGAGTGGCCGGTGAATAAGTAATTGAGATATTCATAAAGTAGTGAGGTTAATAGCTAAGCTTAAGCCTCGACGGTGAATTTTTCAATCTTGAGTTGTTCAAGGTAAGCGCCGCCCCGTGGAGTCAAGTTCACAACCCCCGAACGAATAGAAAGGAAGTTCATGGCACAAAGAAAGCTGACATTGGCGTTGATTGATTTCGGTTCAACGGCGAAAATCACTGGCAGCATCCGCACAGGCAAGCCTTGCCCGTTGCTGCGAATGAGAATCGAGATTTCACGCTTGGACACGCCAAGCGGGAACAAGCTGAGAGCGCGCATTGCTTCCAATGCTTCCGCCCGGTTGATAGTCACCTTGCCCGACACGCTGGCAACCTTGCTAAGGTACGCGACCACACTTTCCAGAGGGCGAGCAGTTCCCCGCCCGCACTTGGCGAGAAGAGACAAGGTGTTGTCTGTAATCCGGAGGCCCGATGCTTCGCTCATCTGCTTGAGAATCAGCATGAGTTCAGATTCGGAGTAAAGAGAGAGAGGCGTTTCTCCACCGAAGCGGGAGATGATGGCCGCGCCATCTTTGATTTTCTCCGGGTAGTTAGTGCCCGCCGCAAAAAACACCTCGTGCTTAGGCCGGGAGATGACTGTATCATCGTCAATCTTCACTGACCGCATAGAACCCTGCCCGTTGTCGAGTAAGCCTTTTAAGATTAGCTTAAGCTTGCGGAGCTGGACGGTAACCGTCGAATCCATCTCGTGGAGTTCGTCGATAATAACGCCGTCCCCGCTCTCCACCTGAGAGACGAATTCAAAGAACGCTTCGCCAGCCAGCCGGATTTCTTGCGGCGAGCGGATCATGGAAACCGAAGCGTCCCGCCCGAAACGGATCTCAGTCGCCTTAGCGCGGGCCGCCATTTCGGCACGCAGCATCTGGGTTTTTCCCAACCCAGCCGCTCCAGTGAAAACGACTGAGTAGGGCGAGTTGTTCCCAGCCGCATAAGCGGAATGAGCCAGCACACGGTTAGCGACGATCTGCGACTGGCCGACGACGGAGGAAAAACAGGAAGCAATTTCAGTATTCATAAGTGACCACACTTTAGCAGAGTTCCGGAGAATCGCAAGCCTATTTTCAGTTAATTTTACTTTTTCGCCAGTTAGCTATCGTTAGCTAGAAACGTGCCAAGTTTCATTTTTTTTTGTCAAGCGCAATTTTCCCTTAGCTAAGTATAGGGGATTCCCCTACAATGGGGCCCCCCGCTGGCATAGGGGATTCCCCTATACTCGCCTAGTCAATACACCCTAGTAAAAAATATTTATCTATAATACACCTAAGCATCCCCCCTTAAATAGGGGGAGTTAGTTTTATATGTTACACCTGCACCACAAAACCAGAGTCATCTTTTTTAGCTTTGCCCTTCTCAACAAGGCCGACAACAACACCACGGGCATCGAGGAAACGAAGGTCATTCTTGTCCCCGTTCACGACTGGCGTTCCATGCCAGCTATCAGGCAGGGAGCGACGGAAAACAACCGCCACGTTTCCACCCCGTGAGCGGATGGCGTGAACGTGCCGCTCGTTCGACTCACTACGGGAAAAGGTTAAGCTGTAGTTGGCGGGCATTTTCCCGTCGAGAAAATCCATCATGCGTTTGTATCCCTTGGTGTAATCGTACCAAGTAACTTCAGAGAAAAGCTCGAACAGATTTTTCCCATCCTGAATGTCGAGCGATTCCCACGGAATGTCGCTGGTAAGGTTAAGCCGGATGGCCAAGCGCATTCCGTTTTTATTGGCTTTCTTAATAGCTGCTTGAATCTCCTTAATGAGCTGCTTAGCGAACAGGTCGAAATTCTCCTTCAAGAGTTTAGTCTTAGCGATTCGAGCAGCCTGAACCGTGGAAAACGCCCCATGGCCCGAGGTGTTTAAACACACCTTGGTGCAACCACGGCTCGCCCAAGTGCATACGTTATAGCCCGACAGATTGGCGGGAGCCAAATGGATGCCGAGAGTCGTCCAGCCTTCCTTCTCGCCCTTCATGATTTTCGCGTTAGCTGTAGTGAGTAGTTTCATCGTCCCCTATAATAACACACTGGCTCCCGATTGCAAATTTATTTTAAATTGATTTCGCTTTTCTCGCATAGCATATGGCGTGCCAAGTTTTAAACTAATTTTGTCAACCCTAAGCGAGCATAGGGGATTCCCCTACAATGGGGCCCCCCGCTGGCATAGGGGATTCTACTATACTACCCTAGTGGAAAACCCTATGGCGGCCCTCCCCGCTCGCATAGGGGATTCCCCTAGTATGCTTTAGGGTTAAATTTACTTGACTTTTTAAATCAACCCCTACTTAGCTAATTAGAATTTTATAGTAAATATAAAGTATTGGGAAATGCGATACTCTCTATGGATATTATAGTTGTTATGAAGACTATGGATTGCATGAAGAGTATTGATTGTGTAGTGGCTATGGAAATAATAGTTATAACCGCCATAAATAGCGTGCCCGCCTTATTAAGCTAAAAATCTCTTCGAAGTTGATATTACACCTTATTAAGGGCTCACCCTCTTCGAAGTTGATATTACACCTTATTAAGAGCAGAAGCTCTTCGAAGTTGCAGCTCGTCATCCGCCCGCCTTATTAAGCGCTAAACCTCTTCGAAGTTGCAGCTCATCATCCGCCCGCTTTATTAAGCGCTAAACCTCTTCGAAGTTGCGCTCGCCTTATTAAGCTAAAAAGCTCTTCGAAGTTGCTAACGCCCCTTATTAAGGACGTTAGCTCTTCGAACTTACCTCACATTCTTTCGTTACATTTGATACGGCTTACATATTTTGGGCCATCATTGTAATAGACCTGTAAGTCTTCTAATAGTTCCTGTAAGGTTTCATCGAGCGACTCATAACATTCTCTCTCAATAAATCCAGAGATCAGAAAGCCAGCATTACAATGACCTCCAAAAAGAACATATCTTTGATTTTTATAAATTTCAAAATCATGCCATTCACCTTCATTGTCTTGAAATTCTATAATACCTACATAAGAAGAATCGACTGTCCGAAGGTAGCTATTCTTATCTGACTGGAGACTTTCAAATGTTTCTGTTTGCATAGTATGGTTGTTGTTAGGGTTGCCTTACGACATCAATATACCACAGAACAAAAGGAGGGTCAAGAAAAAACTAAACTATTTTAATCAGGAAGCCAAAATATATCGGTCTCCATTCATCCGAATTTCTTTAATATTAGATAGTTTATAGTTTCGTACTTTAACTTGTTTCTTACCCGTTACCCCTACCCGTTCCTGTTTGGCGCTGGGCTTGGACTTGGTAAGATATTTATCGACGACTTCTTTGGCGACCTCTTCGCCATCAGCGACGAACTGGATCTTGACCGGCTTAGGTGCGTTGCGATATACCGTTCGCAGTTGTAATTCACCTTCGTGAAGGATAATTTTATTTTCAATCAAGAATTTACCGTAGGGCAATGGATCGGCGTCGAACGATTCCGCCCCTTGTTTGATGATGGCTTCTTTGTACTTCGCTCCAGTGACAACGGTCCGATGAACGAGCTTCTTGATTTCTTTAAATGGGTTGCCAGTCTTTCGGGACTTCGGTTCAGTCTCGGTGATCAAACCAATAATGTTTGCGCCCTTGCGCTGTAAGAGCATTTCGACGAACTGATTTTGAGTAATAGTTTGCATTAGATAATTAGGGTTAATAGTAGTTCGATTGATAAATATACTGTCGTTATCGCTGACAAGTACAGTATACCACATGCCTTTTCATTTGCAAATAAATTTTTCATTTATCTTTGCTTCGTCCAAACTTTTAACTGAGCCTCTACTAGATCAGCGTCAGGGACTGGTTTCCCCTTATCGCTGACGATGGAGTAGGTCACACGGGCGTTCACTCCATCCTTCAGCATGAGTTTTTTAGCGTGCCAATTTTGAGCAGCGATTGCATCCGTCAAAGAACGATGCTGAGAAATTTTAGAATCATCAGTAATGTTGTGAAGAGTGTACATAATTTTATTTGCAAATAAATTTTTCACGAATTTTTGTATCGAATCAAAGTATCTGCCATATCAGCTATTTGATCCTCTGCGAAACGAAAAGGATTAATTTCTTCTCTCTCACAATACTCCATAAGAGGCTTCCACACTTTGATTTTCATCTGTTCTTCGATATCGGGTTCCCATTTATTCAAGAATAGATTCTTTGCCAATTCTTCGCCACTCCAAGAATCTGGCCAAGAGTGAAGGAAATGCGCCGCCGCCAAGAGGTAAGCCTCACCATCCCACAGGTGACCCGCTTCATCTTCTTCGTATTCATCCTCCTCCTCTTCTTCTTTAAAATCAATAATTTCAGCACCCTCGGAATTTTCCAGTTCAATTGTGTCGATCTCTGCTTGTCCCTTGTTATTGATATTGATATTGATAGATAGTTTATTCATATTCTTGATTAGGT
>Ga0209247_1000068_pt1 | contig 12114 bp, 20 predicted proteins | sample LauGreSBDMM110DN_2_FD_188212 | JGI IMG/M metagenome (GOLD analysis project Ga0209247, IMG submission 188212) | Freshwater lake microbial communities from Lake Michigan, USA - Su13.BD.MM110.DN (SPAdes) (version 2) | ecosystem: Environmental > Aquatic > Freshwater > Lake | place: Lake Michigan... | reverse complement strand
ACATTTATCATTTCACTAGAAAATTGGCGCTCGACCTGGGCGCAACTAAAGAAATCTCCGCTTATTTCAGTAGTGCATGCCCTTTGTATACTCTATAAAGTGTAAGCTCGAGCGAGAAATTCCAGAGAATTTCGGTCGGAGCGGAGCTCATCCGTACAAGGAATATATAGGGCAGACGGTCCAGGATGATTTTCAAATCCGCCTGAACGGCCACATCTCCGACGTGAACAACGGCCGGAAAAGGCACCTGTATAACGCCATTCGTCTACATGGATGGGACAAATTTACGATTGAAATTCTTCACAGTTTCCCCAAGGAAGGGAACTGGGAAGAGCGCCTGGACAAACTCGAGATTCAGGAGATTGCTCAGCGTGGAACCTTGGCCCCAGGCGGCTACAACAACGAGACGGGTGGGAACAGAAACAAGGTGCTTCACGAAGACACCAAGGCGCTTATGAGCTCAGTGCGCTCAGGCGAACTTCACTCCATGTTTGGGAAGCATCATGATGACGAGGCCAAGGAACTTTTGAAAGAGGCGAACCGCAAGCCTGTTCAGCAATGGTCCAAGGATGGGACCCAACTTCTCAGGACGTTCGAGTCGGTCGAGGAGGCGGCAATGGAGTCTGGAGCGTGTAGTGAACATATAGGTAAAGTATGTAAAGGGGCGCGTAAGACGGCGGGGGGGTTTCACTGGAAGTTTGTGAACCCAGAAGATGTTCGGATGAACGAACCTTTGAAGTTTACGAAAATTCAGCAGTGGTCGTTCGACGGCAAGACCCTTATCGCCGAGTATGATACCATACGGGAAGCCACTAGTGCTACAAATAGTGGTTCACGAACTATAAGTAAGTGTTGTAAAGGAAAGGCGCGGTCAGCAGGAGGGTTTAAATGGAAATCCGTCTGAATTTTTTTCTTGGGGACTAGTACAAAGCGATCATGGCGGGTGGACTTATGCAGCTGGTTGCTTATGGCGCTCAGGACGTTTATCTGACCGGTCAGCCCAAGGTGACCTTCTTCCAGGCGGTGTACAAGCGCCACACCAACTTTGCGATGGAGAACATCCAGCAGACTGTGAACGGTACCCCCTCCAACAGCGGCCGTGTGTCCGTGACCATTGCCCGCAACGGCGATCTGGTCGGCAACATGTACGTGGCTCTGCAGCCCACTGCCACCGCCGCCGCGAACCTGACGTCCACCAACGCGGTGATCGATCTGTGCTGGGTTGCTGAGCGCGCCATCGCCGCCGTCGAGCTGACGATCGGTGGTCAGCGCATCGACAAGCACTACCAGACCTGGTTCCGTCTGTACGCCGAGGTGTTCCTCAACGAGGCGGACAAGATCAACTACGGCAAGCTGACCAGCTCCACGATCAACGACGCCACCAACAAGAACTACGTGTACCTGCCTCTGCTGTTCTTCTTCAACCGCAACCCCGGCCTGTACCTGCCTCTGATTGCCCTGCAGTACCACGAGGTGCGCCTGGACTTTGACCTGACGAGCACCTTCACCAGCTACTTCGGTGCCTCTTCCCAGGTGTTCGAGGTGTGGGCCAACTACGTGTACCTGGACACTGAGGAGCGTCGCCGCTTCGCCCAGAAGGGCCACGAGTACCTGATCGAGCAGGTGCAGCACACCGGCGGTGACTCCATCACGGCCACTTCCCAGACGGTGCGCCTGTCCTTCAACCACCCCGTGAAGGAGCTCGTGTGGTGCTTCCAGAACACCACCTCCACTGCCACCAACAGCATGTGGAACTTCTCCACCTCGTGCGCCAACGTGCACGTGACCGTCAACGCCACCCCCGCCATCATCGGCGGTGGCAACCTGCCCCACACCATCGGCGCTCCCCGTATGTTCTCCAACACCTCGGGCGTTTCCAACATCTTCTGGATTGAGGAGGGCTCTCCCATTACGGGAGCCGCTGGCCAGGAGGTTGGCCCCATGAAGGACTTCAAGCTGGTGCTGAACGGCCAGGATCGCTTCAAGGAGCAGCTGGGCAAGTACTTCAACCAGTACCAGCCATACGTCTACCACTCGGGCACCCCTTACCCCGGTGTGTACGTGTACTCCTTCGCCCTGCAGCCCGAGGAGCACCAGCCCACCGGCACCTGCAACTTCTCTCGCATTGACAACGCTCAGGTGTCCCTCAACATGAAGGCCCTGACCACGCCTCTGCAGAAGATGTTCGCGGTGAACTACAACATCCTGCGCATTCAATCCGGGATGGGTGGGCTCGCGTTTTCAAATTGATCTTACCATGTTTATTTTTATGTGGTAGGACTTGTAAAATATCAAAAAGCCAAAAAATACGGGCTTCGGCCCCAAGAACGTTCAAGGTTCTTGAGGTTGAAACTTAAAGAATATCTTACTATAATGGTAAGATGGATATCCCTCAGCTCAAAAAGTGCTCATGCTCTCGAGCACCCCAGTCGTTGGATCAATTTTTGGATAAAAACGACAAAGAAGTGGCAACCTGTCTGAAGTGTCGTGAGAAGCAACGTAGACACGACAAGAAACCTGAACGGCGTGAAAAACATAATGAATTGCAGAAGGAAAAGGAATATTACAAGGATTGGAGAGCGAAGCAATTGGAAGAGAGACCAGGTGAATATAGGAAACATAATAACGAGATCTCTAAAGAATGGCATTTCAAAAATCCAAATTATACGGCTGAATGGAATCGAACTCATGTAAATGCACGATTGAATGCTGTAAAATCTGCGGCAGAAAGACGAGGTATCGAGTGGCATCTCACGGACGACGAGGCGAAGGTGATGATGGTCAGCTCGTGCATTTATTGCAATCACATCGACCTTGAGGTTCGCGTGAACGGCATCGACCGCCTAGACTCGAACGTCTGTTATACGGTTGAAAACTGCCGCCCATGTTGTAAAGATTGCAACTATATGAAAGGAACATACGATCCCAAGACCTTCATAGAACGCGCCAAGAAGATTGCCCTGTGTGATACCGAGTTTCCAGAGGTTCCAAACTGTGGCGAACACAAAAAGATTAACCGCAAAAAACCTACAGCCCCACAACCTGCCACGTCCCCTTCGGAGCCGAAAACTCTTCCTCTATGATTCCGGTGTTGAATTCCGGGCTACAACATATGTAAATTTTGTTCAATTCCGGGAAGGTACGAGCATTAAAGTGCCCCTCCAAAAGCACGAGAACTCCCGTGGCTCCGTGCGGCTCAAATTGGTGAAAGGATCGGCCCACTACTGTGAACTCGCACCTTTCAGCGATTTGATTCATAATTACCTCAAGATGAGAAGCTTTGGAGACCCATACGCCTTCGACGTGTCCGATGAGGTGATTCATCTTGTTACTCTATGGGTTGCTGATTTTATATGCAATTAATCCGAGCGCCATCATGATGAAAATAAGAGCGAAAAATGGGCGACCCACCGTCTGGTCCTGCTCATTCTTCGTCTCGACAAAATTGGAGACGCCCAGTGCAAGGAACAGCAGCACAAAGAGACCAAGGAAAATCGTATAAAGGTCAGATGCCATTTATTATTATAAAAGATTAAAATAAATGGAAGAGCTTGTGAAAGACACTACGATCGTTAACGCTGAACTTGTCAAGGCGTTGACCCTCCTGATGCCGGGCGAGTCCATCGAGGCTATCCTTGACCAGACAAAGAACATTATGCTGAAGCGCGTGTTCAACTCTATCAAGACGCAGAATTTCACGACGGTTATTCATTTGGTCGAAGAGCTCAAGTCCGGTGGCCTGTCTGAAGACGACGCCAGGATCGTCCTGTCCTGGTTGGCACAGGATGATGAGAAGACCAAAGCATTGGTGGATTCTGACCTCGTCATTTCTATTTTCAAATTCATTTCAGATTTGAAACCTACGGGTAGTAACCGCCGGGTCTGGTGTTGTACCCGCCCGAAGGCGCACTAGCACCGGAAATGGTGGTCCAGAAGTACATGAGGAACAGGCCCATCACCATAAGGGTGGCAGCCTTGATCATCTCATTAGCAAACTTGCGGCGATATGCCGACAAGAAGGACTGGAGACCAAACACTATGAGCGCCATACCAACCACAAATATCAGGCCTGGTGCTAACATTTAATAGTTAAGGACATTTTTATTTAGTACACCATGAACTTTGCCTACCTGGATACCCGGAGTCTCTTGGAGTCTGTCCTCGCGGTCCCACAGCACGACCCCATTCCCACGATTCCATGCGAACTGGGGCCTACATGGGAAAGCTTTTCCGATGAGCTAGGCAAATTTAAGATGGAATTCGTCAAGGCCAAAGCCGAGCTGACCCGCAACATGGCGGAACTCAATCAGAAGCGTGAAGAAATAAATGTTCTCAAGATGATGATTGATAACATCAACTCCGAGGGCTTAAAAGAAAAGGTTGTAGAGATATTAGACAATTACGAGTCCGAAGAGGGAATCAATGCCCTGACTCAACAATGTGGGGAAATCACAGGGAGGCTGGAGGCGATGAAGAAGGTGCTGCTGAACACTGGCGCTGAAAGGTACGCCCGTTTTACATGTTTTGTTTGCATGGACAAGCTCGTTGACCTTTTCATCGACCCATGTGGGCACGTCATCTGCGACTCGTGTTGGGTGATGACGAAGAACAAGGACCAGTGCCCAGGGTGCCGCGGTAGGATACATGGAGCCAGGAAGATTTATACTATGAACTAGACGGGGTGCGCTATATAATGAATAATAACAACCGGTTCCATAGTATAACGGTCAGTACATGAGACTCTGAGAGTTGCGAATCTTCGTTCGCAACTCGGGGGCATCTCGAAATGGGAGTTCGATCCTCCCTGGAACCTCCCTCGACCTGAACACGTCGTTAAAATGTTCACAAACCTGACTTTGGCGTAGTGGTAACGCGATGGATTGTAGCTCCACAGATCGGGTGTTCGAATCACCCAAGTCAGATCCGAGAGGGGGCTGCGAATATGATTGGCCTCATATGAGCATCCCAAAAGGCTCGCCACCTTCCTCTCCCCATGCCCCGATAGCTCAGTCGGTAGAGCGTCAGACACCCTTGAAGGGCTGATTTGTTAAGGCGAGACTTGCTCTCGCCCCTGCCATCTGAATGTCACAGGTTCGAAACCTGTTCAGGGCGTTTTTTGAAGCGGCCTTCGGTCTCCGCTTAAAAAAACGCAACGTATAAACTATAAAATGGCTGTCCGTCTCGTAGACTCTATGGGCAACGATGCAGCCATCGTACAGGCCGCACGAGTCTCTTATGGAGACGGCACCAAGTCTGTCAGCGATGACCGGGCTCTGATCCGCTATCTCATGCGCCACAAGCACACGACGCCGTTTGAGATGGTTGAGTTTAAATTTCACATCGCGGCGCCAATCTTCGTGGCGCGTCAGTGGCTCCGGCACCGCACAGCCTCTGTGAACGAGTTGTCGGCTCGGTACTCTGTCGTACCGGACGAGTACTTTTTGCCCGACGAGCTCCGTCAGCAGTCTACGAACCGCGGGCAGGGTGGCGAGGAGCCGTACGAAGGCGGTGATCTTCTCCTCCTCAAGCAAAAGGCTTCGTGTGACATGGCTTTCCATACGTACGAGGAACTCATCAAGAAGGGAGTCTCCCGTGAGTTGGCTCGGACGCACCTGCCCCAATCCACATTTACTGAATTTTATTGGAAAATTAATCTCCACAACCTCTTGCACTTTCTCCAACTCCGCATGGAGGATCACGCCCAAAAGGAGATTCGGGACCTGGCGAAGCAGGTCTATGAGCTCATCAAGCCCATATGCCCCATGACGTGTGAGGCGTTTGAGGACTTTCGTCTCGGTTCGGTGACTCTGTCGCGTATCGAGGTTGATGCAATTAGTGATGTGAAATACGAAATCCCTGGTCGTGGTGAGAATCAGGAATTCCAAGAGAAGCTGACCACCCTGAACCTAGCAGCTCCTCCAAAGACTCTTGTGCAGCGACTCGTTATGTGTTTTTCAAAGTCTTAAAGGTTTTAAAATTATTCAAAGAATGAAGGCTAAAATTCCAGGTGCGTTACGGGAGCAGGTGTGGGTTCTTTATTGCGGTGACCGTCTGTTCAAGCACAAGTGCCTTGTGACCTGGTGCGAGAACGTCATGGACCCCTTCAATTTTCACGTAGCCCATAATCAGCCCGAAAGCAAAGGAGGTGCAACCGACATCAACAACTTGCGCCCCATATGCGCCAAGTGCAACGCGTCTATGGGCGACGACTACACGATTGACGAGTTTTCTGCTTTATCAGGGCCCAAGCACACGAGGCACTTGTGGGAGTGCTTCAGACACTCAGGAACTTCATCTTCTCCTGTGTCTTCACCTGGAAAAACATGAAAATAAAAACCAACAAGGGGAGACTACGAAGCTCACCGAGTTGGCGATGATCGTACCCACCTACCCCCTGAAAAGGAAAGGGGACATTCTTGATGAAATTTCGTGCACCATACACAATAACACCTACAATTCCAAATTGTACAGAAACCTCCAAGAATGTCATCCATTTTGGTTTAGTCTTGTCCAATTTTGGTGTAAAATTGTCAACAAGTCTGGAAACGAAGAACGCAAAGATGAAGCAAAGGATACCAACCCACGCGACGCCCAATGTCCGAAGTACGGCATAATTCATATTACTACTATTAAAGAAAAAAGTCCTTGATAAGTTGGGGAGAGTTCCCCGAGGCTCCAATAACATAATTGGTACGTGTATCGGTCTTATGAAAATTGAATTTTCATACAAGTGAGCCGAAAATCCGAGTTCGATCCTCGGTTGGAGCAACCCCTGTAGTATAATGGATAGTATAGCGATCTTCTAAATCGTTGATGTGGGTTCGATACCCACCAGGGGTGCGCATCAGTGCTGGAGCTAGGTCTAACAGGGAGGGCTTAAGATCCTCTGGCGAAAGCCGCACGGGTTCAAATCCCGTCTGATGCATTTTAATAATTATGAAATAATAATGGAGTGTCCAGTATGTCTGGAACCTCTAGCAGGAACTGTTGTGCACTTGGGATGTTGTAACAACCAATTGCACATACAGTGTTATCTTCCAAAATGTCCTTTATGTAGAGCAGAGCTTCCAGTTCCCAGAACTGTTCATACCATCGTACCTGTTCCTGTAACTATTATAGAACAGAGACCGGAGATTCCACGCCGATTTTTGATAACAAACATGCTTTTAGTGTCGGCGTTATTTAGTTGCGGATACGTTATTTTTGTTACTCAAAAACCTTGAATACAATTATATGGATTTTATAAAATGCGAGTGGGAGGGGTCAAAGGCGAACGTGACTCTCTCTGTCAAAGACTATCCAACAGGGGGAGTGGAGCTCGAGGTGCTCAAGCCAATGATTCACGAAATTCGTGAAAATGCGACCGATATGATTATCAAAGCAGATTTATCAGGCGCTGGTATTGTGAGAATAGAACGGTTCAAAATGATCGTCAAGATTGTCGGGGAGGTTGTGGAGTACACGCGCGACGACAATCTCCTCAGACGAATTGAGTTTGTAGGTACAGGATTTGTGTTCAGGATGTTCTACCATCCCATCAGTTTGGCCATACCCAAGTACTTCCGCGATATGGTTGTGTTTTTATAAACTTGGAAACCTCTAGGATGTCCTTGGATTGGCTGCGTTTCCAACCGGACGATGAGGCTAAGATTCTTTACGTGGAGATCCTCATGGGCCGCCTTCTCGAGCTTCAACCAAGCACCAAGGAGGCTACAGACGAGTTTTGTGAGGAACTTTACCCAGTTCTTGACCAAATTCAGGAGCTGTGTCTCGCACGTGGGTTGAAGCAGTCGTGTTCGGCCAACATGGACGGAGCGTCAGTCCGTCGTATCAAGCCCACTATCATTATGCGAATGATCTGGAACGTCTATGATCACACCAAGAATTGTATTTTACTCCAAAATTGTCAAGTATCTGGAGGGGGGACGTTTGTGAATACACTCGTCGGAGCTGTAAAAGGGTTCCTTCCACCATTCATGAGAAATATGATAACTCTAGTTCCTAGACAAAATCAGGATGATGAAAGCGATGATGAGGACGAGGATGGGTCTGAAGCGTGCAGTGAAGAATCTGATGAGATAATTTAGGTCGAAAGTTCTCTCGAGACCAATATCACCATTTATTGCTGATTTCACGAGGCCTATGAGTGGCTCATCGTCCACAGATTCTTGCTTTGCAAGTGGTTCTCCAACGCAAAATATACGCAAAGGAAACCTGTTCAACTGAAAGTCCACCGAGACCTTCATGAGCTCCGCTTCAAAAGGGGCAATCTTCTTGGCGCATTCGAGACTTATAAGGTACGCGTGAGTCCCGAGTGCTTGTCCTTCGTACAACGATTGTATAACATCCTTATCTTTGGCTATAGGAAGTAGAGGTCCTAGATGGATAATATCCCATGGAATTCCCTCTGCGTCTTCCAGGACTTGTGCCAATTTTGAAACAAAATCAGGAACAAGTCGGACATCGTCCTCGAAGACGAGGGCGGATGGGTATTGCTTCTCTACAATGTCGCGCCACACGCGGGTATGACTCATTGAGCATCCGTACTCTGATGGGTTGACGTAGAGTCCTCTTGGGGGGGCGATTCGTCCATCTGTGGCTGGGAAGAACTCGACTGCAAATCCTTCTCGCTCAAACTCTGATGCAGCACTTCGTCGTCTGTCGTCTCGCTTTTCGAGATTGATGCAGTACGTGTGCATTTGTATTCATCCTCATATTTTGAACCAATGACAAACGCATCAATCAGGTCAAAGATCTGCCACAGGAGAGTTGCCTGAACCAAAGTTTTACAATTGTCTGGGAAAAACCTGAGAACAATGAATGTAAGGAGAGTGTACCCTACATTCACAACTAGATTCAGTTCACGAAAGAGGATATACGCCAAGTATACAACAACAGCTAGTATAAGCTCGTTCCTCATTACCAAATCAACTTAAAAAAAGAAGGCGCGAAAAACATCAAGGAATATGAGCGACCTCCTGGTATTCTACCCACAGGGCAAGTACCTGTACATAGAGTTCCTGGGGGCCAATTACGTCAGGCGCCAACCCAAGACGGCACTCGAGGCTGCAGAATTCATGATGTCAATCAAACCCATAGTTCAACAACTTGATGATTATGTTATCAAACACGGTCTCAAGGAGGTTATCGAACTGAACCTCAAGGGGGTTCCAATTTCTAAACTAAATTCAGAGACGGCAATCCACCTCATGAACCTCATGGTGGAGATCCGACCGGACAAGGGCATTCTGGAAAAGATTCGCATCACAAATAGCAACCCGTTATTTAGCATGGTTTACAAGAGCGTGAAGACCAGGCTACCGACGCGCGTTTCCAGCATAGTGGAGTTTGCGGAAAATGACAAATTTTTTTAGGTGCGCTAAAAATTATGGAACCAGCTAGTAAGATGAAAGAGGATGAGTGGCACGACAAGGAAGAGGCGTTCCTTAAAAAGATTGAAATGCAGTGTAACGCATATCACGCGTACTTCAATAAAGACTATACATATTACCACAGATTGTCAGCTAGGTTCAACATCCCCATCCTCATCATATCCTCTGTCAACGCACTTACGGCAATTTCTCTGAATGAATTCTTGTCTCAAAATTACGTGAGCATTCTTAACGCGGTGTTGTCGGCTGGCACTGGTATTCTCGGATCTATTCAACTGTACATGAAAATTAACGAGAAGATGTCAAACGCACTACGGTCGGGAATCCTCATGAAGCGTCTTGCGCTCAAAATTTCAAAAGAGTTGAGCATCGACCGAGAGCAGCGTGGAACGATCGGTCAGCAATTCCTTCAGGAGTGCTTTAGCGAGTTTAACGCGGCTCTTGAACAGGCGAACCCTATAGAGAAGAAGATTCAGAATTTCCTGGCACTGGGGCAGACGCCACCAACCAAAGTCACAAACTTCATGAACCTTGCGGCGGCGGCCGTGAGCAGTCTCACGCCCAGACGGTCGACGGTAGAAATCGATGAAGAGTTTACTTCATATGGAAGGATGACACTTCCCGGGGCGCCCCGTTCCAAAATGCTTTGGGGTCTGCTTGGTACAACTCGTAAAGCCGAAGGTTCTCCTCCCGAATCAGTTTCTCCTCCGAATCTGAACGAGTCAATCCGGGAGGGAGAGTCTCCAAGAGCACGGGTCGGAGAGCCATGAGTTCGGGCGTTCGCAGTGCAGCGACAGCAAACCCTAAATCTAAATCAAACCCCGTTTTCACGTCCCGGAGCCAATAGTGCTGACACGCCTCCCTGGTCTCTTCAATCACACACCACCCCTTGATCATAGCGGTATCTATACCCTTCTGATCAAGTGAGCGCTTTAGTATCGCGAGGTGGTGAATCACCGCCCCAGGAACGTTGTGAATTTTGATCCGGACGGCGGCACGTTTCACAATATCCTCCATATTACATCAATAACTTTTTGTTTCCTTATATAAAATGAGTTTTGGTTCATTTATATCGGGTGGTTTGCTTGTTCTTCTGCTCATCATTATCCTAGCGAATGTATTGCCTGTAGCACCGCCAAATTGTCCAGTATTTGCGTCGCCGAGTCCTGCATAAAAAAATAACACCCTAGATTAACAATGACAGAACTGGATCCAATTCTCACGCCAAGCGCATCACGCTTCACAACCTTTCCTATACGGTACCCGGATCTATGGGCGCTATATAAGAAGGCTATCGGTTCCTTTTGGACGGTCGAGGAGATTGATCTCGGCTCGGACCTCAAGGACTGGGACAAACTCAATAGCGACGAACAGCACTTCATCAAGATGGTTTTGGCTTTTTTTGCAGCATCAGACGGAATTGTTTTTGAGAATTTAGAGTTGAATTTCACAAAGGATGTTCAGATCTCAGAGGCGCGGTCATTTTACGCGTACCAGGGGTTCAACGAGAGCATCCACGGCGAGACGTATTCGCTGATGATTGACAAGCTCGTGAAGGATCCGGAGGAAAAGGCGGGACTCTTTCGAGCCATAGAGACTGTCCCCGCGGTTAAACAAAAGGCTGAATGGGCAATGCAATGGATGAGTCCGGACTCTCCTTTTGCGCAGCGGCTGATAGCTTTCGCGTGTGTGGAAGGCATCTTCTTCTCGGGATCATTTTGTGCTATATTTTGGCTCAAAAAGCGGGGCCTCATGCCTGGGCTCAGTTTTTCCAACGAGCTGATTTCCAGGGACGAGGGGCTCCATCAGGAGTTTGCAGTGACGCTCTATTCACACCTTGCGGAAAAATGCCCTTCCAAGGATATCCACAAGATTGTTCAGTGGGCTTGTGAGGTTGAGAGCGAGTTTATCACCGAGGCGCTTCCATGCAAACTGATAGGCATGGACGCTGGAGAAATGACGCAGTACATTCAGTTTGTGGCGGATCGCCTGATGAATCAGTTTGGAGAACAGCCAATTTATGGCGTGAAGAACCCTTTCGACTGGATGGAGACCATCTCGTTGGAAGGGAAGACCAACTTCTTTGAGAAGCGGGTTGGAGATTATTCAAAGCATATGGTTGTAGAGGGTGATGAGATTCGCTTTGACGAAGAATTCTGAAAGAATCTTCGGGGGTGAAGAATTCTGAATTCTGAACGACTACTTGTACATCTGATAGTACCCTGAAGCACGAGGCACGAGGCGCATCAAAAACCCAACAATCAGAATGTAAACCAAAGCATGGAGCAGAAGGCCTGGGAATGTTGCCAGTCCCTCTGCGCTAGCGACCCAACCACCAAGGATTGCCCGAACCGCCTTGTACATCGCCGGGTTGGCGACGAGGACATAGGCCAAAAAGGGAATCACGTAGAAGTTGAGCTGAGACATTTAATTTTAGTTGAGAATTTATTAACACGCGCCGGTGATTTCAGAGGGCTCCATTCTGGCGTGGGCGTCTGGGCGGTGGTACTTGGACACCTTCTTGCCGTAGACCAGGCTCGTCACGAAGCAGGAAAGAAGCACAAACACCAGGGCGTGCAGGAGCAGACCCAGGTTGCTGGGGAGGCCACTGCTGTTGGCGATCCACGAGCCGAGCAGGCTGCTGGTCAGCTTGAAGGTCTCGGGGTTGGCGACGAGGAAAAAAACGATAAAGGGAACAACATTCTTGCTCATTTCACTGTGC
>Ga0209247_1000061_pt1 | contig 12793 bp, 21 predicted proteins | sample LauGreSBDMM110DN_2_FD_188212 | JGI IMG/M metagenome (GOLD analysis project Ga0209247, IMG submission 188212) | Freshwater lake microbial communities from Lake Michigan, USA - Su13.BD.MM110.DN (SPAdes) (version 2) | ecosystem: Environmental > Aquatic > Freshwater > Lake | place: Lake Michigan... | reverse complement strand
CCAATATTGCATCCAATATCGATAAAAAGATCGCCTTCTTGAAATTCAATTTTATTTATATCAAATTCATTTTTTTGAATACCGGCAAGCGTTCCTCCATAACAACTGTCATTTAACGGGTGAAAAAAACAAAAATTACTATTGTTTAGTGAGATACATGTTTTATGGACTTGCATTTTAATATAATGCCCAAGAGAATTCGTTTTATCAAATACTATTTGCTTCTTTCAATGATATTATCTAACTTTACTTCCAGTTTATCAAATCTAGCGTTAATGTTCTCCGAGAATTTATTAAGGTCTTCTTTATTGACGTATTCTTTAGGAAGGGCTATTTCAATCCCATAGATTTTCTTTTCAAGATCAGATACCTTATCTTCTTGTTTATCTATCATTTGGAAGTTTCTTTTGAAAATCCAAGCAGCTAAGAAGCTGAGAATAGATAATGCTATATTAAATAAAGTTTGCCAATCCATACCTGTTCCTGTTATTGAATTCATGTTGGTTATTTAATGTAAGTTTATTTTAATTGGGTTTTGAAGCGCCGAGACAGAAAAAGAGCGACTCTCTGAAAATAGAAAGTCGCTGCCTTTTGATTGGCTGCATTTTTTGCAGTCATATCGTCTTTTTAATGCTTTAATTTCATTGGAAGAACCAACACTAAAGTTCATACAATACTCTACACTATAGAAGCTCTGCGTGGATAAAAAAGATACAAAAGTTCACAGACTGACTGGCTCGCATTTTCCACCAGCACAAGCAGCTTCTTGAGTGTGACTCGTCTCGTCTTCATCTTCAATAAGTTTAGTGAAATCAACCTGTGACCATTCTGCCCGAAGCTTATTAAACTTTTCTTCATCTTCAGTGGTTATAATAGCTTCCATTGGAGCTTGTTGATAAATTTTGTCTCCTGAATAAGGCAATAATGAAACAGCAGTAAAATGCTCTTGGTTCTTGTAAAGGTACTCCGTAACGGTTTTCCATTCGCTGTCTTTAACGATAACTGTGCAGCTAACTGAATGATTCAAGGGTTTCTTGTTGGATTCGGTTGTCCCACAATTTACCCAGTTGGTTTGTGTTAGCTTAATAAGTTCCAAATGTTCAATTGCATTAATATCAGACTTAATCTTGACGTTCTCATCCACTTCAATAGGGAATGTAATAACGTCATCGACCTTGTTCGCACTCCATACGCTCTCTTCGCAAGCATGTTCATTAAACATCTTAAAGAACTTATAGACGTTATCTTCCTTGTTGACCTGAATTCGGCGGAAGTATTTGCGAGCGTGATGAGGGTGAATTCCAGAAGCAGCAGACAATACAATTGAATTGGTTCCTTCTGGCTTAATACAAGTTACTCTAGAGGCTTGATTGACTCCAATCTTCTTGGCCCATTCAATATTAGTGTTAACCGATACTTTAGCAGCTTCTCTTTGATATTTTGGATTGAAAAGGATATCTGGATTATCCATCATACCAGTGATAGAAACTCCAAGCAAAGCTTCTTGTTCGGTTAATTCTTCTGATGTATGACCAAGATAAGGGAAAGATGTATATGCTGCTTGCAATGTGCCTATCAATGAAGCAGCCCAAGAAGCGTTTTTAAAATCTTCTAGAGACTTAACTTTAGCGCCATTAATAGAAGTGAGGTTACAGAACTGGAATCCACAACGGCCATCTTTAGTAATAGGGATAAAAGAAATCTCAAAGCAAGGATTTAAAAGTTGATCCTCGTCAACAACATATAGGAATCCCGGCTCACCAAACTCTTTAGTCTTATTAATAAGAGTTTCAAATTCTTCGTAAGAAGTCTTACCGCGAATAATAATAGCAGAGTTATTTGACCTAGCTCTCTGAGGATTGTCAAGAAACCAGTTGCCAGTCTTGGCGTTCATCATGTCTTTATCTTTAGCGTCAAAAATAACGCTACAAGCAGAGCGGCGAATGCCTCCTGACAAGACTGCGTCAGCACAATGCATTAAAGTGTCATAAGCATTAATTGTTTTAAGGCGAGTCTGGTTGCCGTCTTCAATGATAGTATCGAGAAGCAGCTTAACCTTAAATAAACAATTCTTAAGACCTTTATAGCCGGGAGCTTTGCCGCCGCCAGTTTTAAGTTTTGCGCCTTTAGCGCGAATTTTACTATAATCAAAAACAATCTTGCGCCCAGAATAAGCGGTGTTCTTGAAATAACAATTTAATAGAGCTTCAATAGAATCGCCCCAACCTTCAATACTATCATTTATAGTATAAGTGATTACTGCTCCCGTCTTATCTTTAGCACTAACAAGATCAGGGAGTCTATTGAGGAACTTATCAGTGATACCAAATCCAACACCAGTACCACAAAGAAGAGTATAAAAGGACTCAGCAAAAGAACGAATAGAATCAATATGACGGACACCACAATTAAAGATCCTTCCATTATGCGCTTCAACAGCTTTACCGCCGAATTGCATACTCCGCATTGAAGGCGTGACCTTCCTTTCTCTAACCAAATCGAAAGCTCTTGAAATTTCATTTTTATCTTCTTTTGATAGGCTCTTAAACCTCTTCAAGTGCATGGTCTCAACTCTTGTAACCGTCTCGTCCCATGTCTCTCTACGCTTCTTTTTTTCATCGTATTTTGCGTATTTCGTCACGAACGTAAAGTTCGCCATTTCGTCTAGAAAGTTAATAGCATTGCTCATATAGGAATAATAAATTACACCGAGTGAAAACTAATTCGGAAAACCAAAAATTAAAGAATTACCCTGTTCGTGTGCTTTGCGCCACGACGTTTCTTAGAGTACTCTTTTAGAGACTTCTCTTTAACGGGGTCTACTCCTTGTTCTTTCTCTCTCTTCTCAGAAAGCTCTTTAGAAGTATCCCACATTTCACCAAGATTATAATTCTTTCTCTTCGTCTTTTCGACAAAGTCTCGCTCAGAACTTGCGTTTATTCGTGTGTCTACACTTACATTTGGAGGGAGGAAAATTCTTTGCCATTTTTCTCCATCTTCATGATATACTTTCTCTGCATCCAACGCAAGGAAAACTTCTTTATATTCTTTTGTTTTAGGATTTTGAAAAATGTAGACTGGCATATTAAAAAAGAGAAAGAATCTGTTCTGTAGCCTTTCTGACGGTGAACTGGTCTTGGAGCTTCAAGCCTTCTTGATTTATTTTACTCTGCTTCACCCTAGCGATGGCTTTTTCGCAACCTTCGATAAAAGCGTCTTCAGACCATTCAAAAATATTTCCTTGATTAAATTCTTGACCTTGATGGAAGAACATGTTGTCATAAGCAGGAGTTTTCCCGCAGGGGTCCAATAAAACAGAGTTTTTATCATTTGCCCAAGCAGTGTAAGCATGGGCGTTAACAATGACAGAATGTTTACCTATTGCAACAGATTGAAACTCTGGCAAAGCCCAACCTTCGCCGCCAGAAGCCCCAAGGATAATGTCTGCTGAATTTAAAAATTCATTATAAAGATTAGTCTGAGCCATGTGACCGAAGAAACTAACATTGAAAAACTTTTTACCTTCGACCGCCATGTTAATTAACTTGGTATTATCTTCTTGAGAAATGAAACTGTTATAAAGAGCGCACTGTAAAGAGTATTTACTATTGTTTGCGTATTTGTTGACCCATGCACGGATAGCTTTTACATGGTGCTTGCGTTTCTCAAATTTACCACATAGATTAAACGTAATCCTTCCATCATTAAAATACGTCTTGTTCGTGGCTTTAAAATTATTTGAATCAAAGAACAGGGGCAAATAAGAAGTATTATCTACCCCATGTTCGTTGAATACTTTAACAGAATAAGGAGAGGAGACCAATACCTTGTCATTATTTTTTAAGATATTAATTTCAGCCTGAGTGAGGGCGTCAAGTTCATGAAACGTAAGGAGAAATTGCCTATCACTATAAGATTCAAGTGAACCATTAATATGCCATAGTTTAAAAACTGGGTCTTTTCTTGAATGATATCGAAGACCTTTTTTCAAACAAGAGTTAATCCAATTCTTAAAATCTTCTGTCATCTCTTCCTGCCCAAAATCAGGAGCGCCAATCATGAATAATGATGGCTCCAACTTCAAAGAATAAAAATCTTTGAGAAGTTGAATTGAAACCTGACCAAAGCTGGTCGAATTTACTGGAAGATGTAAGGCAAATTTCATGTTAAATCAAGCCGTCATCATCTGCGCTGACCTGATTAACTGGGGCTTTAGCGGATACCTTGGGAAAAGGGCGAGGAGCAATATTTGCTGATGGATCAGAAGAGGGAGAGCCTTGAGTCCCAGTAAGAGTCTCATATTGAACCTTCTCCATAAAAATCTGAAAGTCAGGAGAACCATCGTTCTTCTTCTTGTTATTTGGAAAGACAATAATCTTGACTTCGTCAAAGTTGTCCTTGATGTCTTTAAGTCGGAATTTTCCGGTTAGATACTCAGAACCACTAGAGCCCTTGCGGCTCCAAAGTGCGCCAAGTTCGCGTCGAATTGCATTACTTTCAGTATTGCTAGTATTAGGAGTAGGAGTAGGAGTAGACATAATTTATGCAATAAATACTAGCCCCTTGCAACCAAAAAGTAAAAACGATTTATACAAAATCTTGCATCTCTTTGCTCTCAATTTTAGTCTTCAAAAAATCAAGAGCTTTTTTGTGTAAAGTGATGGCTGTCTGATATGTTACTCCCAGTTCTTTTGATATATTTTTCCATTTGCGAGAGGACTTGTCTCCATAGTATCTCAACATGATTATCTTCTCAAGTCTTTTGTCTTTCATTTGAGAAAGAAGATTAAAAACAAAGTCTTTCTTTTCTTCAAAATCGTTTGTTTCTTGAGAAAGGCTAGCTACTATATTTTTTTGATTTTCATCATCAAGAGAAATAGTCCACTTATGTTTAGTAATGTTTGTTAAGCATTTGTATTTTACATGGTTAGCTAGCCAAGTTGAAAATTTACTATTTTGGGTCTCGTCAAAGCTAAGAGTACATTTGTAAATAATGTAATCTTTTTCATTGGCAAGATCTTCTGCGCTTATTCCTCTTTCTTGAAGAATCTTATTGTATTTCTTAAATACGTCGAAACACAGAGGCGAGTGCCTTTCTATAAGAGTTTTTAATGATTGATTGCATTGTTGAAGTTTTACCTTCGTTACAAGGTCGTTGTCAGTTGAGTCTACCATACGTTAAGAGCTTGCCTTCTTTTGCGAAAATGTCAAGATTTTTTTTCACGATGGCTTTTAAATATTTTTCAGGAGATGCATGCTCCCAACGAATGTGATAGTCAGAATGTTTTCTAAGAATAGGATCGTTCCTTCTTTCGTCATCGTTTGCAGGAGCGCAAATTGAACCGTCTTTAAAAAATTTTTCAACATAAATTAAAAACCCTTTATTTTCTTCCTTTAACCAGACGCCTTCATCACTAGGATATTCGAAGTGCCTAATATCAGTTACACAAAAAATATCTGACTGTTTAAAATTTTCAGATTTTTTATAAGCTTCGATTTCAGACTGAAGCTTTTCTATCCAATACCTACCTTTAGTATTTTGCCGCATTGTTCTTGCGTGATTTACTAACTCATGTCTTACTTTGTTTTTGTCTTCAGTAGAGCAATTAAAAATATCAACATTGTATTTTTCTAAGATAAAAGAGAACAAGTCTTTTTTTAAAGAATCTGCCAAAGCAAATCTAACTACGTTTACTCCAAAGTCTTCTAAGCAAATTTCTTTTAGTAATTTATAGTAAGTATCCTTACCGACAGTAGCAGCACCTGCAATACCTAGAAACTGGTTAGACATAGTAAAGGATAGTATTTAAGAAAGGCTAGTTTGTAAAAGGAACTGCCAGCTTTATGATTTTTCTTTGAGTTAAAATAGGAAAGGCTTGTCATCTCTAAGGGATTAGAGATTTTAATTATGATCAAGAGTTACCCATTTCAATCCTTCGCAGTCTGTTTATCAGATTTTCAGCCCTCTTAAGAGAGCCTAGCTAATGACTAACTCTTTGTTTAAGTTCTTTGTCTTTGCGGGTGGGATTTTTCTTAGGACGAACTGCCAGCTTTTTCTTTTGAGAAAAATGAGGTTTCAGCTTTTTCAAAGTCTTCTCCTTGCGGAACGTCGCCTTTTCCCGAAATGGCGTTGGATTTATTAGGTCCAGTTGACTAGGGTCTTTTTACGGGCCTGATGTCTCTGATGCGTTTAAGCTGGGGTATCCCCAGCAGGCTATTCACCCAGACAAAGAACTGCTTCATCCTACTCAGGAGATTTGGTTTTGTCAAAAATCTTTTCGCGCATTTCGTTGAAAATCAACAACAGGTTCTTGATGTCATTCTCCACGACTGAAGCTGGGTTGCATCTCTCAGATTCATTTTCAATTAAAGTGCAATAAGAATTAATAATTTCAGCAATAATAAAAGATGTTTTAGGTGAGATGGTTACATTTTGCTCATAAGCATCGAATTTCTTAGATAGAATCCAATAATTATTATTTTTAAAAACCGCTTTCTTTACTATTCCATTCTTTTCAAATTCTTCAAGAGTGCAGAGAATGCAAGCTCTTTCAGATTCTGGATTCTCAGAAATAGTAAGCAACTTAGTGAAATCATTCTCACAAAAACTGTCATTTTGAAAATACCACTGATATAGTTTTATCGACGCATCTGCGATTGTCATATTTAATCATATAAGAATGCCAGAAAAAGCTCCAAATAAACTTGATTTTTTGCCTTTGCCATGCGAGGATACTGTCGATGAGACTTTCTTGGCATGAATATGGATGTGTGATGGCCCTTGCTGCTTCCTCTAGAAGCGAAGACCCCCATACTAAAGTTGGGGCTTGCATCTTAAACAAAGAGGGCAGAGTAGTTTCAACAGGGTACAATGGCCTGAAAAAGGGATTCCCAGTCAAAGACTGGATGAAGAAAGAAGAAAATCGCCCAAGGAAGAGAGAGATAATGATTCATGCGGAAACTAACGCTTTATCCTTAATAAGGAAAGGAGAGGCAGAAAGCATATGCTTAACGCTGTCCCCTTGTTTCGCTTGCGCTAAAGATATAGTCTCTCATGACATCCAAAGAGTTTTTTATATCAAAGAATATGGTCAATGCAACAAATTCAAAGAAATCTTTGACTTTTATAAAGTTCATTATCAAGAATTAAAAGAAGAGAATATCCTTAAAATTAAATCTCATTTACAATCATGGATATAGAATCAATCGTCCCGGTTAAATTCGTAAAACTGAGCAGCCAAGCAGTCACTCCAACTCGCCAAAAAACTGGAGATGCTGGTTATGATTTATATGCGACTGAGAGCATTAAAATTAAGCCGATGAGCCGCGCTCTCGTTAGCACTGGCCTTTCAATCGAACTACCTCAAGGCTATTATGCGAGAATTGCCCCTCGTAGCGGTTTGGCAATTAAAAATGGAATTGATGTCCTTGCTGGGGTTGTTGATTCTAGTTATCGTGGAGAAGTCAAAGTAGTTTTAATGAATCTAAGTATTGACCTTGCGAGTATGATGGGGCTTACTCCAAGTATCGCTGGCTCAAATTTTGATTTTAATATTAAAGCTGGAGACAGGATTGCCCAATTGATTATTGAAAAATATCATGCTGTTGATTGGCAACATGTCACCCAACTTTCTTCAAGCGAAAGAACGGGCGGATTTGGAAGTACTGGCGGATAACTCTACTTATGCCTTACCTAAGCGCCTCAATTCCAACTCAAACAGCATACTTAGACACTTCATTCCTTGAAGACTCTCCGCCAAGGCAAACGGGAAAATGGATTCCTGTTGAAGTATTCTCTATAGTGTCAATCACAAGAAGGTGTTTACTGTTTAATGTGATGAGCGAATGCGGGGCGCAGTTTGCCAGAGTTCCAATTCATTATTTATCAAAGATTCCAGACCCAAAAACGAACTTTGAACTCCACTGGCTTCAATTGTGGGATAGTTTTAGTTACTATTTTACTGTTCAAAGATTTGATTATCTTAAAAATGCTTCAGCTTATATGCTGCTTAAAGATAAAAGCAAACATGTAGCTAAGTACGCTTTTACGATTGATTGGTGTAATGGAGAGGATTATAATTTAGGATACTCTGAAGTCTCAAGCGGACACAAGTGCGCTCATATTTTTTGGGGAGAAGGCGGACAAATGTTCGCTCAACCCAATAATAGGATAGTTTGGCGCGATTCAGGAGCGTTTATTGGGTCGTCACTGCCTCCAGAATCAAGGACATGGAAGCCATTCAGTCAGGAATTTTCTTGTGAAGGACTTGCCCATAAGTGGACCGCTGGCGATGAAGAACTTATGTATTATGAGTTCAAGTTTGAGCCAAAATCAGCCAAATAAACATGATAAAATAGAATGTGTAATGTAACATATAGCTGAGATGACTGCTGAAGAAAATAAGATTTTTGAAGACGCTATTTTGCTTCAGAAGACTACCGCTTGGTGGATAAATAAGACTGCTGGAATTCTTGATGAAATATATACAATTGAACAAAAAGGATTTTCTTCAGCAAGAATAAAGAAGTTGGAATCTCTTTATAAAAATCTTGAAGTCTTCTTAGCTAAAAAAAAGATAGAGGAAGACAAGATTACCGAAATTTTGTCTAGGATTGATAAAATAAAGGACAAAAAATGCCAAAACTAAAAAGAGAAAAATTCTACATGATAATTTCAAACAAAAATAATTACACATATGGAGCTTTTCCATACACTAAAGAAGGGAAGATGGCGGCTAAAGATTACATTCAAGAAAAATCAAACAAAAATTTGCAGTTAAAAATTAAAATCAAATAGTATGCCTGTACCAAATAAACGTAAGAACGAAGGTCCAAAGAAGTTCATGGGACGTTGCATGACTGACATCCCAAAGGACGAATTCCCGGACCAGAAGCAGCGTGTCGCCATCTGCCTAAATCAGAACAAGAAGAAGCCCAAGAAGTAACTCTTATTTATGAAGTTGGTCATTTGTATGCCCGGAAATAACTTTTCCGGGTCTTTTTTTGATTCATTCATTGAATTCTATCATTGGTGTCTTCACAATGGAATTACCGTCTTCCTGTCGAGGAAAGAATCATGTAATATTTACTACGTTAGGAACATGTGCGTCGGCGGCAACGTCCAAGCTGGCAAGCAGCAAAAGCCTTGGGGCGGAAAGCTTGATTATGATTACATGTTATGGATAGACTCTGATATCATCTTCAAACCTGAAGACTTTATTAAACTTCTTCAGATGGAGGTTGATATTGCGTCTGGCTTGTATTTAATGACAAACGGGACCAGAGAACCTAACCAATTTGCAACAGTAATAGATTGGGACGAAAAGTTTTTTGAAAAAAATGGTTACTTTAAGTTCGTTCAAAGAGAAGATGTAGTAGGCGAAACAAAACCTTTTGTAGCTGACTACACCGGGTTTGGTTTCATACTGATAAAGAAAGGCGTATTTGAGAGTTTGGACTATCCTTGGTTTCAGCCAATCTTTTTTAATATTGGCAATGCTCACGACTTCTGCATGGAAGACGTTGGCTTCTGCCTAAAAGCAAAAGAAAAAGGTCACAAAGTATGGATAAATCCACAAGTAATAGTGAAACACGAAAAGAAAATCCTTCTGAGTACATGAGAGGCTTAAAAGTCACTCGACTTTGCTTGTTAGAGAAATTCTTTAATACTGATTTAGAGTTGTTAGTTGAAATTTGGAGAGGAGACACTGAAGATCAGTATTTTACTCTTGATTTCGCTTACAATCAGACTTCTTGTGCTGTCATGGGCTCTATAAGCGATAGAGAATCAGGGCTAGGTAAATACAAAGAAGTCCTTTGGGCAAAAGATGAGTTATTTCATATGATGGATTTAGAAAAGTATCTTAGGTGGGATACTTCAGAGGCAGTGATTGAAGATTTATCTGAAAAATTATGAATGTAAAGTTGGAAAATTATCTTTGCAACCGTTTCGCTCCATTCTTTGAAGGCAAAAGACACTCATTTGAGTGCTCTGATGGCTGGTTTTTCATTTTGAATTGGGCGTTCTTGCGAATCGAAAAAACGTTAAGGCACGCAAACGACGGGAAAGGCCCAGAAGAAAAAAAATCTTTTATTGTCTTGCAGGCCAAAGAAAAGTTTGGGACACTTAGGCTTTATTACGAAGGAGCAGACGACGAAGAGATTTGCAGCATCGTAGACTCCGCAGAGTCTTTAAGCGCTTTTGTTTGTGAAGAGAGCGGAGTATTTGACGAAACCGTAGGGAGCGATTCTAAAGGATGGATCAAAACTCTTGCCAAACACCAATCCGGCTTCTACACTGGATGGACTAGCAAATACGATGAAGACCTACTATCTATTTTAGAAGAAACGAAATTAGACAAATGACTAAAAAAGAAGCCAATCAACAGAGTCAGATGATTAAAAAAACTTCTGACTGGTTAAAGAAGGAAATTGCAAGAGCGAAAAAACTCCTTAAAGGAGCGAAAAATGACAAAGAAAGACTTATTCGTTTGAATAACCTTGTTTATTTGAGGAACAAAACAGGAGCAGAAGTCAACCGTATTGATGCCCTACTCAAGAAAATGGATGACGAAAATTTCGAATTTTGACCTTGCTTTCCCCCTTGGTCGCGACTAAATTGGCGGCGTGATAAATTATGGACTTTGCTGCATTTCCCTTGTTTTGTCCGAAAAAGGGGAGAAATTTCAAACGCTGACCTACACAAGATTCAAGACTCTAGGCAGAGAGGAGGGGATGAAAGTCCTCTCTAAAAGAATATTAAATAATTTTAATGTAACTCTTAAAACAATTTCTCACTGTTCTCAAAGCGGAATTGGATCTTACAGACTTTCTAGCGAAATCACTCCTCTTCTTAGTCATCCCGACCTTAATATTGATCTCACTGAACTTGACCATGCGAAAGAAATTTTTGACATCATTGATGAGACTAAGAAAGAGATAAAAAAATCAGGCTTAAGGATATCTTCCCATCCCCCTGAGTTCGTCAGCTTTACCTCCCAGAAAGAACAAGTCATTAACAACTCAATCAGAGACCTAGATGAACACGCTATGCTCTTTGATCTCTATGACTGCCCTAAAGATTATCGCTCGCCCCTAAATATTCACATTAGACAAGACGGCGACCCAGAAGAATTATCTCAAAGATTTATGTCGGTTTACAATCGCCTCAAGCCAAATGTAAAAGATAGACTAGTACTTGAAGTCAATGACAACAAAAATGGCACTTGGTCAGTTAAGAACTTAATTAAGTATTTTTATGAGCGTCACGGCATTCCTGTGACCTTTGACTCCCTGCATCAATCTCTCTTGCATGGTAATCAATCTGATGAAGAAGCTTTCAATGACGCTTATCGCACTTGGCCTACCAAACCGTTGTTTCATTATTCTGAAGGGGTAGACGGCACTCGCAAACACGCAGACATGCCAATAAATCATCCAAAAAACTTTGGACAAGTTGTTGACTTCGACATAGAATTGAAGAGTAAAGACTTAGCAATCTTTAAATTACAGGAAATTGCTAAAATAACTTGTAATTAATTCGTCGCCAAAGTAGCTCAACGGTAGAGCGCCGCTTTCGTAAAGCGGGGGTTGCTGGTTCAAATCCAGTTTTTGGCTCGAATTTTTCTAGAAGTTCCAATTTTAAATGACAATTTCAAGCACAGATAAGAAAATTTTAATTATTTCAGATATCCACAACAACGTGGATAAACTGGATAAAATCATAAAAGCAGAGGGTGCAGATATTAATCTTGTTCTTGGTGATTGGTTTGATAGTTTTGAATATGACGAAACTCAGCATTACGCAAAGACTGCTGAGTATTTAATGAGCTACCTCTCTTCTCCAAATAATTACACGTTATTTGGTAATCATGATATTCAATACCTATATTATAACGCTTATGCAATGTGCGGCGGATACGAGCAAAGAAAGCAAAATATTATAAATCAAGTATTCGGCGAAAATCGTCTTAATATTTGTAAAAAATTTAATTGGTTTGCTTGGGTAGATGGACATCTATGTACTCATGCTGGTCTTCATCCTTCTTTCATTGACCCTACGGCAAAAGACCATTCTGACATTAATCTTTTCTTAATCAAAGAAAGAGAGCGAGCCAATATCAAATTAATTAGCGGCGATGAACATTGGTTCTATGCTGCTGGCAAGGCTAGAGGAGGCCATTGGGGCAAAGGGGGGCTTGTTTGGCTAGACTTTAACCAAGAGTTCGCTCCAGTCGCCAAGCTTAATCAAATTGTAGGGCACACTCCTCGCAAAGACGGCAAGATTGCAAAATATGCAAAGACTGAGAACTATTGCATTGACACTCGTTTAAATCAGTGGTTAACTTTTGTTAATGGAGAGATTGAGATTAAATCTTATTTAAATCTATGAGCTATTACCTCTTCCTTGACGATATTCGCTTGCCAAGCGACGTGACTTGGGTAAATATTCCTGACTATGAATGGATAATTGCCCGTGACTTTTTCCAATTTAGGGATATAATAAATTCAAAGGGGGTTCCATCTTTCGTCTGCTACGATCATGACCTTGGAATAGAACACTATAATTCAAAGCATGATGTTAAAGCATATAAAGAAAAAACTGGCTATGATTGCGCTAAGTATTTGGTTGAGATTTGTCAAGATAAAAAAGTCGCTCACCCACTGTACGAAGTTCATTCCATGAACCCAGTAGGAGCTGAAAATATTAAAAAATACATAGATAATTATGATGCAAACAGAATTTGATTTTAGATCTCCAGAAGAGATTACTGAACAGAAAAAAAGATCTGAA
>Ga0209247_1000059_pt1 | contig 12875 bp, 9 predicted proteins | sample LauGreSBDMM110DN_2_FD_188212 | JGI IMG/M metagenome (GOLD analysis project Ga0209247, IMG submission 188212) | Freshwater lake microbial communities from Lake Michigan, USA - Su13.BD.MM110.DN (SPAdes) (version 2) | ecosystem: Environmental > Aquatic > Freshwater > Lake | place: Lake Michigan, USA... | reverse complement strand
TCCGCTTGTCATTAATACATTCACGAATTTAGAAACCTCCTGGCTTCCGAATTTCGGATCTTGAAGAATAATTCGTTTGGGAACTTCTCTACGTCTTGGCATATTATGTTTACCTTAATTTAGTATTCTAAAAATTTAAGCTTCTTTAGGTCGTTTAGCACCATATTTAGATCGAGATTGTTTACGATCTTTAACACCAGCAGTATCCAAGCTACCCCGAACCATATGGTAACGAACGCCTGGTAAATCCTTTACACGTCCGCCTCTTAATAGAACAACACTGTGCTCTTGTAAATTATGGCCTTCTCCTCCAATGTAACTAATCACTTCGTAACCATTCGTCAAACGAACTTTAGCTACTTTCCGCAAAGCAGAGTTTGGTTTTTTTGGAGTAGTTGTGTAAACACGAGTACATACACCTCTTTTTTGAGGCGAAGATTCTAGAGCTGGGACCTTGCTCTTAGTTTCTACTTTTTTTCGTGGTTTACGAATTAACTGATTAATTGTTGGCATCGCCTAAATCCTTAAATTTCTAACTTACTATTAATAATGACTATTTGAGCGCTTCGCTAAACGCGAAGATCCCAAAAAGCCGCAAATTGTATTTTGGTTCCTGCATAAAGTCAACCTATCATTCAGTCGGTGCTTCAATTTCAGGGCTAGTTACCTGAGCCTCTTCCATTGGAACATCGATCTGATCTAGAGGAGCCTCAACAGGGTCCATATTTTCCCCAGCGGCAGCAGCTTTTCTTGTTTCATGATAAGCCAAACCTGTGCCTGCAGGAATTAAACGACCTACGATTACATTCTCTTTAAGTCCTCTTAATTCATCACGCTTACCAAGAATTGCAGCCTCAGTGAGAACGCGAGTTGTTTCTTGGAATGAAGCTGCTGAAATAAATGAATCTGTAGATAATGATGCTTTAGTAATACCTAAAAGCACATATTCATACTCAGCCGGTTTTTTGTCTTGCGACAATACCGATTCATTTTCAGTTAACAATTCTGCTCTTTCGACTTGCTCACCCAGAATAAATGAAGTTTCGCCTGCATCGGTGATACGAACACGTCTTAACATTTGCCTAACAATTACTTCGATGTGCTTGTCATTAATTTTAACGCCTTGCAATCTATATACGTCTTGAACTTCATCAATAATATATCTTGCTAAAGATTCCCTACCTTGCAAGCGAAGAATGTCTTGAGGATCTGCAGGTCCATCCACAATAGTTTCGCCTTTAGTAACAACTTGACCATCGTGCGCTGTCACATGTTTATCTTTAGGAATTAAGAACTCTTTTGAAACGCCTTCAAGATCTGTAATCACAAGTCTTTGTTTGCCTTTAGTATCTTTACCAAATGAAACTGTACCTGTGCTTTCCGCTAACATGCCTGCGTCTTTTGGAGATCTTGCTTCAAATAACTCAGCAACTCTTGGAAGACCGCCGGTTATATCTCTCGTTTTAGAGGACTCTTGCGGAATGCGAGCAATCACATCACCCACTTTTACCTCTTGAGAATCTTTAACTGTAATAATGTAACCAAGCTGGAAAGTTACGTTAACAGATATATCACTACCCGCTAATTTAACTTCATTTCCAGAAGTGTCTAAGATTTTAATTTGAGGTCTTAAACCTTTTGACTGGCCCGCGCGCTGCTTAGGATCAACTACAACCAATGATGATAAGCCTGTGACATCATCAATTTGTTTTGCAACTGTAATACCTTCTTCAACGTTTTCAAATTTAACTTGTCCAGCGTACTCAGAAATAATTGGACGTGTATGCGGATCCCAGGTTGCAAGAACACCGCCTGCTTTAATGGACTTGCCATCTTGAACAACTAGATTTGCACCATAAGGAACTTTATGACGCTCTCTTTCGCGGCCACTTTCATCTTGAATAATTAATTCACCATTACGAGAAATTACAACTTGCTCATTTCGAGCATTAGTAACGTAACGCATGGTAGATGTAAATTGAATAACTCCGTTTGATTTACTTTCAACTTGACTTACTGATGCGGCTCGAGAAACTGCGCCACCAATATGGAATGTTCTCATTGTTAATTGAGTACCAGGCTCACCGATAGATTGCGCTGCAATCACACCAATAGCCTCCCCGAGACTAATTAATTTACCGCGACCTAAATCGCGACCATAACATTGAGAACAAATACCATGTCGTGTTTCGCAAGTGAGTGCGGTTCTTACTTTAACCTCATCAATACCAAGTGCATCAATTTTCTCAACATGATCCTCTTCAAGCAGCGTTCCTTTCGAATAAACCACTTCTTGAGTTTCTGGATGGTAAATATCGAGAGCATTTACGCGACCTAAAATACGATCACTTAATGGTTCAACAACTTCACCGCCTTTAATAAGCGCTTTCGTGACTAAACCATCTTCTGTACCACAATCGTGTTGTGTTACAACAAGATCTTGAGTTACATCAACTAAACGTCTAGTTAAATATCCTGAGTTAGCTGTTTTCAATGCTGTATCTGCAAGACCTTTTCGTGCGCCGTGCGTCGAAATAAAATATTGAAGAACATTTAAGCCGTCTCGGAAATTAGCAGTAATTGGTGTCTCAATAATTGAGCCATCAGGTCTTGCCATCAAACCTCGCATACCGGCAAGCTGCCTTACTTGAGCCGCAGATCCTCGAGCACCAGAATCAGCCATCATATAAATTGCATTAAATGATTCTTGGTAAAGATCTTTACCATCTTTGCCTTTTACATTTTCACCGGCATCATTTTTAACAGGCTCTTCTTTAAGACGTTTCATCATTGCATCAGCAACTTTGTCACCGGCACGACCCCAAATATCAACAACCTTGTTATATCTTTCGCCTTGCGTCACCAGGCCTGAAATGTATTGATTTTCAATTTCCTTGACTTCGGCTTCAGCAGCTTCGATGAGTTGTTCTTTTTCTGGAGGCACAAGCATGTCATGAATACTGATTGAGATACCTGCTTTTGTAGCATAGGTATAACCCATATACATTAGCTTATCTGCAAGAATTACTGTCTCTCTAATACCGACACGTCTAAATCCTGCATTAATTAATTTTGAAATTTCTTTTTTCTTTAATGCTTTATTAATTAAATCAAAAGAAAGTCCTGCTGGAAGAATTTCAGAAAGTATTGCTCTTCCAACTGTAGTTTCATATCGATTTATTTTGTCTGTTGTTGTGCCATCTAGGCCTAATTCAGTTTCTTTAATACGAACTGTCACGCGCGCATGAAGATCAACTAAGCCGCTATCAAAAGCACGGTGAACTTCTGCTACATCACTAAATTTCATACCTTCACCGCGTGCAGCAATTTTGTCTCTCGTCATGTAATAAAGACCAAGCACGATATCTTGTGATGGAACAATAATTGGTTCGCCATTAGCTGGAGATAAAACATTATTAGATGCAAGCATTAAAGTTCTTGCTTCCATTTGGGCTTCAAGAGATAAAGGCACATGTACTGCCATTTGGTCACCGTCAAAGTCGGCGTTAAATGCAGCACACACTAAGGGATGCAATTGAATTGCTTTGCCTTCAATTAAAATAGGTTCAAATGCTTGAATACCTAAACGATGTAATGTTGGCGCTCTGTTTAATAAAACAGGATGCTCTCTAATTACGTCCTCTAAAATATCCCATACTTCTGGTCCCTCTTCTTCTACTTTTTTCTTTGCAGCTTTAATAGTTGTAGAAAGGCCAAGTACTTCTAGCTTATGGAAAATAAATGGTTTAAATAATTCAAGGGCCATTTTCTTCGGCAAACCACACTGGTGAAGTTTTAATTGTGGTCCAACAACAATCACTGAACGTCCTGAATAATCAACACGCTTACCTAAAAGATTTTGTCTAAATCGGCCACCCTTACCTTTAATCATATCGGCGAGAGATTTTAATGGTCTCTTGTTAGCGCCTGTCATAACCTTGCCACGTCTGCCATTATCAAGAAGTGAATCAACTGCTTCTTGCAACATACGCTTTTCATTTCTAACAATAATTTCTGGCGCCTTAAGATCTAACAATCTTCTTAAACGATTATTTCTATTAATCACTCGGCGATATAAATCATTCAGATCTGATGTAGCGAATCTTCCACCATCAAGTGGTACCAATGGTCTTAACTCAGGCGGTAACACAGGAAGAATTTCTAAAATCATCCATTCAGGTTTAATACCTGACTTCTGAAATGCTTCAAGTACTTTTAAGCGCTTCGCAATTTTTTTAATTTTTGCTTCCGAGCCTGTCTCAGCTAATTCAGTTCTTAATTTTTCAATTTCACTATTGATATCGAGTGATTTGAGTAATTCTTTAATTGCTTCCGCACCCATCACTGCGGTGAATTCATCGCCAAACTCTTCTATTTTTGCAAGATAGTCATCTTCAGTAAGAAGTTGCCCTCTTGTTAAAGGTGTCATGCCAGGATCAACAACAATGAATGCTTCGAAATAAAGAACACGCTCAATATCTCTTAAAGCAATATCAAGAACCATACCTAAACGACTTGGTAAGCTCTTTAAAAACCAAATGTGTGCAACTGGGCTTGCTAAATCAATATGGCCCATGCGCTCACGACGCACTTTAGATAAAGTAACTTCAACACCGCATTTTTCACAAATGACACCGCGATGTTTAAGGCGCTTGTATTTACCACAAAGACATTCGTAATCTTTAATAGGTCCAAATATTTTTGCGCAAAACAAACCATCTCTTTCAGGCTTAAATGTTCTGTAATTAATCGTTTCTGGCTTTTTAACTTCACCATAAGACCATGAACGAATTTTTTCTGGAGATGCTAATGCAATCTTAATTGCATCAAACTCTTCTTCTTGTGTAACCTGTTTAAATAGGTCTAATAAAGCTTTCATCTGTGATCTCCTTAGTTTCTATCGAGGTCAATATCAATAGCTAGTGAACGAATTTCTTTAACCAACACATTGAATGATTCAGGCATGCCTGCATCAATCTTATGCTCACCCTTCACTATGTTTTCGTATACTTTAGTTCTACCAGCAACATCGTCTGATTTAACAGTCAACATTTCTTGTAAGGTATAAGCAGCACCGTAAGCTTCCAGCGCCCAAACTTCCATCTCACCAAAACGTTGTCCACCAAATTGCGCTTTACCGCCAAGTGGCTGTTGCGTTACAAGAGAATAAGGTCCAGTTGAACGAGCATGCATTTTGTCATCAACCAAGTGATGTAATTTAAGCACGTGCATGTAGCCAACTGTGACCGGCCTTTCAAACGCCTCACCTGTTCGACCATCAAACAGTTTAACTTGCGTTTTGTTTGCTGAGAATTGCAACAGTTTTGTTTTTGGGTCGTTATCTGGGTAAGCAAGATCTAACATGTATTGAATGTCCGACTCGGATGCGCCATCGAATACAGATGTGGCAAATGGAACGCCATTTTTCAAGTGCTCAGCAAGCTCTACAACCTCATCATCGTTTAATGACTTAATGTCTTCTTTTTTACCTGAAGCATCGTTGTAAATTTGATCTAAAAATTTACGAACTTCAGTAATTTTTACTTCTTCTTTTAGCATTTCTCCGATACGAAGACCTAAGCCTTTAGCTGCCCATCCAAGATGAGTTTCTAAAATTTGGCCGATATTCATTCGAGAAGGAACGCCTAACGGATTTAATACAATATCCAAAGGTGTACCATCAGCCATATGCGGCATATCCTCTACAGGAGCAATTTTTGAAACAACACCTTTGTTACCATGACGTCCAGCCATTTTATCGCCAGGCTGAATTCTACGTTTCACGGCTAAGTAAACCTTAACCATTTTCTGAACGCCCGGAGGGAGCTCATCGCCTTGTGTTAATTTTCGTTTTTTCTCTTCAAAACGTTTGTCAAATTGTTCTTTAGCAGTTGCTAAATTATCCTTCAAACTTTCTAATTGTTTTGAAGCATCATCATTGCCTAAGCGAATATCAAACCAATCGTATCTATTAATTGAAGCTAGAAAATCTTTAGATATTTTTTCGCCTTTTTTCAATCCTTTTGGGCCGCCAGTTGCGACTTTATTTGTAAGTAATCTTTCAATTCTTCCAAAAGTATCACCTTCAACAATTCTTAATTGATCAGCTAGATCTTGTTTGAAGTGTTTTAATTGATCATCAATAATTTGTTCGGCTCTTGAATCTCTATCAATGCCTTCTCTTGTAAATACTTGAACATCAATAATTGTTCCAGACATACCTGATGGCACTCTCAAGCTTGTATCTTTTACATCAGAAGCTTTTTCACCAAAAATTGCTCTTAAAAGTTTTTCTTCAGGTGTAAGCTGTGTCTCGCCTTTTGGTGTAACTTTTCCTACAAGCACATCGCCTGATTCAACTTCGGCGCCAATATAAATAATGCCTGACTCATCAAGCCTTCCAAGCATTCTTTCTGAAAGATTTGAAATGTCACGTGTAATTTCTTCCGGGCCTAATTTTGTATCTCTAGATACAACAGATAATTCTTCGATATGAATTGATGTATATCGATCTTCAGCCACTACGCGCTCTGAAATTAGAATTGAATCCTCGAAGTTATAACCATTCCAGGGCATAAATCCAACAAGCATATTTTGACCAAGCGCTAATTCACCTACATCTGTTGATGCGCCGTCAGCAATCACATCCCCTCTTGCAATTTTGTTGCCAATTCTTACAAGTGGTCTTTGATTGATATTGGTATTTTGATTTGATCTTGTGTATTTAGTTAGATTGTAAATATCAACGCCAACTTCTCCGTCAGCAGCTTCATCGTCATTCACGCGAATAACAACACGCCTTGAATCTACATAATCAACAACACCACCTCGCTTAGCTTGAACCGTTGTGCCAGAATCAGTTGCTACTGTTCTTTCAATACCTGTACCCACAACTGCTTTTTCTGCTCTCAAGCATGGCACTGCTTGACGTTGCATGTTTGCTCCCATGAGCGCACGGTTTGCATCGTCGTGTTCTAGAAATGGAATTAATGCAGCTGCCACAGAAACAATCTGGCCAGGTGCTACATCCATATATTGAATAGGATCTACAGAAGACATTGTAAATTCGTTTCGATGACGACATGAAATTAAATCATCTTGAAAGTGCCCTTTATTATCAAGCTCAGTATTTGCTTGAGCTATAACAAATTCACTTTCTTCAATCGCAGAAAGATAATCTATCTTAGCGGTGACTTTTCTATTTTCAACACGTCTATAAGGTGTCTCTAAAAAGCCGTATTGATTCGTTCTTGCATAAAGTGCAAGTGAATTAATCAATCCAATGTTTGGTCCTTCTGGAGTTTCAATTGGGCATACACGGCCATAATGTGTCGAATGAACGTCACGCACCTCGAAGCCAGCACGCTCTCTTGTTAAGCCTCCAGGGCCTAAGGCTGACACTCTTCGCTTGTGCGTAATCTCAGACAATGGATTAGTTTGATCCATAAATTGAGATAATTGTGATGAACCAAAGAATTCTCTAATCGCACTTGAGATAGGTTTTGAATTAATTAAGTCATGTGGCATTAAATTGTCTGCCTCAGCTTGGCTCAATCTTTCTTTAACTGCTCGTTCTACTCGAACAAGTCCAGTTCTAAATTGATTTTCTACAAGCTCACCAACAGAGCGAATTCTTCGATTGCCAAGATGGTCAATATCGTCTATTTCGCCTCGACCATTTCGTAACTCAATAAGAACACCGATCACAGCTAAGATATCATCATTCGATAAAATATTTGCACCAGTTTCGCCTTGAGGGCCTACGCGCTTATAAAATCTTTGTAACCAGTTTGCATGTTGTTCATATGTTTTTGGATGCGCCCTTCGATTAAATTTCATACGACCTACATTAGATAAATCATATCGGTCTTCATTGAAAAATAATCCTTTGAATAAAGCCTCAACTGCATCTTCAGTCGGTGGCTCGCCAGGCCTCATCATTCGATAAATAGCTACTTTTGCGCTGTATTGATCAGGAACTTCATCTGAAGTAAGTGTTTGAGAAATATAATCGCCATGATCTAAATCATTTGAATAGAGTGTATGAATTTGCCCTACACCTACTTCAATAAATTTATCTAATACTGACTCTGTGATTTCATCATTTGCACTTGCAATGACTTCACCTGTATTTTTATCTACAATTGCTTTTGAAAGCTTGCGGCCCAAAATAAAATCTTTACCTACCGTAATTTTGTTTACGCCTGCTTTTTCCATCTCGCGAATATGTTTAACAGTGATACGTTTGTCTTTTTGTACAATCACATTTCCTCTTTTATCAGCGATATCAAACTTAGCAATCTCGCCTCTTAGTCGATCAGGGACTAATTCAAAATCAATTGATTTAGCAGTCACATGGAATGAATCAAAATCGTAGTATGTTTCTAGAATTTGTTCTGGTGAATAACCTAAAGCTTTTAATAAAATTGTGACTGGCATTTTTCTGCGACGATCCACACGGAAATATAAATAATCCTTAGGATCAAATTCGAAATCTAACCAAGAGCCACGATAAGGAATGATTCTTGCTGAAAATAATAACTTTCCAGAACTGTGCGTTTTGCCTCGATCATGCTCAAAAAATACGCCAGGGCTTCTATGAAGTTGAGATACGATAACTCTCTCGGTGCCATTAATAACAAATGAACCATTGTCTGTCATAAGTGGAATTTCACCCATGTACACTTCTTGCTCTTTAATTTCTTTAACTGTTGGTTTTGATGCTTCTTTATCCATGAGAGTTAAACGAACTTTGACTCTTAATGGAACACCATATGTTAAACCACGCTGTTGACATTCTTTAACGTCAAACGCTTCCTCGCCTAAATTGTAAGTTACAAAATCAAGTCGGGCATTACCGGAATGACTTGTGATAGGAAATACTGAATTGAATGTTGACTGAAGGCCTTCGCTAAGTCTCTGTTCGGCATGTGTATTCTTCTGTAAAAAAGCTGCATAAGACTCAAGCTGCATGGTGAGTAAGTATGGTATATCTTGCACACGCTCTCTTTTAGCAAAACTTTTTCTAATACGTTTTTTTTCAGTGAAGGAATAGCTCATTGCGTCTCCTGGTGTAATTTTCATAAAACAATAAACTTTTCAGATCGAAGAATATTGTTTTATAAATTTTAACCTAAAAATTATTTAAAACAAAAAAGCAATGGCTGACAGCGAGCTGTCAGCCATGCTAATTAGCATTACTTAAGTTCTGCTGTAGCGCCAGCTTCTTTTAATTTAGCTAGTGCTTCTTCAGCTGCAGCTTTTGCAATACCTTCTTTAATTGCCTTAGGTGCGCCATCCACTAAGTCTTTAGCTTCTTTTAAGCCAAGACCTGTGATTTCACGAACAGCTTTAATAACGTTTACTTTTTGCTCGCCTGCAGCAGTTAACATCACAGTAAACTCAGTTTGTTCTGCAGCAGCAGCGCCACTAGCAGAAGCTGCAGCAGGTGCAGCTGCAACAGCAGCAGCAGTAGCTGAAACGCCAAACTTTTCTTCCATATCTTTAATAAGCTCTGACAAATCAAGAACTGTCATTGCACTTACTGCATCTAAAATTTCAGCTTTAGAGATAGCCATTTAATACTCCTAATAAAAAATTTAAATTAATCGTTAAAATTACGCAGGTTTTTGATCGAGAACTGCAGCTAAACCACGTACAAATTTTGTTGGTACCTCATTAAGCGTACGAACAAATTTTGCAATCGGTGCTTGCATTGTTCCCAATAATTTTGCGAGTAATACTTCACGACTTGGTAATGATGCTAATGCTTCAATATTTGAAGCGCTCATTACCTTATTTGGCATTGCTCCTGATTTAATAACAAACTTATCGTTTGATTTGGCAAATTCGTTTAGTACTTTAGCTACCGCAACTGGATCAGTTGAGATGCCATACACTATTGGACCTACCATTTCATTGGCTAAGTCAGAAAATGCAGTTCCTTCTACGGCTCTTCGAACTAAAGTGTTCTTTAAGACGCGAAGATAAACTCCTGATTTTCTGGCTTGAACTCTTAACGCTGTCATCTCAGTGACACCGACACCTCGGTTTTCAGCTAAAACAACTGCTTGAGCGCCCGCGATTTGCTTATTAACTTCAGCAACCACTGCCTTTTTTTGTTCAAGATTAAGACTCAAGGTCTTCTCCTTCCGTTAAATTAAGTATTAAGTAAACTTAATACCAACATTACGGCGACCTTTATCAGGATGCTATCCCTTAGGGGTACCGCCATCTGCGTAGGCTCTAGCAAAAGATCACTAGAATTAGACTTGTTAGCACCTACGGTCTTTGAAAGCTTCATTGATACTTTCGTATCAATGAACCCAAAGTTCTTTTTAAAAAAGCTTCCGCTTTTTTTAATTCTTTACACTAAACTTGTTGAATCGATTCTTACGCCAGCACCCATCGTGCTAGAAACCGATAATTTTTTTACAAAAATACCTTTTGTTGAGGGTGGTTTAGCTTTATTAATTGCATCAATCAATGCCGCTAAATTACCTTTTAATTGATCAACAGAGAAAGATGCTCGGCCAATAGTGCAATGCACAATACCGCCTTTATCAGTTCTATATTGAACTTGTCCACCTTTCGCATTTTTAACTGCTGCAGCTGTATCAGGTGTGACCGTTCCTACTTTTGGATTCGGCATTAAGCCTCTTGGGCCTAAAACTTGTCCAAGTGCGCCAACAACTTTCATAGCATCTGGTGTTGCAATAACAACGTCAAAATCCATCATGCCGCCTTTAATTTTTTCAGCGAGATCATCAAATCCCACAATATCTGCACCTGCTGCCTTTGCAGCTTCAGCTGCGGCACCTTGAGCAAATACGGCAACACGTATTGTTTTACCTGTACCGTTTGGAAGGACTAATGCACCGCGAATGAGTTGATCAGATTTTTTAGCGTCAATACCTAAATTAATCACTGCATCTACTGATTCATCAAATTTTGCTGTTGCTGTTTCTTTAACGAGTTGAAGACCTTCTTGAGCAGGATATGATTTATCACGGTCAACTTTAGATCTTAATGTTGTAATTCTTTTATTTAATGGCATCTTATACGCCCTCCACTTCTATGCCCATGCTTCGAGCACTGCCAGCGATTGTTCGCACTGCAGCATCCATATCAGAAGCTGTAAGATCTGCCATTTTTGTTTTAGCAATTTCTTCAGCTTGAGCTCTAGTAATTTTTCCAACTTTGTCTGTGTGCGGTCTTGGTGAGCCCTTTTCTAATTTCGCAGCTTTTTTAATTAGAATTGATGCGGGTGGCGTTTTCATAACAAAAGTAAAGCTCTTGTCAGCGAAAGCGGTAATCACCACAGGAATAGGTAGTCCGGGTTCAACAGTTTGTGTAGCAGCATTAAATGCTTTACAAAACTCCATAATATTTAAGCCTCTTTGGCCTAGCGCAGGTCCTACTGGTGGACTTGGATTCGCTTTGCCGGCCGGAATTTGAAGCTTTATATAGCCAACGATTTTCTTTGCCATTTCATTCTCCTAAATTAGGTGCAAACGCTTTTTTTTAAAAGCTCCCTAGTTAATTTTTACTGCTTTACAACTAAACTTCTTTTTCTACTTGGCCAAACTCAAGCTCCACTGGTGTTGCTCTACCAAAAATAACTACAGATACTTTAAGTTTGCTTTTTTCGTAATTGATGTCTTCAATCGTTCCTGAGAACTCTTTAAACGGTCCATCAATAACTCGAATTGACTCGCCTTTTTCAAAGGTAAGTTTTTGCGTTGGATTAGTTTTGCTTTCATCCATGCGCTGTAAAATAATTTCTACTTCTTTATCTTTAATCGGTGTTGGTTTTAGTGCACTCCCACCAATGAAAGCAGTTACCTTTGGTGTACTTTTAACTAAATGCCAGCTCTCATCATTCATTTCCATTTGCACGAGAACATAACCTGGGTATAGTTTTCTTTCGCTTAATTTTTTTTGGCCAGCTTTCATTTCAATAACCTCTTCTATAGGCACTAAAATCTCGCCAAAAAGATTTTGAAGATTTGATCGCTCAATTCTTTCAAATAATCCTTTTTGAACTAACTTTTCATATCCAGAAAAAGCTTGGACAGCATACCAGCGCATTGTCATTACTAACCCCGTCCCAATAACCAATTAATCATGAATGAAAAACTTATATCTACTAATGCCAAAAAAACTGCCATCACAGCAACTAGAATAAATACAGTAATTGTCATTTGTATTGTTTCTTTTCTTGTTGGCCAAACAACTCTTTTAGCTTCAACAATTGATTCATTAATAAATCCAAATGTCTTTTGACCAAGGGCTGTTTTCCAAAAAACTATCCCTGCAAATCCAAGTCCAGCAAGAATTGCTAATATTCTTAGCACTAAGGCTTGACCACTTAATAGATAGAACCCAACTATTCCCGCTACAAAAAGTAAGAATGAAAAAACAATTTTTAACTTATCAGTCATTAATACTTCCGATACTCTACCAATTGAGCTACTGGCCTAAAATAAAATTTATCTTTAAAACTATTCAATCACCTTAGCAACAACACCAGCACCTACTGTGCGGCCACCTTCACGAATCGCAAAACGTAAACCTTCTTCCATCGCGATTGGTGCAATGAGTGTTACTGTGATTGATACGTTGTCACCTGGCATTACCATTTCTGTGCCTGCTGGTAAATCAACAGCCCCTGTAACATCTGTTGTTCTGAAGTAGAACTGTGGGCGGTAGCCATTAAAGAATGGTGTATGACGACCACCTTCATCTTTACCAAGCACATAGATCTCTGCAGCGAATTTTGTATGTGGTGTGATTGAACCTGCTTTAGCTAATACTTGACCACGTTCAACTTCTTCACGTTTTGTACCACGTAACAACACACCTACGTTGTCGCC
>Ga0209247_1000058_pt1 | contig 12882 bp, 4 predicted proteins | sample LauGreSBDMM110DN_2_FD_188212 | JGI IMG/M metagenome (GOLD analysis project Ga0209247, IMG submission 188212) | Freshwater lake microbial communities from Lake Michigan, USA - Su13.BD.MM110.DN (SPAdes) (version 2) | ecosystem: Environmental > Aquatic > Freshwater > Lake | place: Lake Michigan, USA... | reverse complement strand
AAATAGAACAATTACCACTCCCACATATAATATATTTACATTTTGACATGATAATCGTTATCGCCAAATAATTTTTTGAAAATACATCTATATTTTCCTTCATCTCTTTATCAACTGTACTCAATTGTTTTGGCATATGTCGTATTTCTTCTTTACAATAAATCGAATTCGGAAATAATAGTGTCATTTCCTCTATAAATTCGGTTTCATCACTCTGTATCAAAAAACAAATAGTTGGGTCTTTCTTTAAAATATCTCGCGCAAATAATATATATTCATCATAGCCACATATTTCTGTCTCTCCATTTTTATCATTACCCCTATAATACAATACGCAAATTTTATTATAATCTAACTCATATTTTTTCTCTATATCCGCTATTTTATTTTCAATCTCTACAGATGGCGAAAAATATTTTGTCATAAAGGGTATTATATCATTATATTTTAATGTTGAGTAATCAGCGTATTGATAACCTTCGTGATAATCAATAGATGTATCAAAACATATTGTACCATATTCATTATAATGTGTAAAATAATCAAATGTTATATCCCTACATGTATTTATTTTATACCATTCAAACATAAATGTACTATCTACATCATCCGGTAAAATACCTTCATTATTAAAATACTGTATAATATAATGCAATCTTACACTACAACATGAGAAAAACCCCCAATCATGAGATAGATTTAATGTTGTCATATATTACAAAAAATCATTTATACCTTTGAACCCTTTCTTGAACAAATGACTCATTCAAAGGCCTATAAAATATAAGAGACCTATAAAATATAGGAGACCTATAACTAACCCTTTACTTAGACCAGTATATAATTGATTTGCTGGCTTTTATATTTTGTCATAAAGGTAGAGGAACCGTAGGTTCCTCTACTAGGTTCCTCTACCATCTATTCTACATTCAGTCAAGAAATCCGCCTCTGTTGAAGGCGGTTTTCTTTCATATTTCCCTTTCAAAATTGCTACTACAATCATCGTTAATTCGTCCAAGGTTGCATCCAATCGTAAAACCTGCCCCGTTTTTATATTGAATATCTTCACCTTTTTTGAGAACCCAGGGTCTAATGTTCTCACAATCCAAGCATATACCACTGTCTGTATCATATTTTCAGCTGTTATCTCACTCGTACATTTCAATTCCCATAAAACCCCCTTTGTCATTAAATCAACCCTACCAGAAAATGCAAATTGGTCTTTCATGTGAGAACCTAATCGCGCATTTAACCGTTCATTTGAATATTCATCATCATATGATACAATCACATGTTCCATAAACGGTTTTTCTCTACGTATTTCCCGCTGTAAAACATCCATCATCCGTTTTTTACATTCCGCCAAAATACCAGGAGACAACCATGTATACTCATCTCTGTCAATCTGCTTCAATTTGAAATACAATTTCTCTTGTACCGCTTCATACACATTTGCCATATACAAATAATCGCTTATTGAACTACATATAGGAACTAACGGCTGATTTTTCAAATAGAGATGTTTATTCGGTTTCGTCTGTTTCAGGTTCTCGCATATCATCCTGTATAATATACATTCTTCATTGTTGTCATAAAGGGCCGATATATAATCATATAACATACTGGGTATAGCGATACCATGTAAATCACTGACATCTTCATGAAATCCTGCACTGGTTTTAACCATTGTAGGCAAAGCCACCGGTTCTCCGTTTATTTCTTTCACAAACAATCGGCCCAATAGACCCGTTATTTCTTCAAGAACCGATTCGGAAATAAATTTCGTTAATTCCGTAGGAGTAACCTTGTGAACTATTATCTCCTTTATGACTTGTATTGGTTCTTCCTCAAATTTTGAACGCAAGACACCCCGAAATTCTATATAGGGTTGTATTCGCATTTCACTATGAGACATCCGCAAAAATTTGAGAGAACGGTCACTCGCCCATTCATCACTCTCCATCAAAAAAAGTCGCTCCGATGCCCTCGTAGTTGCCACATACAATGTATTTGGACACACCATTGGATCCAATGTTCTCGCTATTGTCTTAAAGTATGAATGGTCAAAACCCACCACAAAGACATATGGACGCTGTCGCCCCTTTGATGTATGAAAAGACGAGAACACAATCTTTCCCTTTATGACCTCTTCGTCTATTTGCTCCGCATTCTCCATCATTGGAACATGACAAGGTATATTTGCGTCTACGAGTGCGTTTTCTATCCTGCGAATAAGACTATTCGGCCCCTTCACTGAACCTCCTAATACGAAAAAATCCGATGGCTTTGCCCCCGAATTATCTATTAAATAGCGAATAGTTGTCACTATAAATCTCTCCAAATCATATATTCGTCTGCGTATATATATAACAGGTTCTCCGTCTTTTACTGCCTCTAGTCTCGGCTCGTCTAACATTACATTGTTCACAAAATCGGCCATCGGCTTTGTTATCCTATAAGACGTTTTGAGAGAACAAGAGGAAAAAAGGGGCGACCGTAATAAAGGGAATCCTGACCATATCTCTGGGGCCTTTGTCAAAAAACGAATGTCAGCACCTTTAAATTCATATAATCCCTGCATATAATCACCGAGAACCATCAGTTGTACTGGTGTATTCAAATCATTCAAATACTTCACTATAAGACGAAAATAAAGAAATGTCATGTCTTGGGCTTCATCTAATACGAGAACATCGGTGGCAATAAGTCGGTTCGGCGGCTTGTTCTCTTGAACCAAAAGACGCATCACTTTATCTACATGCGCCTCGGCATCATAAATCGCCACTGCTAGACTATGATACGTATGGACTGTTATGTTTTTTATCTCAAGTTCTCTCACTTTTTCTTGTATCTCTTTTCTCAATGATTTATTATAGGTAATCAACAAGAACTTTTTATCGGGTTGCCTTAAAGCGGTTGATAAAATAGTTGTGGATTTACCCGAACCAGCACAAGCATCCACCATTACATTTTCACCATTCTCTATTTTTGTTATTATATAATTTTGTTCATCACTCACAGGATTCATATATATAAATGATGGATTCATTTATATATTTTTTATATCTCAATACAACCTCCGAGTTTTCTTATTTGATTGCTTCTTTGACCTTGTTTTATTAGAAGACCCACCATATATTTTAGTTGTTTTCATTTTCACTGCTAATTCAGAATATCTCGTTCCATCATTATTTTTATCTGTTAGAGTATAATTGAGATTGTATACAAAACCACCAGTAACTTCTAGATCATCATTTATTTTAAATGGTAATATCTTATATCCATCGGTTATAATTCCATCCGTTGTTAAATATACATCAGTATTAACAACCCCATTTATATTATGCCCACCCAAATATTTTGTTCCTTTACATTTTAAAATATCCAATACATAATTCAATTGTAAATCACTTGGGTCCTTTTGACTATTTAATGCTTTAAATTGTTTTATAATATTCGCCTTTAATACCGCTTCAGTAAGTTTTGTTGTGTCGTCTTTGTTTTTATCTATCAACTTGTTTAGATTTGATTTATTAGGGTCGGCCAATGAAATTGTATCAAACCCCGTATCAGGATTTTGTTTTATATCTGGATTATCTAACCATTTTAAATAATCTGTATTATTAATTTCATTATCTTCGTATGTTCCAAATTTTGACATAGGACCACTTGCTTTTTCATATTCATCTTTTTTACCAATCTGCCACAATCTCATATATGCTAGACCACCAACACTATTATATACATATTTTCCATCATTTATTGACGACGATGTAAAAGGGAGAATCTTAAGACCATCCGTTATTATACCATCCTTTGTCAAAAAGATATCCGTATCAACGTCCTTTATGTTTCCTATCCCTAAATACTGAGAACATTTCATTTTATCAATAGCATATGTACGTATATCACCCTCTGCTTTCCCCTTGTCAACCGCGGCTTCCACCTTTTTATCTAGTTCTGGGGTTTCCATAGGTTTAATCATCTTCTGTAATTTATCCTTCATATCCGGATTTACTTTATTGAAACTAAATGAACACTCTTTTTCTGAAGATTTTCCGATTCCTAATACATCATTTTGAGCTTGAGTCGCCTTTTCAAGTAGTTTATTTTTTTCCGTTTCAGACTTAAAAAATCCCGTACTCTTATGAGGCACAACCTTTTGAAAGGTCAATAGACAATCCTTTAATACATTTGTGAGTCCAGTAAATGATTCATCACTATCATCCTTTAATTCATACTTTGCCGTTTTTTTCGTCTGAGGATCAGTCACTTCAAATTCCACTTTGTTCTCTTTATCATTTTTTTTTGATAATATTACTTGAATGGATAATACCGGTTTACTCATATATACTAAGAATACATATTCCTTTATCTTTTTTGGCGCGTGCCTCTTACAGACCCCTTTTTACGCAATTTGAATGATTTATTAAATTCTATAGCACGTAATAATCGCATCTGTTTTTGTGCATTCTCTTTAGTACTACATTTAGCAAATACCTTTTTAGTATATTTATTACGAACCGACCAACAATTTTGATCGCGGACTTTTCGTAAAAGATAAGGCATATATCATAAAGGAATATATTTCGCTAAATTCATGTGTAAAACACATCAAAAAACAAACTACCCATATTATAAACAATGTCGGAAATGGATTTGAATATTGATAATTATAGTATAACGGATTTAAAGAACTTTTTTTCATTAAAAACCCAATTCTCCCAATCCGATATTGAAAAACGCGAATATGAAGTGAGAGAACAATTACTATCTTCTGGTCATATTAATAAACGGTTAAAACGAGACCTAATAACCTTTCTGACAGAAGCCGCAAATAGATTGTCACAAACAATACCAGATACAAAACCACCCACTACTATTCCCAAAAATGCTATTCTAGATACATTTCAAGTCCCCCTTTCTGCAGAACTTCCAACATCAAGAACACCCCTCATTATTGAACGACCACCAACAAATTATGTAAATGTCCAAACATCGGAATTTTATCAAGGTATAATGAACCCCCTTACTACGAGAACAATTGATAAATATATAACAGTAGATACAAGATTTCGCGATAGATTTTATAAGACAAAAAGTAGCGACTTTATGATTAATTTACCCACCAGAATAAATAAAGTAGTATCTATGCAATTAACTAGTATTGAACTCCCCAACGATTTTTATGGTATATCAGCAGTATATGGTAATAACTATTTTGTCATGCAAGTATTTCAAATGGTGGATGGTATTGGATATGAATCCGATAGAATCATTGTTATTCCCGATGGAAATTATTCTGCTCAAGCACTCATTCAAAAAATCAACGACATTTTATGTCCGACATTTCCAAATGGACTATTAAAAAATGTGAATGATATTTTTTCTTATATCAAATTTGTTTTAATTGCTTCTGAAGACGGAAGCGGTTCAAACAAGGTAATAGTTCAATTAAACTCTATCTATCCAGCAATTATTTCACAAGTAGAAGAAATTGTTCTCAATTTTGGAACAGATTTACAAGGGATAAATGATTCAAAATATATTACAACCAAACTTGGTTGGAATCTCGGATTTACACAAACATTATATCAAGGCTGTAAAGAATATATTGGAGAAAAACCGATTGAACCGAATGCTATTAAATATATCTATTTAGCAGTGGATGACTTTAATAAAAGCGTAAATCAATCCTTTATGACTGCATTTGAAAAAAACGGATTAAAACCCAATATTTTAGCGAGAATATCTATGAGTGGAAGAGGATACGAAAATATTATTTTAAATAAAGAATTTAATATTATTACAGCACCAAGAACCTATTTCGGTCCAGTAGACATTCAACGACTTCAGATTTCCCTTTTTGATGACCATGGACGCATTCTTCATATGAATCATTCTGATTTTGCATTTTGCTTGAAATTAGTAATCCTTTATGACCTATAAGACAATTCATTAATATAATTAGCACTTTAGGACCACTCTATATATGGTGTTATTAATAATGTAATATAAAATACTATTGAAAAAACATACTATACCATATCTTCAAGTAAAGAGTTAGAAAAAAACATATTATATATTTTACTAATATATAATGTCTTCGTCAAGCGATGTAACACAGAAAAGACGTATTAACACCATGCATGTAAGTTCTTCTGTAGTTCCACGTTCTTGCGAAGCTACTTATACCAATTCATGTGGACAATCATCAGCCCCTTGTATAATTAATAATCAAGAACCACCTATTATTGTTACAAGATATCAAGGTGCTACTGGTCCTACTGGTTATATAGGACAAACTGGTCCTACTGGTCAAGCTTCAACTACTGGTCCTACCGGTCCTACCGGTGAAATAGGACAAACTGGATATACGGGTCCTCAAGGACCCACTGGTCAAGCTTCAACCACTGGACCAACCGGACCAATTGGACAACCAGGAATAACTGGACCTACTGGTCCTCAAGGACATACTGGTACGGGTTCAACCACTGGACCTACTGGCTTACAAGGACCTACTGGTCCTCAAGGTTCTACTGGTGAAGCTTCTACCACTGGACCCACTGGATATACTGGTGAAGCTGGTAAAACAGGACATACTGGTCCACAAGGACCTCCTGGGCTTGCTTCAAACACCGGACCTACTGGATATACTGGTCAAGCAGGAACTCTTGGACCAACTGGTCCTCAAGGAACACAAGGAATTCCCGGAAAGGCAACCAGTACCGGAAGTACAGGTACTACTGGAGATACCGGCCCTACCGGCCCTACCGGCCCTACTGGCCCTACTGGCCCTACTGGCCCTACTGGACCAAAAGGCCCTACTGGACCAAGAGGTTATGATGGTAAATCTGTCGGATTAATATTTGTTCTAGTACCAACAAATAATTTTATGATAGCACCAGAACTACAAGGCGCTTTAACTGTAAATCCCAATTTTCAGGTGAATTCAATGAATATTAATTCTTCACTATCAGATTCAAATCCATTATTAATAGGTGACTTTTATACTCCTTCATACTCACTTTTAAATGTTATCATTCCTATTGGATTATGGAATATTAATGTATGGGCCAATTCTGATCATACAATAGAAGAAGTTAGTCTATATATTAAAGTTTATTCTGTAGATAGTTTGAATAATAACCCCGTTTTATTAGTAGATGGTTTTAATGATCGTGTTACTATGTCAATTAGTCAATCTATAAATGAATATAAAGTATTTACAAATATGCCAGAAAATACAATCCCCGATTTAAGTTATAAAATTCTTGTTCAATTATTCGCAATACAACCTAGTACAAATCTCAATAGTATTGATGTGTATTTTAATAGCCTTATTACACCAACATATATCATAACTACACTTTCTCCAAAAGGAAATACTGGTCCTACTGGAACTACAGGACATACAGGTGATACAGGTCCTACTGGTCCTACTGGTCCTACCGGACCCACTGGTCATACAGGTGATACTGGTCCCACTGGTCCTACTGGTCCTACTGGTCCTACTGGTGATACTGGTCCTACTGGTCCTACTGGTCCTACTGGTCCTACTGGTCCTACTGGACCTACTGGTGATACTGGACCTACTGGCCCTACTGGACCCACTGGACCTACCGGTCCTACTGGTGATACCGGCCCTACTGGACATACAGGTGATACTGGTCCTACTGGTCCTACTGGACCTACTGGACCTACCGGCCCTACTGGACCTACCGGTCCTACTGGCCCTACTGGTCATACAGGTGATACTGGTCCTACCGGCCCTACAGGACCAACTGGCCCTACTGGTCCTACTGGCCCTACTGGTCATACAGGTGATACTGGTCCTACTGGCCCTACTGGCCCTACTGGACCTACCGGCCCTACTGGCCCTACTGGTCATACAGGTGATACTGGTCCTACCGGACCCACTGGACCTACCGGCCCTACAGGACCTACTGGTGATACCGGCCCTACAGGCCCTACAGGACCCACTGGACCTACTGGACCAACTGGTCATACAGGTGATACCGGCCCTACTGGCCCTACTGGCCCTACTGGTCATACAGGTGATACTGGCCCTACCGGTCCTACTGGACCTACTGGACCAACTGGTCATACAGGTGATACTGGCCCTACCGGCCCTACTGGTCATACAGGTGATACCGGCCCTACAGGACCTACCGGCCCTACTGGCCCAACTGGTCATACAGGTGATACCGGCCCTACAGGACCTACCGGCCCTACTGGCCCTACTGGTCATACAGGTGATACTGGCCCTACCGGCCCTACAGGACCCACTGGACCAACTGGTCCTACCGGCCCTACAGGCCCTACAGGACATACTGGTGATACCGGTCCTACTGGCCCTACTGGACCTACCGGCCCTACTGGTCATACAGGTGATACTGGCCCTACAGGCCCTACAGGTGATACCGGCCCGACTGGTCCTACCGGCCCTACCGGCCCTACAGGACTAACTGGTCATACAGGTGATACTGGCCCTACCGGTCCTACTGGCCCTACCGGCCCTACTGGCCCTACTGGCCCTACCGGCCCTACCGGCCCTACCGGCCCTACTGGTCATACAGGTGATACTGGTCCTACCGGCCCTACAGGACCAACGGGTCATACAGGTGATACCGGTCCTACTGGTCATACAGGTGATACTGGTCCTACCGGCCCTACAGGACCAACGGGTCATACAGGTGATACCGGCCCTACTGGGCCTACTGGCCCTACTGGCCCTACTGGACCAACTGGTCATACAGGTGATACTGGCCCTACTGGTCATACAGGTGATACTGGTCCTACCGGCCCTACAGGACCAACGGGTCATACAGGTGATACCGGCCCTACTGGGCCTACTGGCCCTACCGGCCCTACTGGACCAACTGGTCATACAGGTGATACTGGCCCTACAGGCCCTACTGGTCATACAGGTGATACAGGACCTACCGGACCTACCGGCCCTACCGGCCCTACTGGTGATACCGGTCCTACAGGCCCTACTGGACCAACAGGACCTACCGGCCCTACAGGACATACTGGTGATACTGGTCCTACCGGCCCTACTGGTCATACAGGTGATACTGGCCCTACTGGTCCTACTGGTCATACAGGTGATACTGGTCCTACAGGCCCTACTGGTCCTACCGGCCCTACTGGCCCTACTGGCCCTACAGGACCTACTGGTGATACCGGTCCTACAGGCCCAACTGGCCCAACTGGCCCAACTGGCCCTACTGGACATACTGGTGATACCGGTCCTACAGGCCCTACAGGCCCAACTGGCCCAACTGGCCCAACTGGCCCAACTGGCCCTACAGGACATACTGGTGATACTGGTCCTACCGGCCCTACTGGTCATACAGGTGATACTGGCCCTACAGGACCTACTGGACATACTGGTGATACCGGTCCTACAGGCCCTACTGGCCCAACTGGCCCAACTGGCCCTACAGGACCTACTGGACATACTGGTGATACCGGTCCTACAGGCCCAACTGGACCAACTGGCCCAACTGGCCCTACAGGACCTACTGGACATACTGGTGATACCGGTCCTACAGGCCCTACTGGCCCTACAGGACCAACTGGTCATACAGGTGATACTGGCCCTACCGGCCCTACCGGCCCAACTGGCCCTACAGGACCTACAGGACCTACTGGACATACTGGTGATACCGGTCCTACTGGCCCTACTGGCTCAACAGGACATACAGGTGATACAGGTGATACCGGCCCTACTGGCCCTACTGGCCCTACAGGCCCTACTGGACCAACTGGTCCTACAGGTGATACCGGCCCTACTGGCCCTACAGGACCTACAGGCCCTACTGGACCAACTGGTCATACAGGTGATACAGGCCCTACTGGACCTACTGGACCTACTGGACCTACTGGACCTACTGGACATACAGGTGATACCGGCCCTACCGGCCCTACTGGACCTACTGGACCTACTGGACATACAGGTGATACCGGCCCTACTGGCCCTACTGGACCAACTGGTCATACAGGTGATACTGGACCTACAGGACCAACTGGTCATACAGGTGATACCGGCCCTACAGGCCCTACTGGACCAACCGGCCCTACCGGCCCTACCGGCCCTACCGGCCCTACTGGTCATACAGGTGATACTGGCCCAACTGGACCTACAGGACCAACTGGCCCAACTGGACATACGGGTGATACCGGCCCAACTGGCCCAACTGGACATACTGGTGATACCGGCCCTACCGGACCTACAGGACCTACTGGACCTACCGGCCCTACAGGACTAACTGGTCATACTGGTGATACCGGCCCTACTGGACCTACTGGCCCTACTGGACCAACTGGACCAACTGGTCATACAGGTGATACCGGCCCTACTGGACCTACTGGACCAACTGGTCATACAGGTGATACCGGCCCAACTGGCCCTACTGGCCCTACTGGACCCACCGGACATACAGGTGATACCGGCCCTACTGGCCCTACTGGCCCTACTGGACCCACAGGTCATACAGGTGATACTGGCCCTACCGGTCCTACTGGACCTACTGGTGATACTGGTCCTACAGGACCTACCGGTCCTACTGGACCAACTGGTCATACAGGTGATACTGGCCCTACAGGACCTACTGGTCCTACTGGACCAACTGGTAATACAGGTGATACCGGCCCAACTGGCCCTACTGGCCCTACTGGACCCACCGGACATACAGGTGATACCGGCCCTACTGGACCTACTGGCCCTACTGGACCAACTGGACCAACTGGTCATACAGGTGATACCGGCCCTACAGGTCCTACTGGTCCTACTGGTCCTACTGGTCATACAGGTGATACTGGCCCTACCGGCCCTACCGGCCCTACTGGACCAACTGGTTCTACAGGTGATACTGGCCCTACGGGCCCTACTGGTCATACAGGTGATACTGGCCCTACTGGTCCTACTGGTCATACAGGTGATACTGGCCCTACCGGCCCTACTGGTCATACAGGTGATACTGGCCCTACTGGCCCTACTGGCCCTACTGGACATACTGGACCTACCGGCCCTACAGGCCCTACTGGACCAACTGGTTCTACAGGTGATACTGGCCCTACTGGACCCACAGGTCATACAGGTGATACTGGACCTACCGGACCTACCGGACCTACCGGCCCTACAGGACATACTGGTGATACCGGTCCTACTGGACCTACTGGACCTACTGGTGATACTGGACCTACTGGACCCACCGGCCCTACCGGCCCTACTGGACCCACCGGACATACAGGTGATACCGGCCCTACTGGACCTACTGGACCTACTGGACCTACAGGACCAACTGGTCATACTGGTGATACTGGACCCACTGGTCATACTGGTGATACCGGCCCTACTGGTCATACAGGTGATACCGGCCCTACAGGACCTACAGGACCTACCGGCCCTACTGGTCATACAGGTGATACAGGACCCACTGGACCTACCGGCCCTACAGGACATACTGGTGATACCGGTCATACAGGCCCTACAGGTCATACTGGTGATACCGGTCCTACTGGCCCTACTGGTATGACGGGCCCTATAGGACCTACTGGTCATACAGGTGATACTGGACCCACTGGATCTACCGGACCTACAGGACATACTGGCCCTACCGGCCCTACTGGTCCTACTGGTATGACAGGCCCTACAGGATATACAGGTGACACTGGTCCTACTGGACCTACTGGACCTACTGGACCCACTGGTCATACAGGTGACACCGGTCCTACTGGTAATACTGGTAATACCGGCCCTACTGGACCCACTGGTCATACTGGTGATACTGGACCCACTGGACCTACCGGCCCTACCGGCCCTACTGGACCTACTGGTCATACTGGTGATACAGGTGACACCGGCCCTACTGGTAATACCGGCCCTACTGGACCCACTGGTCATACTGGTGATACTGGACCCACTGGACCTACCGGCCCTACCGGCCCTACTGGTCATACAGGTGACACCGGCCCTACTGGTCATACTGGTGATACCGGCCCTACAGGCCCTACAGGCCCTACTGGTCATACAGGTGATACTGGTCCTACCGGCCCTACTGGCCCTACAGGACCCACTGGACCTACCGGCCCTACTGGTGTGACGGGTCCTACAGGACCTACAGGACATACTGGTGATACTGGCCCTACTGGACCTACTGGCCATACAGGTGATACTGGTCCTACCGGCCCTACTGGCCCTACAGGACCCACTGGACCTACCGGTCCTACTGGTGTGACGGGTCCTACTGGACCTACAGGAAATACTGGTGATACTGGCCCTACTGGCCCTACTGGTCATACAGGTGATACTGGTCCTACCGGCCCTACTGGCCCTACAGGACATACTGGTGATACCGGCCCTACTGGTATAACGGGTCCTACAGGACCTACAGGACATACTGGCCCTACTGGCCATACCGGTTATACTGGCCCTACTGGTCATACCGGTAATACTGGCCCTACAGGACATACTGGTGATACCGGTCCTACAGGTCCTACCGGCTCTACAGGTTATACAGGAAATACTGGTGATACCGGTCCTACTGGACCTACAGGACATACTGGCCCTACTGGTCATACCGGTCCTACAGGCCCTACAGGACATACTGGTGATACCGGTCCTACAGGTCCTACCGGCTCTACAGGTTATACAGGACATACTGGTGATACCGGTCCTACTGGCCCTACCGGTTATACTGGCCCTACCGGCCCTACTGGCACTACAGGATATACTGGACCTACCGGCCCTACAGGTGATACCGGCCCTACAGGTTATACAGGTGATACCGGTCCTACCGGCCCTACTGGACCCACTGGTCATACAGGTGATACTGGACCTACCGGCCCTACAGGATATACTGGCCATACCGG
>Ga0209247_1000053_pt1 | contig 13387 bp, 11 predicted proteins | sample LauGreSBDMM110DN_2_FD_188212 | JGI IMG/M metagenome (GOLD analysis project Ga0209247, IMG submission 188212) | Freshwater lake microbial communities from Lake Michigan, USA - Su13.BD.MM110.DN (SPAdes) (version 2) | ecosystem: Environmental > Aquatic > Freshwater > Lake | place: Lake Michigan... | reverse complement strand
CCTCTTGGAGCCTCAGTGCCCTTCAGCACTCTGCCAAGCAACGTTGAAATGAACTTCAGCAAGTACTCAGTCAACTTTGCTCGTATCTTGACCAAGAACTTCATCAAGGACGTTCAGCTTCTAAAGGGTTATAATACCGACATCCGCAACATCTTCAAAGACGCTGCGATCAAGGACATGATGACCGCCGAAGACGTGCCTTTCATGGCCCTCATCGATGCGATCATTACTCCGCAGTCGACGCTCGTTCAGGCAACGGCCGCCGCGACCGCTCTGGCTACCCCAACAGAAGTTGCAGCTCGTATCGCTGATACCACTGGTGTCTACGGTAACCAGGTCAGCAAACTAACTGGCAAAGTGCAGTACTACGATTGGACCCATGCAAATGGTAACCCTCTCGGTGCCGCTCTTGGATTCTCCCGTGATTCGCTGGTCGAATCCAAGAAGATCCTGTTGAAGGCTCACTCGCTGACCAACGCTGGCGTGTCGACCCCGATCCGCAACAAGCCAGCCCTCGTCCTCATGAACGCTAATACGTTCAGCGAATACGAGAAGTTCACTCGCGACAACATGGGTGGCGACAAGTCCCAGGAACTCTTTGAAAAGGGTGTTTCCGAAGGAACATATAACGGTCTGAAGCACGTTACCACGCTCAAGGATGATATCGTCCTCGACGGTATGGCGTACTACTTTGCCGCGCCAGAATTCCTAGGCCGCGCCTACGAACTCCAGTCCCCAACAATGTTCATGGAGCTTCGTGCATACCTGCTCGAGTTCTTCGCTTACAGCTGCCTGGGCGCCTCAATCGGCAACCCTTATGCAGTGGCTGCTGTTCGTTTCTTCAGATAAGCTAGGATCAACAATTAACAAAGGCCACACAGAAATGTGTGGCCTTTTTGTTGTCTATGTATCAATATCAATCTTCCCAACTCATACTAACCACGCTACAATAACCCGCAAATGCAAGACCTCGAATTTATTAACGCTCCGCAGACTGGAGAATCCGCTGAAACTTACTTGGGCCGAATTGCTGTTGCTATGCGTGGGACATCTTCTCGTGGTCTCACCTCCAGTGCCCGCTTTACTAGCGCGGACCAATCGGCAGCTGTGGCCAGTGTCACCCCGGTTCCAACTACTGGACAAAAACTTGTCATCACTGATCTGATCGTTTCTGTTGGAAGCGCTCTAACAGTTAACTTTACAGAAGAGACTACAGGAACGGTATTACTGACACTATACATGGCAGCAAACTCCACTGTGACCGTCTCTCCTCGTGGACTCTTTAATCTAACCACGATCAATAAAAAGCTACAGGTCCAGACTAGCGGTGCCGGAAATATCTCAGTCCTAGCCTTCTACCGATCCGAAGTGTAATACCTCTGACGACGGGGCCTTTTGATGTCGCCTCTTTGATTTCATAATTATGTCTCTCCTTAGATTCAGTCAGACCTTCATATTTCCAGGAACACTTGTCGACGAACAGGTGTTCGGGATCTTTACTGCTGATGTCGGCGTAAACATCAATCAGGCTCAGATATCCTGCCAGACTGCTCCTACAGGAGCCAACGTAACTGTAGATCTAGTCAATGGAGCAGGAACCTCTTTGTCCGCACTAGCAACTCTGACTGCTGCCTCAAAGGATCAAGTTACCACCTTTAATTCGCCAATTTCTGTAGCAGCGAATGGGACCATAAGAGCGAAGATCAAATCTATTGGAAGTTCCGAGCCAGGAGTGTTTCTAGTTCTTACAATCATTGGAACGTACGATCCCACTGAAATAGATGAAGTCTTCCCAGATGCCGTTGATGTCTGCACGTTGTTCGGCTATCAGTATGTGAACGGACTGCCAACCGTAGGCACTCGCGTCTCGATCAGACTAAATGAATCGCCAGTTATATCCTCGACGACCGTTTTCGAACACGAGCCTCGCAGCGTGGATACAGATGAAGATGGATACTGGGAGATAGATCTGGTACAAAACCAGAACTACTTGCTGACTATCTGGAGGTCTGGCATTCTCAATCAGTCGATTGTGATTCCGGTTCAAAACACTTGCAACGTAGCCACACTAATTTAATGAACAAGTTTGCCAAAACATATATGGACAAGGTTGGAGCTAACTGGCCTGCAGCACTTCGCGTATTAGGAACCTTGGCGGGTACCGGTGCTGGTGGGTATGGAGGATATGAATGGAGCAAAAGCAACGCTGATGCTTATGGATTGACCAACACAGAGAGAAAGGTACCGATTGTTTTGGGTACACTTTCTGGAGCATTTGCTGGGGGACGACTCGCTCGTGGAGTTGGACATGGACTGTCTACGCCAGGCGCAACACTTGGGTCATCATTAGGACAGGCCGCTAAGGATTCTTGGAAGCCATTGGCCACAACAGGCTTAATAGATGCTGGGGTTTCGCCTGCCATTGCTTCACTCAATAGACACTTGAAGTTGCAGGACCTAGCCATTGAAGCGAAGAGTTTAGATATGCAAGACAGAGTTAGTGGCAAACAGGTCGCGCCACCTACAGCTCCGACACCGGCTGCCCCAGTGACCATCAACCCTCCTAGTAAACAGAATATCAACTTGATCCCAGGTGGTCCAGCAGTCCAGTGGGCCGCAGGGCTCACCGCTCTAGGGCTGTCTACTGCTGGCATCTACGCTTTATCACAGATTGCTCGAGCCAATAAGCGTAAAGCTGACGGCAAGGAAACCCCTCCAGTTACCAACATCAATATGACCGGTGGTGAAGGTGGTGCACCTGGCGCTCCAGCTGGACCGGCTAAGCCTTCTGCTGGAACTCTCAGGGTTACACTTCCAACTCGCAATGGAAAAGATAATGAGACCCAGGTCGAGATGCCACTTGAGCAGATCGGTCTCTCCAAGACTCTGATCAATAAGATTCGTCGTGACACCAAGCGCAGGCTACGACTTGAAAGCGACGGTCGCACGCTCCACGTCGTTCCACCAGCAACGGCGGCTACCAAGATCGCAAGATTTACAAGGAGGCCACTAAACTTTGACCACATCCTCAAGAGAGCAGACTCGACTGGACTTGACACTGCCCCCTCGAAGTCATCACCGCCTTCCGCTATTCCTAAGCTTCGCGCCGCCTCTCCAGGGCTAAGGTCCACGCCAGCTGTGATTAAGCCAGGAATCGTCAGGCCAGCTAAACCAGGCGATATCTCGCCTGAGATGAATGATCAGTTTAAAAGATTTCACGGAACTGACTTTGAGCCAACCAGTAGGGTTGATAGAGAAAAGCTGACGAAGCTTCCGCCACTTTCAGCTAAACCAGAACCCATCTCATCAGCTAAACCAGAACCCATCTCATCAGCTAAGAACACACAGTTTAAAGACTATCACGGAACTGACTTCGAGCCAACCAGTAGGGTTGATCGGCAGAAACTAAAATCACTGCCGCCGATCAAAGAGCCTCAGTCTCCCAAGGCACCAGCGCCTGCAGCTCCTGTAGTTTCACTTAAGGATCCTAGTAAAAAAGAAAATGCGACCTTTGATCCAAAGAACAAAGATCCCCTAGCGGCACCAGCGCCTGCAGCACCTGCAGCACCTGTAGTTCCATATGATGATCCTTATAGAGAATGGAATGAAGCGGCTAGAAAAAGGAACATAGATCTCCTAGCGGTACCAAAGCCCCAACGACCCGATCCAAAACCAGTACCAGGTAGTGGTACTCGTCATGTTAATCCTTGGCAAAAACAAGTTGACGAGGGTAAAAGAGAGCAAGAGCGCCTCCTCCCATACTCTCCCGAGGTGGCCGCTTGGCTCAAAGGAACATATCCCAACGGTAAGGTGCCCATGGGCGTTGCAGAAGACATGGAACAGGGTTTGCAACAGAATAGAGATATTATGGCAGGACGAAGAAGTGGATTTGAATCATCCTTACCACTAGAGCCAACTGTGATGCCCGACAACTTGTATCCAGGCTTTTCTGGCCGATACCGCCCCATTGAACTCCAGCCAGCGCCTGAGTGGCTCGTTAAAAGCCAACAAAGTAGGAAGGATAAAAGGCTCCTAGATTCCTTCGCCCGGATGCCGAAAGATCCAGACAAACCAGATCTTCGAATTCCGGGGAGGTCCCGGTTACTGATTAAAGAGACAGATTAGTAAATGAGGAGTTGTGACACCCCAAAAAGTAAAATTAGAACTAAATAATGGCCGTTGATCCATCCATAATCACAGAGAACGATATTCGTCTTTTCATGATAGATAAGACGAGTGACGACAACTATCTGCTGAACGATGTCGAGTTCACTCCCGAGGAGATCGCTCAGGCTCACATTCTCATTGTGGCCAAGTATAACTCCACCCTTCCTCTAATGTCTGAAGTTACTGAGATCCCTCGGTACGAAGCGATCATTGGCACTGCCGCCATCCTTATGAGGATGAAGGCGATAAACTTTGTCCGTAACCGACTAGACTATCAGAATAGGAATGGTACAGCGGTTCAGGATAAGAACAAGGCACCAGAGTACCTGGCTATCGCCAGGGATATGATGGTGGAGTTTGAGCGGAGAGTGAAGGCTCTCAAGACCCACCAGAACATAGAGGCCTGCTACGGTCACGTCAGTAGCCCATACCGATACGTAGGTTACCGCTGGTAAATTATGGCAATCAGGGCCAAGGTTATATCAATCAAAATAGTTCCTACGATGATCAAAAGCCTCACAGGGGGATTTGACATCTATTGGGACGTACAGACCTTTGGCTTCACTCCAACCTTCATGCCTCAGTACTCTTCGACTGAGCACGGTCCTTGGGAGGACCTGGTTGCGTCGCCGGTAGCAACCTACTCGATTTCTGAGGTTGGACCTAAGAGACTTAGCTTTCAGGAAAATACATTCTTTAGGCTCAAGGTTCTTAATGGCTCAACTATCGTGTTGACCAGTGCAGCGCACATTCCAGGTGAGATAATGAACGGGCACCACTTGGCCATCTATAGAGAGATGGTTCGTCGTGAGGCCCTTGAAATAGACAGGTACAATGGTAGAATAGGGCTTCTCTTCAGGAGGATCGTCTATGGAACTGCATGCTCAATCTGCATCGATGAAACCCTAGGCGAGACCTCCTCTAACGAGTGCACCTCCTGTTTTGGTACAGGACTGGCCGGTGGCTATTATCCTTCAGTTGCTCTTAAGGTTGACTGGTCGTCAGCACCATCTAACGTAGTAAATACAACTCTGACCCAGAACGGCCCGTCAGAGGTCTCTGTTTGTGAAGCTGTGTTTCCTCCATATCCCGAAGTAAAGTTCAAGGATGTCTTTGCTGACCTGGCTACAGGTCAGAGACTTGAAATCAAAACCTCAGTTAAAGATGAGTATCATGGTGGCACTATTCGACAGATTGTGACAATGTCTCTGCTATCACCTAGTGACCCAGCTTACCAACTGCCTATCAACATATGAGTTTACGACTAGAGTATCCAATTTCATCAAATACCAGTGCTCCGTGCCAACTGAAGACCCCAATCTATATGTTGGGCTTGGGCGTTGCTCTCATTCGTCAGCACTTTGGAAACGATCATAGAGTTGCCCTAGAGAAGTCCAAGTACTTGTGGCAGGATGACCAGGAGGCGTCTCAGGTTTACATTGGACATCAGGATAACCTGGATTACACCACGATCGCAAAGAGACCAGCAATCATCGTGTCGCTCGACGCTCAAGCCTTCCCTAGAGAAGTTATCGCAGATCGATTTAATGTGACCGAAGATGGTGGGTCCCAATTTGTCGACTATGCTACTGGCGGATGGCTGTTTACCTGCCTCTCTGACAAGCCACTGGATAGTCTCGGCCTAGCTGGCGAGATAAAGTACTTCTTCCAGACGTACCGACAGTTCATTCGTCCAGCATACGCCCTCCAGTCCATCCGCGTGATGGCAATGGGTCGATATCAGCAACAGCAAGATTTCAAAAACATGTACGGGACAGTAGTCTCCGTTACATTTGAGGTTCAAGATAACTTCGAAGTAGATCAGGAAAGCCTAAAGGTTGGCGCTGTCAAACTAGGATTTATCCTGGAATAGTGATAATCTTCTTGTGAGTCTTATCTAAACTTGCGATTATACACCTAGCTCAATTAATTGACGAGATTTCATCATGGCCACCTACCGTAAACCACAATTCACAATCCAACAAGAGTTCGCAGTTATTCCAAGTGCTATCGTTGAGCCGTTGCAGACATGCATCATCGGCCCAAGCAAGCGCGTTTACGAGTACACTGACGCCTCTGACAAGGCAGTTGTTTCCTATGGCGAATACGACTACACAGAGGACAACACCTTCAACTACCTAGGACTGCCAACGGCAGCTGTAGTAGACGAAGGCACTGTCGAGCTTTACGTTGAAGAGCTATGGGCTCGATACGCCAGGCTCACATCGGCTGCTACCCGTGGATCAGCAGCGAACAGAATTATTCTAACTACAAATTCGTTTGTAGCCAGCACCGGACGTGCTCGCAATTCTACCTTTGGAACCAGAGACGTTCGTGTAGGCGATAAGGTTCGCGTCACAGCGGGCGCTTCCCACACACTAGACACTAGGGTTGCCGCCCTGGCTTCCACTCCAACCGACGCAGCTGCTGCTGCTTTTGCTGCAGGATCGGGGAACCTGGCGACTCGCGCCGCTAGTGCCACAGCTACCGTTGTAACCGCATCTGGCTCCCCGACGGCTCACACTGTATCTAGCACTGCCGGACTATACGTCGGTAATCCATCTGACGGTGTAATGACTGACACATACGTTGTCACATGCACAACAGCTGGCGTCGGTGGAACTCGACAGGCTGAGACGGCAACTGTGGGTGCAAGTGCGGTCGCTACAACGGGCAGCGCTCTAGTTACCGTTACGACTGGTGGAGTCAGTAGGATCGTAAGTGTCGCAGTTACTGCTGGGGACGCAACTAATACGATTGCTACCAAGATCAGAACGGCACTCGCTGCTGATTACGTAATCGACTCTCTTTATATCGTTAGTGGATCAACCTCTGGAGTTGTACTGACACTTAAGAGTCCAGCGGCTAATGATACAACCATCAATATCGCAATTGCTGCGAATGGAACTGGAATCACAGCTGTTCCAACCAGTGATGACACAACAGCTGGAGTGGCATCGGTTGCTCGATTCAGTGTAACAAGTCTCAATGGTGACAATGTTGCCGATTTCGGAGCCATTGCCATTGGAAGCGCCTTCTTTGTTGGAACCCTTGGTCTGATGGTGACTATCGCTGTAAATGGTGGAGCAGCGGCTTACGTTGCGGGTGAAAGCTACTCCATCGTGGCCGTTGCTGAGTATACGACAAGCGTTCCAGTTATTACTGGAAATGCTTCGAGTTACACTGGAGCCCTAAACACTACCTACACCCTCAAGGTTGTTACTGGTGGACTGTGGACAACCACTGCTGACACTATTCGGGTCTCTGCCTCAACCAGCAATGGTGTAGACTACAGCGCCTCAACGCCAATCTCTACTCCAACCGTAACCGGACAGAACGTATCATTTGCCCTAGGCTCACTTGGCCTGACTATCAAGTTCCCAGTTGAAACGGTTCAGAACGCTCTCGTTACAGGTGAGACCTTCACAGTAGAGGTGACCGCTAGTGCTGCCGGTCCGATTAATCAAATCATCCTGTCTGACTCTCTTCACTCTTCGATTGCAGCAGGAGCGGCGATCACTACTCTGGATCTTCACATCTACAAGGAGTCCCTGCAGATTCCAGCTAGTGGATATCCATCCGCAGGCTCTCAGGCCCTAACGACAACAGAAGAAGACTTCACCGTTACTGCCGCCCTAGAAATCACTGACTCAACTTGGGTTGACGGCGCAGGCGATCTCATTCCGATCCCGGTCATCAAGGGTAACATTATCGCTCCATACGAAGCGCTATTGACTGTGGGCACAAATAGCTTTGATACCATCAGTGAGCTAAGCGAAGTCGAGACCGTCCTTGGCAAGCCAATCCCAGCCAACCCGCTGGCCTATGGTGTCTACAAGGCCCTTGAGAATAGCGCCGGTCAACCAATCAACTATGTCTCTGTTTTGTCAGATGACGTCGAGGGATTCACCTCTGCCCTGATTGCCCTTGAGCAGAGCGAGGAGGCCTACTTCATCGTTCCCCTCTCCACAAGTGCTGAGGTTCAGAGCCTCTACAAGGCTCACGTTTTGTCAATGTCTAGCACAACTCATCAGTTCGAGCGCGTCCTGCTTGTCAGCCGTCCGCTCTCAGCTACAGAGGTCAAGTATGGTGCCAAGACAACTGGCGGCTACTGGCAAGGGAACATCGCAGTTAACGGCGCAGGAGCGTTCAAGTTACTGACCATCCCAGACGCAGACTTCCTCACAGATGGCCTAAGGGCTGGAGACTCAGTTCGTATCAACTTCAGTGTTGATCAGTATGGTGTTGAAAATTACGACACCTACGTTTTGGCAAGTGTCACTGACAATCAGAATGCGGTACTAGTGTCTGGGCCAGCTGCAGCTTACGCCACAAATCGTATCGACATTGTTCGCAACCTCACCAGGACAGAGCAGGCAGAGTCACTCGCCGCAACCTCAGGTGCGTTTGATAATCGTCGAGTCTACTCAGTCTGGCCAGATCTATTGGTTGATGACGCTGGACGAGAGGTCCCAGGACACTTCTTGGCTTGCTCCATCGCTGGCCTGAAGAGCTCAGTTGCTCCTCATCAGGGCATCACAAACTACAGCCTAAATGGCTGGTCAAGTGTAGCTCGTTCTTACAGATACTTCACCCCAACACAGCTCAACGTCGCTGCCGCAGGTGGAACGTTCATCGTCACTCAGGATGCGACAGGCGGAGAGGTTTACATTCGTCATCAGATCAGCTCTGATCCGACAGATGCCAATACCGCTCAGCTGTCTATCACAACAAACCTGGACTCAATTACTAAGTTTATCCGTGGAGATCTAAAGAACTTCATCGGTAAGTACAACAGTGGCGAAAACTTCGAGAGAATTGCTCACGCAATCATCGCTCAGAAAATCTCGTACCTACAGACCCAGACATCTACAGTAACTGCTGGGCCTCAGGTTACTAGTTTTGATGTTGCCTCGCTCGTGGTTAAACAAGACCCATTGATCCGCACAACGGTCAATGCAAAAGCAAGCATCGGCCTACCATACCCAGTCGATAACTTCGACTTCGTCCTAACCGTTATCTAATCAATCCAAATGGCAACAGACATCTATAAACGCCCAGTTCGTAACGTTGGTGGAGTATTCAGTGTTGAATCTTCCCTGGCAACATTCAGCGGAGGCTCCGGTACAAGCGCCGGTATCGCCTCTCTGGTTCAACAGGTTCAGTGGAACTATCCTCGAGATGTGAAATACATCTACGAGATCGGCTCTACTGATGAATATCGAGTCCTGGGTCGTACCCGTGGATCTCTGAGCATTGGTCGAATCGTTGGCGCTAATGGCGGTAACATCGTCGATGAAGAGCTCTTTGATGCCTGTGACACAGGCGGAACCATGACAATCTCTGCAAAGGGACAGCTCTGTAATGGTAAGGGAGCTACGGTCATCTACACATTCTCAAGTCTGTTTGTTGTCGACTTTGGTGGCACTATCTCAGTTGAGGATCAAATGATTCGTGAAAACGTCCAGCTAACCTTCTCTGGGTTGGCCAAGTCAACCGGCTAGGTCGTTATTTAAGGATTGCTTAGCAGTCACAATCAAGATTAACTTCTGGCGACGCTCGAAAAGGGGCGTCGCCATTTTTTTTTATGAATCTCAACTCCGCAGTTAACTCATTCGAAATCAAAGGAACAGGGCCAGATCATGGAATGGGCAATCTAATTGCCTCAAACAACCTCGAAGGTACGTCCATTTTCCTTGGCAAGATCGACAACACCTTTCCTGCCTCAGGGTGTTGCAAAGTGAGCCTATACGGATACCTGACGGATATTCCTTGCTACTTGCCGTCATCGGTCATGGGAGGGCTGTTTGGTGCTCGATCAATCTCCCTGCCGCCAATTGGCACTGATGTGCTAGTCTATGTATCGCCTAACAAGAAGGTTGGGTACATTCTGATGCTTATGCCGCCAACTGACTCTTCCCCAGGGTCTTCTCCAGCAGGTCAGTTGGTTACAGAGGGTGGAGTTACTGCCTACAGTGAAAATGAATCCTTTAATCAAGACGACTGGTGCGGTGGGTCAGATCTTCCCCAGGCTGGAGGGGGATCGCCAGTTGACGCGCTGTCTGGAGATGCGGGCATAATCAATGACCTAGGATGTTTCGTTGGATTGCTACGAGCAATCGCCATGCTGCGTGGAAGTGACTTAGCAAAGATTGAGGCCTTTGCTATGAATGATCGCTTGAATATTGTAGGTCACAATCTCAACATCTTTACGTCACAAGGAGAGAAAAGGACATTCAACGATCACGGTAGAATCTCAGAGGAAGAGCAGTCAGCCCTTAGACAGAAAGAGTCGCTTGGAACAGATAGTCCTTCTGGCGCATTTGAGGATAATCCAGACGCAAACATCAGAACGAAGGCCGATGAGATAGCCCTCGAGGAGAAAGAGGAGAGACAGGTTCTTAAGCCCAGATGGAAGAGATGGACTGGCTGGCTTGGTGACTTCTCCCAGTCTTTTCTGTGTAGACCGGCATCTGGAATTGGATCTCTAAATAAAGCCAGTGAACCAGACCTTGGACTATATCAGGAGTCACTAACGGTATCTGGCCAGCACATTGAACGAAGCATTGTTGGTGGAGGAATACACAAGTCGTTTCAGATCGCTGTACCCAAGAAGAAGAAGGAGTACGACGATCCAGACGGAGACAAGGTTATACCTGACGTCATCAAGTCTGACTTCCAACTCGACACGGAGCACCCAGCGGGATCCGCCGCTCAGCACAGAGACTATCTAGCTCATCTATTCAACAAGCAGCTCCCAAGTAATAGAGATGCTCTGAAAAAAGACTGGGAGACTCCTGACGAGGCTACCTGTCCAGCTCCTGGCCCGGCACCTTCAGTTCCCGGACTGGGAGAGTTCTTCCGTGAATTTCCTGAAGAGCAGGACATCATGGCCGCACAATCTGGTATCACCGATGATGCCGAACTTGGCGTCAAGAATTTTAGAGTGGGCGAGGCCTTCATGGGAATCCTTCCTGATGGTTCTATCTTACTACGCAACGCATGGGGAGATTCTATTCAGCTGATTGCGGGTCACTGCATTGTAACGGCCAGCAAGAATATTACGACTGCAGCCGGTGGATCTGTCATTAGCTTGGCCGGAGACGATCAAATCATCAAGGCGCGTAGGTACCTAGATATTACCACAACAGAGGGCCAGGTCCGAATTAAGGGCCAGAAGGACGTTCTGATCCATACAGAAGCTGGCGGAATGCTTCTTAGTGCGCCATATACAAATGCTAACATTGAGGACGTCGAAAAGGGCGAACTGCAAGGTTTGCGGGGTATTGTTCTGAAGTCTGAGCCAGGAGTGACTATCACATCGGATTGTGTATCACTAGTCTCAGAGAGAAGAATTGAGATAAAGGGCGCGAACTCTAAAGTTCCACAGCTCGTGACTGACTGTGATAATCAAATTCATAGAGTAAAAAATACAGTCTCCTACCAGCTGGACAGTGAGTATGTCGTACTCTCAGGGGGACAGATTTTGTGCACAAACGGAATCTTTACAGATGGATCATTATTTGTCAGAGAGAGTATTGCCTTTGGTGGCGGCTCTGGTCAAGTTGACAATGTAGATGACATTCCAACCATCAAGCCTAACTTCGAATTGCTCTTTACTGATGATCTGTTTGTCAGCAACATATACACCGACGAACAGATCACTAATATCAAGTTCACATACCGTAGCACTGAGGAGTATGCCGCAACTGATGCGGTCTGGTACGAAAGTGAGTGGCAGAGGACTATGGACGGGCTAATATCATGGAGAGAGCCCGATATCGATGATACTTATCCATGGCCCGGAGAGGAGCATTACAAAGAAGAAAGCTTTAAGAAGTCATTCATCACCTACAAAGAAGTAAATGTAGAAAAGAGTGGTAAACCTAAGAGTAGAGACATACAGTCCGACAAACACGGAGCCTTTACTGGAAATCAATTCTCTAGTTTTAAAGTGCACCCAAGTAGATAATATGACCAATACACCAACTAATCCATTGCCAGATACAACCGTCGATATTGCTAAGCCACCTGAAGAAAGCTTTAACGCTCTTTCTGCTGCCGAGGTCCAGTCGCTCAGGGTTATCATGCAGACCAACCGTGAAGGGCGATCCAAGACCTTCAGGGTTCCAGAGATGCTAATCACTGAGCATGACAAAGACCTTTTTGCTGAGTCTCTGTGTGGCGGAACCCCATTCAGGGAAGTCATCGAGAGATACAAAGGTAAACTGAAAGTCACCTTCCGAACAAAAGTAAAGTGGGAGGAAGATATGATTATTGAGCAGATCAGGAAGGACTTTGAGGACGAGTATACTCATACTGATGGTCAGTACGTAAATCGTCTAAACGTTTACAATCTATGCTTTGAATTATGTGAGCTGGACGGCGTTCCTCAGAAGCCAATTACCAAAGGTGCTGACCTTCGCAAGTATGTCGAAGAGAGCGTCCTAGAGTCCATGTTAGAGCCAAAGTTATACATTCTGATTACACTGATGGCGCAGTTCGACGATAAGGTTTCAAGGCTCTGCAGATTAGCTACGCCGGATTTTTCGAAGTCCGACGCCGATTCCTGATTCGACAGACGGCGATTCGGACAGACAGTAGGATACCGGGGTCGGACAGAATGACAGACGAGATGGAAACAGCTCGTAGGGAAATGATTTTGTCTGGACTCGAATGGGAAAATAACCTGCGCGTCTCTCAGGCCCGATTTGATCTGTACTCTCGATCCGATGGTAGTATCGACTTCAGAATTGGAGTTTACCATGAATACATCCAGGCAGCTTTACCGTATGTCAGCTTCAACTTCGGAGATGACGATGAGAGGAGTCAGGCGTCTGAAGAGCAGAAGAGGGCTGATTTTATGAAGCAGCTCAAGTCAATCAATTGGAGCGAGGCCATGAATCATCTTCCTGTGGCGGGGACTTCTAAAGTATAATAGCCCTCGATTATGCCTCAAGGATACAATCCCGGATACCAAGAAGAGCAGTTTAGCCCTTATGGTGCGCCTCCATCATTTCCAAACGAAATGTTTGGGAATCCATCTCCCTCACAAAGATTCTTCCAAGACTCCAGGAACAGGGGAATGCAGTACTCACCTGGACAGGGATTTGCGCCAGCTGGCGGAATGGACTTGAGTCAGTTCGGTCTGCTCGGCACGTTTGCCAACGAGGCGCTTCAGAGGTCTATGGGCGGACTTTCGATTCGCCCGTTTAATGGG
>Ga0209247_1000047_pt1 | contig 13872 bp, 26 predicted proteins | sample LauGreSBDMM110DN_2_FD_188212 | JGI IMG/M metagenome (GOLD analysis project Ga0209247, IMG submission 188212) | Freshwater lake microbial communities from Lake Michigan, USA - Su13.BD.MM110.DN (SPAdes) (version 2) | ecosystem: Environmental > Aquatic > Freshwater > Lake | place: Lake Michigan... | reverse complement strand
GGCCTGGTCAACAATCTCTTTCTCCACGCTCGCCTCGACAGACGCCTTATCAACACCGTTGTCCCAACACCAACCAAGAACCTGAGCCTCGGTCAATTGGTCGTACGGAGTGAAATCGCCGCTCGGAGGAGCAAACGAGACGCATCCGGTCAAAGCAGCATTAAATGCACCATCAGATCCACGGCAACTCCAGTTCGCCGTGATGACAACATCAGACAACGATGCCTCGGTCTTTTTGACCAAAAGCTGTTTGATGATCCAGTTGATTGAAATAGTGGTGGTCATAGAAGATTAAACCATGTAAAAGCCAGAAACAATAATGTTTGCAGCAGCATCCATCGCAACAGTGGTTTGCGCTCCACCACCGGATGGATATTGTACCAAATCGATTCGCGACCCACCGTTTCCAATGTATCCGTTCAAAACATTTGCGGCAGTAAGTGCAAGCCCGTCACAGTATCCAAAAGACATGGATGCAACATTGCCAGACACGGCGTTAGATGTAAACGGAAGCGCAGTAATAAGCATGGGTCCGGTGCCTGTGTGAGCGGTCCATGCAATAGAGATTGAAAACAAAACTCGGTTTCCGATTTTTGTGTAAAATCCACTTTGCTGCGTGTACACCCCAACACCAGCGGATGAGAAGCCAGCAATAACCGGAGTGAACGTGCCTTCCTCGTAATCATCGAGAGTGTTCACGTCGGTCGCAGCAACCTGCGTCGCCGGGAACGTGATGCCCGATTTAAGCTGGAGAACCCCACCGTTTGCGTTGACGGTCACAACGCCGACCAACAGATTTCCATTGCTGTCGATGCGCGCACGCTCCGCAGTCGAAACAGTGTCAGAAACGTAAAACAACAAACTTCCACGATTAGAAGCTGCTGCTTCCAGCAAACAGCCAATCCCAACTCCGAAGATTTGTCCGCCACCTGTATTTACAGGTTTGATCAGAAGAGACAGCTGGTCGTTGACCACGCCGGTTCCGCTCGACCCAATAATAAGCCCATTTACATTGACTCCTCGCGCAACCCCGACCTCAAATTTTACGCTGGGAGAAACTCCAACACCCAGGCCAGTTGAATTGAGCGTCATCCTCGTGCCGCCTGCACCGTCGTACCAACTGAACACGCCAAGAGGCGCAATCCGATACTGCGCCAGCGAATTGGCGGCAAATTCCAACGTGTTCGCAGCAGGCAGATACACGCCATTCGCCGGAATCGTGCCGCCAGTGACGGTCAACTTCGACCCCGACAACGCACCAACAACAGTCAACGCATCCGTCGTCTTGTCGTACGTCAACCCAGCGTCACCAGACAGATTCGTTCCGCCATCATTGAAGATGACCTGCGTCGTGGAACCGGGAAGACCGACACCCCCTCCAAGAGCCGTGTACAACTCGGTGAAGTTCTGGTTGGTGTAATCAAACGACGTCCGCAACGGTGTACCCGTCCCGTCGTTCGGAGCCGCGCCGATGTTGATGGTTTGTTGTGCCATAAAATTAGATGAATTCCGTCATGTCCGCAGTGATCATTGTCGAAGATGAATCGATAACCGTGTTGTCAGCAGTGATGTCCGCCGTTCCACCAAGAGTCGATGCCTCCCAAAGTAGGCCAAGTTCCAACAGAACCCTTTCACGCGGACTCTTGCACGAAGCTCCATAAGCCTCGTTGATCAACGCCAAAGCGTCCGCGCAGGAAATGTTAGCCATATCAATGGTCAGCCAAAATGAACCACGCGACACCGTTGGTCATAATGACCAGGCTGTTCCATTGCGGAGTCAAAACATGAGTTGCCGCTCCATCGATGGTTTCTGCCCCGTATCCATCGACCGTCACCGTGTTTGCGCCTGAATTGATGCGCTTGAAAGCATAGATGCGACCCGGAACAAGCGCAGCAGAAGGAAGCGTCATCGTGATAGCCCCGCCAGTGGCATCGCAGATGAGCAGATAATCGCCGCTGACCACCGTGCCCGTGGTGGTGACGCTCCTGAACGCTCCTCGCGTCGCGCCACCACCCTGCAAATAAACAGCGATGCGATTCTCAAGAGCAAGCCTGGCCAACTCAAGCTCACGCGGAGAACGGCATCCAAGTGCCGCCATCTCGTTGATCAGCGTCTCCGCCTCGTCGCATGTGATATTTGCCATATTGATTTATCAGGCCATCGGACCACGACCACGCTGCATCACCTCAGCAATGAATCCTTCCCTGCCAGAAGCAGCACCCTCCACAACCTCCTCCTCAACCACCTCCTCCTTGCCCTTCTTCCCCTCGTATCCAGCAATAGGTTGGCCATCCACCTCCACCAACATCGCCTTGCCGTTCTTCTTCAACACGATGGTTGCCATCGTCTGAAACTTCTCGCCTTCCTTCAAGTTCTCGGGAACCTCGACACCCTCCGGAAGAATAAAATTCGGCATGAACGAAGCATTGCTTCATGCAATATCTTGTCAATACGAAAAACCCACCACCAGCCTTTCGGCCGATGATGGGCTGTGTCAATCCAACCTATCGATCAGGAGCAGATGATCTGGGTCAGAGCACCAGTGCAACGACGGAAGATGATCGTCATGCCCTGGTTCGTGAAGATCGGCTCCGGAGCATGCACGAACTCCGCGTAATGCTGGCCCTTCTTGTCGAGCGGATCCGCGCAGTCAACACTGAGCTTGTACGCGCCGGTGACCCACTGCCACTCGCCCATGTAGTTGGTCGGCATCCAGGCCAGGTCACCAACCCGGTTCACCGGACGAACGATGTGACTCTTGAACACGTACGGAGTGACGATGAACGCACCCTCGTACGAAGCAGTCGTCCAGCTCGGATTGACGCTGAACACAGTACCCTTCGTGCCGCCCGAACTAGTGAACGGCTGGACGAGCGTGTACTTGCCACCGGCATAGCTGAACCGGGGCGGGAACAGATTCGGCACATGCCGGAAGTTCTTGATCACACGGTTCGCACCGATGCGCTTCAGCAACTCCGCACCAGCACCAGCACCCATCTCAGCCTGACGGATATCCTCGCGGAACGCAGGATTGTTCTGCGCGATACGCTGCGACGCCTCCAACCCGATGTACAACGGGAACACCGGACCATCGCTGCTGTACGAGATGAACCCGGAACTATCAGGATTCGTCGCGCCATTGCGGATGAGCGTCGCCGCCGCCACATCCAGCATCTCCTGGGTCAACTCCGACGTGGATTGGTTCAACGCCTGACCAGTGCTCACACCATCGATCCAAGGGAACTCGTTCACGCCCGACGGAATCGTCTCGACCTGCGTGAAACTCGAATCCGCGACCGCCTTGATGGCATACTTCGCGAAGATATTCTGATACCGAGTCTCCCAAGAACGCTGCGCCCGCACAGACAACTTCTCAAGATACACACGCAAGAACGCCTCGACACGATGGTCGAACGTCAGGTCGTCCTTACACAGCAACGGACCCTTGAGCGCGAAACGCTCAGGACTCCAGGTGACCGCGTTGTAACCGACCGGGACATCGTTGTACGTGACATCACACGCGCCAGCATTGCTTCCATCAGCCAACGTGATGGCCGACCAAGTCTCAGCCGCAGTCGGCTCGATGCTGGTCGTGGTGAACGAGGTCTGGGTCAAACCAGTGCCCTGCGGATACTCGCCGCGCTCGATGAGGTTGAGCCACATCGAACGATACGACGCGCGCTTATAGACATCCTGTGCAAGCGACTCCGTAGCCACCGCAAAGGCATTGAACACATTTGGACAAGCCATAATGAAAACTGTTTCCTGCGTTTACCGATTTTAGTGGGCCATCCATCCATCATCCAATGGACCGATATTCCCCACCACCACCAAACGCGGGCTGTCATTTCCGCTTAGACATTCGCATCCGATGACCAATCGTATGCAATCATTAAGGTCGATGGATGGATGAATCATTGGAACCTATTACTTTGTCAATGAGAATGTATCGTAGCTATCGCGTAGCTATCGCGTAGCTCGCTCTGCTCTGCGATATAGTTGCTGTTGCCGTAAAATAAACCAATCCTGTCCGGACGAACGATATCGCGCTTTTCAATGAACCCACGAAAATCGTAAGGACCAGGGAACGTGCCGACCATCAACGCATACAAATCCACTCCATCAGCCTTTCTACCGCACCTCCGCGCATCCACCAGCAGCTTTCCAGCCCGATGCTTTGTCGTCTTCACATCGACACGCATACCATCAGACAGAACACAGTCATGCGACGGATGCGGAGGCGCACAATCAATATCCATGTCCGGATACACATTGAACAATTTACAAAACGCAATCTCTCCAGCCATCCCCTCCAAATCAATTATCGCGTCGTCAACAACTCCAAATTTCATTCTCGGAACATTGAAATTACGATTATTTTTACCTCTGTGCTCTGCCAAGAAATTAGCAAGTTTACGCTCTGCAAGATTTAAAGATACAGTTTGACCAATCTTTACTTTATTTAATGCGTTCAAAATGATGGAAAATTTTTGAGGGGGGTATAGTAAACGACACCCACCCCCAAAGGGGGGCGCCGGCGGTCGAGCTCCGTTCATTCTATCCCCTAGAAAAAGAATGCTTTATTTTATTGTTCCGCTTCAATTGTTTTACTCGATAGCGTGATACTATCTAATCGGTCAGGCATAGAGCCCAATAAATTGATTGATACGCTTGCAACCTCGCTTTGATCCGACCATCCAAACACTAGCGCAGATCGCTTAGCTACAGAACCAAGTATCTGTTCTCGAGTTGACTCATCTTTGATACCTTCTAATTCGTAATTATCAACTCTTTCTATTGTTGATATTGCGTCCGCGGCGAGTTTAGAACGTACCAGAGCGGATAGGCTTTCTAGGGATTGAATCTTGTTCTCTTTGCAAACGGTTTGCATTTCCCTCTTAACTTTCGTCAACCCCTCGATTGAAGCGCGTTGTGCTAGCGTCTTCTTATTTACTCCTACGTCGTCCGAGATTGCTTCCCACGTCTCCCCCCCGAGGTACAACGCTTTTGCCCGCTCCCATTTCGCTGGCGTGATTCGCATGCTTCGCAGCATGAACCTCCATCTGCGGCTCCGCAATGCCAGAATCCGCTCGCCCTGGTACACGCTCCGCTCCGCTCCAAAGATTTTTGCAGAATTTTCTTCCAACCCGTTCCCGCCCGTGATTCACTTTGCCCATGAAGTGCCTCGACAATCTCCGCGCCGACCTCGACCGCATCGGTGCCACGCTGGACGACTCAGCGGACGACTCAATGAACCTCGATGCGCCTTCCGGGTACGTCTGGCGGGCCAACGGATGCACGGCATACCGCATCCAGTATGCCAACAGCCAAGGGCGGACATGGATTGCCGAGGCCCTCCGTGTCGAAGCGCCGGCGCTTCGTCTTGGCCTTGACAAGGTGGTCGACCCAGAAGTCTTGGCGGACCACCGTCACGAGCTTGACGACGACGGATGGGGTGCTGCGCCGGACGCCCCGGACCATATCGGATGGCCGTCGAATCTCGGCATCGTGTAGCCACCTGAACCTCCGCTCCGTTCCATCGCCCTGGTCATCGATTCCCCCCCCTCAAAAGAATTTTGCAGATTTTTCTTCCAACCCGTCAACGGCCCTGCCACTCTCTCCCTGTCATGAAAAACCTCCTGTCAGTAGACACCAACGCCAAGACCGTAAAAGGCCAGAAAAAAGGCTTTTTAACCGGTATCCTGTACCTAGCCCCTGCAACCGTGAGCGGTGTGATCAACGTCTGCCCGTTTGCAACGGCCGGATGCAAGCTAACCTGTCTAAATACGGCGGGTCGCGGAATGTTCACAAGCGTCCAAAAAGCGCGCATCGCCAAGACGGTCTTCTACGTAAAAGACAAGGCGGCATTCCTTTCAACGCTTACGGCAAACGTCTCAGCGGTGATCCGGAAAGCTAAGGCAAAGAAAATGACACCTGCGATCCGGTTGGATGGAACGTCTGACGTCGGATGGGAGCGGCACGGTGTGATCCAAGCGTTCAAGACAACGCAGTTTTACGACTACACAAAAAACCATTTTCGGATGATGTCATTTTTGAACGGCAAACTTCCGGCAAACTATAGCCTGACGTTTTCACGTTCAGAAACGAACGAAAGCCAGTGTCTCGAGGTCTTGAAACGTGGCGGAAACGTCGCCGTTGTTTTCCGTTCCAAGACCTTGCCGGCAACGTGGAACGGTTTCCGAGTCATCAATGGGGACGAAAATGACCTTCGTTTCCTTGATCCGAAAGGCGTCGTCGTTGGCCTGTCTGCAAAAGGGAAAGCCAAAAAAGACGTGAGCGGATTCGTCGTTGGTTGATCATCCGCACGGGTCCATCGGTGACGGTGGATCCTAGCGGGCAATTATTCCCGATCATCATCATCAACAAACATCATGCAAAACCGTTATTCCGGACAGTGTTCTAAATGCCACGAGCATGTTCCTTCTGGTCTCGGGACAGTCTCAAAAGCAGGTCGCGTTTGGCGCATTTCGTGCAACGCATGCACGGGAAACATGCCGAAAGAGTCTGGTCTAGTTTGCGTCAGGTTGTCGAGCGGGTGGACCGGAACACGTAACGCTCGCGGTCGCTGCGAAGATGCACCGTGCTGCGGGTGCTGTACTTTTTGATCATCACCATCACCACCATCATCATCATCATCATCATCATGCCTACTAAATCACATCCCCTAGACAACGGTTTCGTGGCGCGCGAAACGGAGCGCCTTGAGCTTCTTCGCGCCACCTATTCCCTCCGCGCGGATGGCGCGATCTTCCGCGACCGTGGCGACGGTTGGAAGGTCGTCCGCTTGGTCGTCGGCGTCACGCCGGAAGCGTTTTGGCTCAAGATCAAAACGAAAGAGGCTACGCTTTCCCGTGAATTCCGAGCGTACCGGACGGCGGTCATCGATGCGATCCCATTGTCCGATCGTCCTGAATATTTCACCCTGGTCGATCTTCTCGGCGACGACGTTGACGGGATCTGGTCCCACCTGGTCGACCTCGGCAAGCGGGTCGAAATAGAAACACTGGTCGAACTTCGTGACTTGGACAATGCACGGCGCGCCGCATTTGAGTGAACAACTAAACATCGTTCAGTGAAAAGAATCCCTACCATGAAGCCTGACCTCGACACCCTGCTCTGCAACCTGCCGGACCATTGCGTGGACCGCTGTGACGGCGAGCTTTACGAGGCGGTGAAGGCCGCCGGCTACGACATCGGCGTCCGCCAACTAATCGACCAGTGGAACTGCTGGGGAGGGACCGTCGGCACGTTCCTGGCGCTGTGTCAGGAAACCGAGGTGACAACCTGAATCCCTAGAAGTCGCGCCGGCCTCGGTCGGCGCGCGTTCTGCGGATACAAAACAATAAACAATATATGAGCGAAGATTACAAAGAACCATCTGAAGAATACAAGCGGGCCTCTCGCGATCACGCTGAATCGTCTTCAAAATATAGACTAGTGAAAATTGCTTATCGTTCTTTGATGATTGGAGACGCTGAGTTTATTGCGTCGTGCGAAGAGATGAAGCTGGCCGACGCGAAATTCGACGCTGCTTTTAATCTGGAACAATCAAAGCCCTGACCATCTGCGGATACATCAACAACATCATCATCATGAAAATATATACATTCACACGCGACGACGAAACATTTAATGTAGAGGCTTATAATTATGAGCAGGCTTTGGATACGTTGATATATTATGTTGGGGGCGAGGAGGAAGCTGCTCTTTGGACCTATCGCGGAGAATAAATTTACATCATCATCATGCAATACACCCCTGAAACAGCAGAAAAAATTGTTGCACAGGCCGAGCTGGCGCGCGGGTTCGCGCAGGCCGAGATGAACAGAATATGGGCATCGGCTGAAGCAGATGTGATCCTCGGCGGTCTGTCCGCCCATCAAGCAGGTTTCTGGCCGGCGGTCGAGGCGCGGGCCGGCGAACCGTACCTGCTCGCGCGAACGTCGGTGCAGGCGTGCTACACCGACGAGGTAAAAAGACTCCTTCCAAGCGTGCGGGCGGCTCGGAAAGCGCGGGAGCAGATTATCGCAACGGCCCATCACGGCAAAGGATACGACAACGATGCTGGATCCGGATACGGAGCTAATACAAACGACTAAACACCATCAAACAAATCAACCGTGAATCATCATCATCAACCAACCATGAACAAATTTGTGAACCTCACACCGCACCAGGTCGTATTGTGCGGACAAGTTATCCCTCCCAGCGGGAGCATCGCGCGGGTCGCTGTGACCCGCACGCATTACGGTGCGCACTGCGGTGTCCCGATGTTCCTCTCCGAATACGGCGAGGTGACGGTTGCTGGCGAAATCACCGCGATTCCGGAGCGCACCGTCGACACGATATATATTGTCAGCGCGATGGTGCGCTTGGCGTTGTCGTCGCGCATCGACATCGGCTCGCCTGCCGACCTCGTCCGCGACGGGGCGGGCAACATAGTCGGGGCGAACAGCCTCGATGTGAACTGGGGATACTGATGCGACTAAATGAACTCATTCAAAAAGTTGGCCACCTTCCTCCTTCTATCCTGTTCCGCGCTTGCGGCGACGGACGACCAGATAGCGGATGCGATATATCGGATTGAGGGCGGTGCTCGCGCTCGTGTTCCCTATGGGATCTTGTCCATCCCGGTCCGCGACGCTGCGCACGCTCGACGCATCTGCCTGAACACCATAAAAAATAACCGTGTCCGGTGGATAAAAGCTGGACGACCCGGTGCATTTCTGGACTACTTGGCGGACAAATACTGTCCGCGTTCTGCGGATCCTATCGGTAATAAAAACTGGAAAGTCAACATCAAGAGACTGGTAAACGAGTGAAAAACAAAAACAGCGGTTTCAAGCTCATGTATTACGCAAAACAATCCAGCAATGGCTGGCACGTCATCAATCCTGATGGGCAACCCATCACCGACAATGCGCCTTACGGTCAGGACCGCGTCCTGGTGTTCCGGGATGAGGATGCGGCTCTTGAGCGGGTCGAGATGTGCAACGACGCTCTGGACCTGGAGGAGTCTTTGTGAAGGTTATCTATCCATCTTCCCTCCGCGAGCGTCGGCGAGCGGCATACACAAAGAGCGTGGCGAAGCGTCGCGCGTTGGCCGTCATCGGCAAACTCGCATGCCTATGTTCTGGGCCGTCGCATCGTTTGAGCAGCAGCGGTCCTGTGTGCGCTCGCTGCGACACCATCGAGGCTCGCTTGAGCCGTAGCTATGCGAAGGAATTCGCCGGTTCTAATCGTCGCGGCGACAATATAGCTGGGGCAATGGCGACATATTCTGTGCATTGCGAGCTGCACTGATGATTTTTGCCGGCCAACCTGTCGTTGGCCGGTTCCCGCCCGGTGTATCTCTCAATGTGGAAACTGAGGGGCGAAAACCATCGGGCGGGGTTTGATTCTATTACGTAAAACATAATGAGCGCATACACATACATAATTATAGGTATTATTTGGTTGTTGAGCATTGTCGCGATAACAATGTTTTTGAGAGAATGTAATCGGCGACCGTGTCCTGCGTGTCGCGGTATCGGGAGCCGATATTGTCGGATCTGCGATGGGGAGGGAGTATTGTGAGGATACTTGATCTGTACTCCGGTGCGGGTGGAGAGCGGAGACGGGCGCGCATCGAGGAGCGGGGTCACACGTATGTCACGCTCGACCTGGACCCGAGGTTCAAATGCAATCTGACTGCGGACATGTTGGCCATTGCCCTTGTTCCGGCGGAGTTCATGTATCACAACGGGTATTTCGACCTCATCTGGGCGTCACCGCCGTGCGAGGCATTCTCTGTCGCATCGATTGGACATCACTGGACCGGCGGGAAAGGGGCGTATGTCCCGAAGACGACAGAGGCTCGTTTGAGCCAGGAATTGGTCGTGGCGACCTTGAGCTTCATCGCGTGGATGGATCCGCGTGGCTGGATCATGGAGAATCCTCGTGGTGTGTTGCGGAAACTACCCTGCGTGCAAGGAATCCCGATGCAGACAGTCACATATTGTCGGTACGGCGATACCTCGATGAAACCGACCGACCTGTGGGGCAGTGTTCCGGGATGGATTCCGAGGCCGATGTGTTGCAATGGACATCCTGATCACGATGCAGCGCCGCGTGGTGCGCGGACTGGTACGCAGGGCAAAGGCGGATCGGCGGAGCGTGCTGTCGTGCCGTGGCAATTGTGGGCCGACGTGATCTACTCGATGGAACAATCTCTATGAACACCCCCGAGCCTATTGCGTGGCGCGTCAAATCTGTGTATGGGATCAAGCTCATTGTTTTTGCGGTGACAGAATCAAAAGCAAAATTCAAAGCGTGGAAAGTTTTGGACGTGGAAGGTTGGCCACCCCTTTCGATAGAGCGCGCTCCAGAATACGACCAAAGCTATCTTCGCCATCGCTCCACGCTGGCTTACGACGAATGAACGCTCGCTACCTGATGATTATTGACCGGCGCGAATGGCCCGAGTTTTGGAGGGACGTCCGCCAGCGATTTTACGCGGACAGATTCAACCGACGGCTTAAGCTGCGACTCATTTCCTTTCGGCGAAGGACCACAACCATAAACAATAAACAAAAATGAAATTAACTATTCAATCCACACAGAACGCGCAGACTATTGTTGATTTGTTCAACGCGATCATCACCGGCAACGAGGCAGAGGGCGCGACTCCGTTGAGCATCTACGACGAGGACAAGCACATCTGTTCTCTCGTCGGAAAAAATGGCGAGCAGATTCTGGAACTGATTATCGAGCGCGAGGTCGGGGACAAATTGCTCCCGACCGCCATCAAGGAAGTCGATTGAGCCGTTTGCCCCAGGACGCGCGCAAAGCCTCGGGCCATATCCGAATCGGTTTTAACCATTCAAATCGCTCCACACGGCATTTCTGAGCGATTACGACACATCCACATGAGAGCGATGCATCCTCTTTCTTCAGTCTCCACCTCTCCACCTCCGAGCGTCCGGCCTCAAAGCCGGGTTAGCGTAGTGAGGGTGGAGATATTACCTCTCCCTGTTAAGGGGAGGTATAGTATGTTCTTTAGACATATTAGCAAGTGGCTATGCTAGCTTCTGGTTAGCAGAAAATGGTAGACTCAGAAAGCTAGTTGACGCGAGCAGAAGTGAAAGGGAATTTATTTCTCTCAATGGATAGTTGACGCGAGCAGAAGTGAAGCGTAATTTCTTTATCTCATGAGTTATCTAGCAAACGGAAGTACCCACAGAAGCATGTTTCGGTTGATGCCGCCTTTGGCGCACGACGCGAATCCAGAGAGGTCACAGGTCTTGGGGCATATCGCCGAGAACCTGAACGGAGACTTGGGCAGAGCAGTTGCCGCGTTCAACTCGATGCGACATCCCAAGAGTCGTGTCCTAGTGTTCGATCATATCCATCGGCAATGGAAAGGGTGCGACTGGACGCCTTCGGATACCGTCACCACCGAGCAGATGATCGTGTCCGAGCATCGGGCTTTCGAGCGCAAGCAGATTGCTATGGCAGGGGCTTTCAAGGAGCTAGAATCGAACCTTGAAAAGCTCTTGCGCCGGGTCGAGAAGCTGGAACGGAAGGAGAAAAGGGAGTTGATGGAGATGGCCAACCAATCCGAGGCCAACGATTCCGGCGATGAGCACCAGGACCGATTGGATCAAAAGCAAAAACAGCCGACCCGTGAAGAGCAACAGGCGGCGAGTTTGGCAAAAGCGTTGAGCATGGATTGGAAAAACCAGCCTCCTGCCCCAGAATACGTCCGCCCAAAGACGTTCTCTTCAGGCCCAAAAGCCACCGATTCAGGCGCAAAACGTGTCTGGCGCGAGGATTCAGGAGACGGGCGCGAGGATTCAGGAGACGGCTACGCGGAGACGATAAAAAAACATTGGCAAGAGGGTTGACGCGATTCTCGGCAACTGCGACACTGTTTGAGCAATCGGGACTAGAGCGGAGAGAGAGTCTCCGACAGGGTGAGGCATGTTTCCCTTGATGAACACCCGGTTGCAGCAATTTACCAATGAACGTTTACACGGCCAAGGATGCGGCGAAAATGATGCAGATTTGCAGCGAGACTCTTCGGAGGCTCTGCCGAGAAGGCGCGCAGCATCGGCGAGTCGGTCGTCGTATTTTGTTTACCGACAGCGACATCGCAGCGTTGCTTGAATCCAAATCCATGCGATCGGAAGTGAACCCTTTCGCACGAAAGCCGAAAGTGAAAGAGCCAGACAGTTCAAATTAATTTTGTCCGTTAGATGACGGACGTGTCAGAGAACAAAAACCATAGAACACAATATGAACAACACGTTAACTGTAGTCACAGCAGATCAGCCCCAGCCATTGGCTCAACCTTATCAAGGAGATGGAGTCGAGTTCTACTCACAAGCCTGCAATTCTCTCGACGCCGTTAAAACTCTCGGCGACTGGCTGGCCCACTCAGGACTCTTTGGCCTTACCAAGCCAGAGCAAGGATATGTGTTGGCCCTGGAATGCATTTCTAGTCGTCAAACGCCATTGACGTGGAAAAAATCGAATCACGTTATCAATGGACAGATTGCCATGAAATCTGAGGCTATGTTGAGCGGATTGATGGATGCGGGGTGGGACGTGGACTGGGTGCAGTTTGATTCCCAAGCCGCTGCGGCTGATTTTTCTAAGGGCCAGAAGAAGGTTCGCATTTCGTTTACGACCGAAGACGCCAAGTTGGCTGGACTGCTACCGGCCAAACCCGGCAGTGGTTGGGCCAAGTTCCCCGCCGCTATGTTGCGCGCACGTCTGGTGAGCCTTGCCACTCGCATGTTGGACCCCCGGATCACTCAGGGCCGTTACACACCGGAGGAGGTGGCCGACTTCAGTGGTAGTCCATTGCCGGCACAATCGATTCCTGCGGTCACGGTTCAACCGGTCGTTCCATCCGCCACCGTCAACCAGTACTCGCTGGTCGAGAAGCTGGAAATCATCCTCGAAGAACATGCCGACATCGCGAACAAGTTCTTGATCTACAAGAACCTGATCAACGAAGGGCAGAACTTCCGCGATGTATCGTCGAAGGTGGCATCAATGATTGTCGGTGATGCAGAGGGGTTCATCAAGAAGGCGTATTCGTTTGCTGCGGAATCGAAAGGAGCACAATGAACCATCACACCGTAGTTGGCCGGATCATCAATGAAACGATGCCGGCAGAGAAGTATCACGCGGTCGATGCTCTATCGAAGTCGATGATGGCCAAGCTGCTGAAATCGCCTGCCCATTATCGAGCCGCACAGGAGGAGCGCCAAGAGCCGTCGAAGGCGATGCAGCTTGGTACAGCCATCCACACCGCTGTCCTAGAGCCTGACCTGTACACCGATGTTGTGGCCGTTACCCCCGAGGGTATCGACGGACGCACCAAGGAGGGCAAGGCGTGGAAGGACGCGAACAAGGACCGCATCTGTCTCAACAATACGGAGAACCGCGATGTGCAGGGTGTTGCTCGCTCGATCCGCAGTCATCCATTCTGGTCCATCTACCAAGCTCCTCATCGCATCGAGGCGAGCGTGTTCGGGCTGGACGCGGATACCGATATCGCAATCAAGGCTCGTCCTGATCTGTGGGTCGAGGACCACACCATCGTGGACATCAAGACAACCGATGACGCATCACCTGAAGCGTTTACTCGTACTGTTCTCAGCTTTGGATACCATATCCAAGCGGCGCATTATCTCGCCATGACCGGTGCCGCTCATTTTGTGTTCGTCGCTGTCGAGCGCACCGCTCCATACGCTGTCGGTATCTATCGTCTCGATTCGGAATGGTTGCAGGCCGGCGAGAACATGCGGCGCAAGGCGATCACGTTGCTGCACGAATGCCAGGCACTGGACAAGTGGCCT
>Ga0209247_1000039_pt1 | contig 15795 bp, 13 predicted proteins | sample LauGreSBDMM110DN_2_FD_188212 | JGI IMG/M metagenome (GOLD analysis project Ga0209247, IMG submission 188212) | Freshwater lake microbial communities from Lake Michigan, USA - Su13.BD.MM110.DN (SPAdes) (version 2) | ecosystem: Environmental > Aquatic > Freshwater > Lake | place: Lake Michigan... | reverse complement strand
ATTTGAGCATTCCTATCCACATTGCTGGCGGTGTCACACAGCTTTAATGTATTACGCACAACCATCCTGGTATATCAAGACAACCTCAATTAAGAAAGATCTACTGCGCGAGAATTTAAAAACTGATTGGCACCCAGAGACAATTAAAACTGGTCGCTTTGGTGATTGGCTAAATAATAATATTGACTGGGCAGTTTCTCGTAATCGCTATTGGGGAACGCCACTTCCAATATGGCAATGTGAGAACAAGCATGAAATCTGCGTTAGTTCACTATCTGAATTAGGAGAACTAGCTGGTAAAGAGTTAAGCAAATTAGATCCACACCGTCCCTTTGTCGATGATATTAAATTTAAATGTAAAGATTGCTCATCTGTAATGGAGCGCACGCCAGAGGTAATTGATTGTTGGTATGACTCAGGGGCAATGCCATTTGCACAGTGGGGTTACCCGCATCAGGCGGAATCTGAAAAAGAATTTAAAGCTGCATACCCTGCAGATTTTATTTGTGAAGCAATTGATCAAACTCGTGGTTGGTTCTATACCTTAATGACAATTGGAACTTTAGTATTTGATAAATCATCATATAAAACTGTGCTTTGCCTTGGTCATATTTTAGATAAAGATGGTAGAAAAATGAGCAAGCATTTAGGAAATGTATTAGAGCCAATACCGTTGATGAACCAACATGGCGCAGATGCCGTGCGCTGGTACATGCTCGCAGCTGGCTCACCGTGGAGTGCTCGCAGAGTTGGACATGATGCGATATCAGATGTGGTTAGAAAAACTCTGCTGACCTACTGGAATACCATTTCTTTCTTTACCCTCTATGCAAATGCGGCAGAGTTTAAAGTTTCATCCCTACCTAAAGATTTAACACTTATGGATCACTGGATTCTCTCTGAACTTAATAAACTAATTAAAGGTGTAGATGATGCCCTTGAAAGTTTTGATTCGCAGGGTGCCGGAGCTTTACTTGCTGCATTTATTGATGATCTTTCAAATTGGTATGTGCGCAGATCTCGTCGTCGTTTCTGGGATGGTGACCCAGTTGCACTTAATACTCTTTACTTCTGCCTTAAGAACTTAACCCTTCTGCTAGCTCCTATGGTGCCATTTATCTCTGAACATGTTTGGCAAAAACTAGTTAAATCATCTGAAGCAGATCAAGTTGAATCTGTTCACCTGGCAAACTTTCCACAATTTGATAAAGTGATGATTGATGAAAAATTATCAACTTCTGTTGCACTTTCGCGAAGACTAGTTGAATTAGGAAGAGCTGCTCGGGCAGAGTCGGCAATTAAAATTCGCCAACCACTATCTCGCGCCTTAATCTCTGCTCCTGGCTGGGATCAGATATCTGAGGAGATTAAATCTCATATCGCTGATGAGCTAAATATTTTGGCATTAGATGGTATTCATGCGGCTGGATCAGATCTCGTGGATATCTCAGTAAAGGCAAACTTTCGCACCCTTGGAACAAAATTTGGCGCAAATGTTCAAGAGATTGCAAAACAAATCTCGGTAACTGATGCGACTGCTATGGTTAAAGATCTGCGGAAAAATAAAACCTTTAAATTAAATGTTGAAATCAATGGTAAGTCTAAAGGCATTGAGATTGAAATTGAAGATTTGATAATTACTGAAACCCCTCGAACTGGATGGTCTGTTGCCTCACATGCAGGTGAGAGTTTGGCACTTGACCTTGAGCTAACTCCAGAGTTAATTAGATCAGGATTAGTGCGTGAGGTAATTAGAGCAATTCAAGAAGAGCGTAAAAATATTGGTTTAGATGTCAGCGACCGGATAACAGTTAGTTGGAATGGCCCAACCGAGTTAGCGCAGGTGATCTCATCAGCAACGGCAGAAATTAGCGCTGAAGTATTGGCCACAAAAATGCAGCAAGTTAGCACCGAAAAATCTGATGAAAATGAGCTCGGCTTGTGGTTAAAACTAATTAAAAACTAATTAAAGAATTGAAACTAATCTCATAAGTAATTGCACGACAAAAAACACAACTATAAAAGATAGATCAAGTGAAACTGCGCCTAAGCGAAGTGGTGGCACAAACTGCCTAACAAAAGCTAATGGCTTATCGGTAATTGTATAAACCAATTCGGCTAGGGCTAGTACAACTCCTTTTGGACGCCAATTTGGTGAGAAGATTCGAACATAATCTAAAATTAAACGGCCGATTAATGTAATTAAAAATAGGTTAAGAGCCCAGTAAATTAAACCAAAAATTGCACCCATGTTTTAAAGGTTTTTAGCTTTGATTAAAAAAACTTGCTTGTGCTGCTGAATTTTTATCTTCAACACTAACTGAAACATTTGGCGGTGTTAATAAAAATACTTTTGGAGTTACTCGTTCAATACTTCCATGGTGGCCAAAAACTAGGCCAGAAGCAAAGTCAACTAAACGCTTTCGCTCTGTCTCTTCCATGTCACTTAAATTCATAATTACTGGCTTACCCTCGCGGTAATGCTCACCAATTAATCGAGCTTCACTATAGGTTCTAGGAGTTAACGAAATAATATGATCCATTACTTTACTTTGCGAAGAGGCTGAAAGTAATTCAACATTTGACTTTGCAGCAGATTTTGAATTAGCACGAACTAATCTAGGTGCTCGCTCAGTTAGTTGATTATTGCCATGGTCTAACTCTTCCTCATCCATTAGTCCGAGGTAACCTGCAACCCGCTTAAATGCACTAGCCATAGATTAAAGGCTATGCGATAGGCGATCTAATACCGAGGATTGAACTGCCAATTCTGATATGTGTCGCACCATATTTGATGGCTAATTGATAGTCACCACTCATCCCAATTGATAAGGATTTAGCAGCTGGGAAGGTGCGTGAGAAATCACCGCGGATAGCCGCTAATTCAGCAAAGGCGTCCTCAGCAGGTGAATCAACTGGGGCAACTGCCATCAAGCCCTGCAAACTAATTCCTGGTAACTGAGAAATAGCAGCTGCTAATTCAAGTAAATCTGAAGGGTTAACACCGGATCTAGATTGTGGCGGCTTATCCAGTGAGACCTGAATAAAAATTGGCTTTTCTATGCCACTGCTGTGCTGAGAGATAATTTGCGCATATTTAAGTTGATCAACTGAATGTATGTAGCTTGCCCAAGATGTGATTGATTTTAATTTATTGCTCTGAATCTGGCCTTGAAAATGCCACTTCACATCACCTGGTAATAGTGAAACCTTCCCACTTGCCTCTTGATCGCGATTCTCGCCAAACTCTCGGATACCAAGAGAATAGAGAATTTCGATATCAGATACTGGAAAGGTTTTAGTAACTGCAATTAAAGTTATTTCATCAGTTGACCGGTTAGCTTTTTCAGCTGCTAACTTAATCTGCTCATTTACCTTTTCAAGATTTGAGCTAATTTCATCAATACGGTTCATATGCTAATTACACCAACCTGTCGGCCTAGGCTGGCATCTGCGCGGTGTGAGAAGTAGTCAGAATTTTCCTTTGTACAAATTCCTAAACTCGTTATTTCAACCCCACTTAATTGATCTTTTAGCCCTGCAAACAGGTTTAGGTGATTACTTTTGCCACCTGTTGCTGGATGCTCTTTAGTAATCTCGCCATACATCACTGGATCTACTTCATAACAGTTGCCACAAATATGAGGGCCAACCACCCCGGATATCTGATCAGCACCTAACTTCTTCATTTGATCTAACGCAGCTAGTGCTACTTTATTTAATAACCCCTTGCGGCCAACGTGAACTGCTGCAACTACACTTTTTGAAATAAGCAGTAGTGGCAGACAATCAGCTACCTGCACTGCTAGTGCGACATTTGGTTTATCAGTTACAACTGCATCACCATCATAAACTGCCCCATTTGGTGAACTCTGGCTATCGACCACAGATACTTTATTACCATGTGTTTGTTTCATAAAATAAATAGGATTACCAATTAATTTTGAAAGCTGTTTTGCGCTATCAGATGCATGTGGATTATCTAGTGAACCGAAGTGTCGCGAGGTAAAGAGCAGGCGAGCCATGCTGGCTTCCTAGCGCATGAAATCAGGGATATCGATCTCATCTTCTGCGACTAAATCTTCAAAAGTTATCCGCTTGCGCGAGCGTGGTTCCCCGCCATTAACATCTAGATCAAGTGCAATTGCGATTGGATCATTAGCAGCGATTGGATCTGCTTCACCACTTAGTGCGGCCGCATTAATTACCGGCATTAATACACGCTTTGGTTCACCACCAGCAAATCCTGCTGCAATAACAGTTACACGGACTTCATCACCTAAGGCATCATCAATTACAGTGCCATAAATAATATTTGCATCTGGGTGCGCAGATTTCGCAACTAATTCAGCGGCCTCTGATATTTCAAATAAACCAAGATCTGATCCCCCAGCAATTGAAAGTAATACGCCATGTGCACCATCAATTGAAGCTTCAAGGAGTGGACTTGAGATTGCAAGCTCTGCTGCGCGGATAGATCTTGCTTCACCTCTTGCTGAACCAATTCCCATCAATGCAGAACCAGCACCTGACATGATGCTTTTAACATCAGCAAAGTCAAGGTTTATCAATCCAGGTGTTGTAATTAAATCTGTAATTCCTTGAACTCCAGATAATAAAACTTGATCAGCAGTTCTAAATGCTTCAAGAGCACTAATTGAACGGTCTGAAATTGCAAGCAGACGATCGTTTGGAATTACAATTAAAGTATCAACTTCTGTTCTTAAATTTTCAATTCCTTCATCTGCTTGTGCAGTTCTACGTTTTCCCTCAAATGTAAATGGTTTTGTAACTACACCAACTGTTAGCGCACCAAGATCTTTTGCAACCTTTGCAACAATTGGAGCACCGCCAGTACCAGTTCCGCCACCTTCACCTGCGGTAACAAAAACCATATCCGCTCCACGTAATACTTCTTCAATTTCATCAATATGATCCAGAGCTGCTTGACGACCAATCTCTGGCGCAGCACCTGCACCTAATCCTCTTGTTAACTTTCTACCAATATCTAATTTCACATCAGCATCTGACATTAACAATGCTTGTGCATCTGTATTGATTGCAATAAATTCAACACCTTTTAAACCAACATCAATCATTCGGTTAACAGCATTAACTCCACCGCCGCCAATACCAACAACTTTAATTACAGCTAAATAATTTTGCGGTGTTGCCACGTTGCGCCTCTTCCCTAACCCTAAATCTCAACTTGAGAGTTAAAGTTATTGCTTTTCTATAACGCAAAAGTATGCATTAGAGGCAACTCAATCAAACACCGACACGATATTTAGTGAGATAAATATTTATGCAGTTTATGAATTTTTATTAAGAATTAATGCCAAATTCAGATTTACTTTTAATCAGAATTAACTGACTATTGGCGAATCTGGCTGTGATAAATCCACCTGTTTAATTGCCTTATTTTCCGGTAGTTTCAAGAGGGTGGCTAATACTTTTGATTTTTGTCCGATATCAGTAGCCCCTCCCCAATTAATGCGAAGAGTGGAAGCATTAAGTCGGGTATCCATCAAAATAAAGCTTGATTTTGTGATGGAAATTGACTCAAGATCTAGTAATAAATATCTCAGATCAGTTGGAATTTGCTCTAATAAAGTAGCTATTGCGGTCAGGTCCTGATTACTGCGACTCTGACTTATTACCGCAGGTAATTTACCTTGCGACATAAGTTGATTTGGTGAAGTAGGTGTAAAAATAAAGCCCTTGCTATCAAAATTTACTGAGGCATTTTGCACAGAAATCGTTTTAGCTATTGCAACTCTCTCTATAACCACTATTGAGAGCTTTTTATTAAACCAGTTCCTAGAAACATCACTGCTAGATATCCAATCTAATTGATTAAGGGTTCTTTTTATGGATCTAACATCTACCCTGGCCAATTGATCACCAGTCTTTGGCTCAATCCCATCTCGAGAAAGCTCATTTAAAACTAGATTCGCAGAACCACTACCACTAACTGATACCTGTGCTACAGAAAGAAGTGAAGACCAACCAAGAAGATAAGCAGAGGCCGAGATTGCGCTAACTACCAACATGGATGTTAATAATCGCTTTAGCCGCTTAGAAATCCTTAAACTCATTAAGTATTACCGATCAGCAAGTGATTGCAGAATAGGTTCTCCTAGTGAACTAATATCTCCTGCTCCTAATGTAATGATTACATCTCCGCTTTTTGCCATTTTTGTAATTTCTGAAACTACTTCTAACATCGAGGGTTCAAATCTAACCTTGCTCTGATCCATATTACGCGCAATCATTAAGGAGGAGACGCCAGGAATTGGCTTCTCGCTCGCTGCGTAAACTTCTAGTAGAAAAGTAAAATCAGCATTTGATAATGCTGTGCTAAATTGTTCTGAAAAGGCTGCAGTTCTTGAGTATCTATGAGGCTGAAAAATAACTAGTACTCGAGCAGATTGGGCTAAATTTTTAGCTGCAGTTAAGGTTGCTATTATTTCAGTCGGATGATGGCCATAATCATCAATTACCTTAACCCCAGAAACCTCACCCTTTAATTCAAATCTACGCCGAGTTCCGGTAAAACTTTTAAGCCCAGCGAATAACTTATCTTCTGCCATATTTAAGGCACTTGCTGCCGTAAAGGCGGCTAATGCATTTAATAGATTGTGCTTTCCAACAACTGAAAGACTTAACTCACCAACCCTGCGGCCAGTACTTGAAACTGTGGCTAGGGAAGATAACGGGTCTAGTTGAATTCGCTGGATTTGGAAATCATTATTTTCACCCTGCCCATATAACAATATCTTCAGGTCTTTTCTAGTTATCCGAGTAAGGAGTTGCTTAACTCCTGCGTCATCACCGCAGGCAACTAAAAATCCATTATCTTGAATAGAAGAAATAAATTGCTCAAACACTTTAAAAACTGCCTCTTCATCAGCAAAGTGGTCAACATGGTCTAATTCAACATTTGTGATGATGGCTCCACTTGGCTTATATGCTAAAAATGATCCATCTGACTCATCTGCTTCGGCAATAAAGATTGATCCACTGCCACTGTGAGCATTTGTTCCAGCTGTATTAATTGTTCCACCAACTGCAAAAGATGGATCAGCTCCAGCTGTTTGTAACGCCACCGCCAACATAGCAGTTGTTGTGGTCTTACCATGTGTGCCAGCAACTGCAATTGATGTGGATTCTGACATTAACCATGCTAAAGCTTGGGCTCTAGCCGCCACCGGGATCATCTTTTTACGCGCTAGGGCTAACTCTGGATTATTTTCATCAATTGCGGCTGAAATAATTACTAACTCAGCTGCTCCCAGATTCTCTTGTTTATGTCCAACCACTACTTTTGCACCAAGTGCTTTTAGAGAAGTAAGCATTGCTGAATCATTTTTATCTGAACCAGAAACAGTAAAGCCTTTGGCTAACATTATTCTGGCAATTCCACTCATACCAGAACCACCAATACCAATAAAATGAATATTTAGTTTTGCCAATTCAGATAGTGAGTAATCAGATTTTAAACTCATTTATCTCCACTGACCTCCTGAATAATTGCATTTCCAATTAACTCACTTGCTGATAACTCAGTGTTAGTAGCTCCTTGATACCCTGAGGCACTACGCCAAATTTCATCCCAATTACTTGAAAGCCAGCCTGAATTAAATTTATCATCAGCCACAACAATTGCTGCTCCAGCGGTTTGTAAATCAGAGGCATTTGCTGCTTGCTCACCATTTCCAATTGGCAGTGGAATTAAAACTGCAAATTTTCCAACTGCTGCAAGTTCAGCGCAGGTCAGTGCGCCACTTCTTGCGATTACAAGGTCAACTGCATGGTAAGCAGATGCCATATCTTCGATATATGCGAGGGCAAGATAATTTTCTGTTCGCGTCGGTAATGGATTATTGCGCCCAACTGAATGAACGACCTGCATACCTTTTTCGGTAAAGCTAGAGAGAGACTGCAAGATTGCTTCGTTGATATGACGAGAGCCAAGTGATCCGCCAAAAACTAAAATGGTTTGCTTATCAGCAGAAAGTCGCCATTTTTCTAATTGCTCTTTCCGTTTTATAGCAATTACTTCTTTTGATTGATGAGTACTAAAAATTATCTCTGCTCTTATTGGCATGCCACTTAATTTGGCATTTCGCCATCGCCCGATTTTTAACCCTGCCCGAGAAAAAGCAATAAAAATTTTGCGTGCAAAAGGAGCACCCAATTTATTGGCCCAACCTGGAATCGCATTTGCTTCATGAATAAATATTGGCTTGCGCAGCAGTGCGCCTGCTAAATAGAGCGGTGGGCAGGCATAACCACCAAATCCAATAATTAAATCAGCATCTTTGCAGATTTTAATACCTTTCCAAGTTGCTAGCAGAATTCTAAATGGCCAAAATAATGTATCAGGAGTTAACTGCCGGGGCATTAATACCTTAGGAATATGAACAAGCTCAAAACCTGCCTCTGGAACAAGTTGATTTTCAAGACCAGTTTTTGTGCCAACAAATTGATACTGCCAATCCGGCTTTTTATCTCTAAGCCAATTTGCAACAGCTAACGCTGGCTCAACATGGCCAGCAGTGCCACCACCTGCAAAAATTATTTTAGGAGTCATCTGCCTAATTTTCTCATCCTGCTTAACTTAATACCTTCAGATATCTCCGGTGTTCGCCTTGCAACACTTAATACATAGCCAACCGCAAGCAGATTAGCCAGCAAAGAAGAACCTCCGTATGAGATAAATGGCAAAGTAACTCCAATTACTGGAATTATCGATGTAACTGATCCGATATTCACAGTTACTTGGGCAATAAACCAGCATGCAATTCCTGCGGTTGCATATCTTGAAAAATCATCTTTAGTTTTAATAGCAATTCGCAACATCGAATAAATTAAAGCTGCATAAAGGGCTAAGACTAGAAGTGTCCCTAATAATCCAAGCTCTTCACCAATTACTGAAAAAATAAAATCAGTATGAGCTTCAGCTAAATTAGCCCATTTTTGCTTGCTTGCCCCAAGGCCACTTCCCCAAAGTCCACCACTTGCTAACCCCATAATGCTGTGGGCTGGTTGCCAACCTGAGAACTTGTAATACCTCTCATCAAATGGATCAAAAAGAGCAGCAAATCTGCTCATTCGATAGCTATTACTAAATATGAGTACCGTACTAATAATGCTAGCTAAAATAATTACTGCTATAAAATGCTTAATCGGTGCACCAGATACAAATAAAATACCACCAAAAATAATTAAAACTAGTAATGCAGTTCCTAAATCCTTCTCTAATATAATTAATCCCTCAATAACCACTAAACCAGGCAAAATTAAACCAATAGGATTTTTACCTGAAACTAGATCAATCCTTCGTAATTGAAATGCACACCAAAGAATTAACCCAAATTTAGCAAACTCTGACGGCTGTAGCGTGAAGCCAGCAATCTCTATCCAATTCCTATTTCCATTAATATTTTTTCCTAGATTGGGAATAAATGGAAGTAGTAATATAAATATTGAAATCGTTAGACTGACTTTGGCTAATCTTAACCAAATGGCACCTTGAACTTTAAATGCCCAATATGCAGTGGCTGCGCCAAGAATTAAGAATAAGAACTGCCTGATAAATATTGAGTAGCTATTACCACTTTCCTGTAAGGATGTAACTGTTGAGGAAGATAAAACCATAGTTAGACCAAGGGCGCATAAAAATATAGTGCTCCAGATTATAAGAAAATATGGTAACTCTGGGCGGGTAAGTATTTTTGAATATTTTCTAACTGTTAAATTATTAGCCATACTAAACCTGCGCTTTCACGGCTTGAGCAAATAACTGTCCACGCTGTACGTAGGAATCAAATTGGTCCATTGAGGCACAAGCCGGAGCCAATAGAACGGTATCACCAGGCTGGGCTAATTTTATCGCAGCACTTACTACATCATTCATTAACGTTTTAGCATCACTTATTTGATTAACTCTTACCACTTCAATCTTCGGTGAGTGCTCCCCAATTGCCTTTGCAATTAATTCACGATCTTCTCCAATTAAAATAACAGCCTTAATTCTAGATGCGCACCTTTTAACTAGGTCACTCATACTTGCACCCTTTGCTAGCCCACCGGCAATCCAAATTACTTTAAAGTTTGAAAGTAATGATGCGGCGGCGGCATGTGGATTAGTTGCTTTTGAGTCATCGATCCAATTAATCTCATTCTTACTAAGTACCAACTCCATTCGATGATGGTCGGGTGAAAAATTCTTTAATCCAATTTTAATATCCTCATATTTAATACCAATTGATAGAGCAAGTGCTGCTGCAGCTAGGGCATTTAAAACATTATGTGGAACAGTCGGCGTTATATCTACTAGTTCAGCTATCTCATTTGCTTGGCTAGGAGAAGCAGAGAATGCGCGATCAATTAAAAGATTCTCAACAACCCCAAGTTCACCTGCATTTGGAGTATCTAGTGAGAACCACGTAATCAAATCACTAGAAGTTCTACGGGATAATTCCGAATCAGACTTATTTATTATCACTTTATTTGAATGTTTAAGCAGTTTTAGCTTTGCTTGCGCATAAGCCTCAAAACTACCGTGCCAATCGATATGATCTTCTGCAATATTAAGTACTGCAACAGATTGATATTGAGGCAAATTACTCCAATGGATCTGAAATGATGAAAGTTCAATCGCAAGATAATCTAATGGTTTTTTGGCACAAACCGATGCAATCACAGTTTCTCCAACATTACCGCATGCTGCGCCGTTAATTTTTGCGGCTTTAAAAATAGATTCAATCATTTTAATTGTTGTGGTTTTGCCATTAGTGCCAGTTAGTGCAATCCACTTTTGCGAAGGGGCAAGTACTTGCTTAACCTGCCAAGCAAAATCAATCTCACTTAAAATTTCAACTCCATCTGATCTAAGTTTGCTAATTACCAGGTGGTCATCTCGCCAGCCAGGAGAAATAACTGCTAACTCCACTCCCCCTGGAATTTCATTCACAATATCTGCGCCAGTTTCTACTTTTTCATCAAAAAGTTTGGAATTAGCACCAAAATTAACTAAGGCCTCCTGGCAAGCCATACCCGTGACACCAGCACCAATAACTAAACAGTTTTTTCCAGCCAGTGACTGAACAAAATTCATTAAGCCACAACCCACTGTGCATAGAACAGGCCTAAACCTGCAGCAACCCCAAGGCTAGAGATAATCCAGAATCTAATAACAATTGTTACCTCACCCCAACCAATTAACTCAAAATGATGTTGTAAGGGAGCCATTTTAAATATCCGCTTGCCACCAGTAATTTTAAAATATGCAACTTGAATAATTACTGATGATGTAATTAATACAAAAATAAATCCAAGAACTACTAGTAACAATTGAATCCTAAGAGTTATTGCTAGCCCTGCAAGGGCTCCGCCTAATGCTAATGAGCCAACATCTCCCATAAATATCTTCGCAGGTGAAGCGTTCCACCATAAGAAGCCACCACATGCGCCAGCAAGTGCTGCTGCAAGTACTGCTAAATCAAGTGGATCACGAACTGCATAACATTTAAGGCCAGGTGAGACGGCGCAACTTTGTCCAAACTCCCAAACACCGATCAAAATAAATGCTGTAAACACCATAACTGCTGCGCCAGTAGCTAATCCATCAAGGCCATCAGTTAAATTAACCCCATTACTTGTTCCTAACACCATTAAAATTACCCAAATAATTACTAAGACAAGCCCCATCTTTATTGAAGTATCACGAACTGTTGAAAGATATGAAGATATTGGCGTTAATCCGCTTTGATCAGGAAATTGCAAACCTGCATATGCAAAGCCGCCAGCAACAATTGCTTGTCCAAGTAGCTTTTGTTTGGCATTTAATCCAAGTGACTTTTGTTTTGCCACTTTAAGATAATCATCTATAAAGCCAACAAAACCTAAGCCAATTATTAAAGCAATTACCAAAAGGGCAGAAGTAGTGATTGCAACACCATTAATTAAATGGCTGAGTCCATATCCAACTACCACTGCTGTTATTAATACCAATCCACCCATAGTGGGAGTACCACGCTTAACTTGGTGAGTGGTAGGTCCATCATCGCGAATAATTTGCCCATAGCCTTTTTTAGAAAGTAATTTAATTAGTAATGGAGTTGCAAAAAAAGCAAAGATGGATGCAATTGCGCCAGAAAGTAGTATTCCTCTCACGCTTGCCCTCCATTCCATTTATTGGTAATTAAATCTGCAAGATCTTCAAATTTCTCAGATCGTGAAGCTTTTAGTAAAACCACATCTCCATGTGAGAAATTACTGACTAACTCTAAAACAGCATCGGTATTTGGGCAGTGATGCACCACCATATTTTTCAGATTTGATTCATTTTTAGAGAGTTTATATAGGTCAGTGCCCACACTAAGCAGATGATCTACCCCAATTTCCTCACAGTACATAGCTATCTGTCTGTGCGCCTCTTCTTCGATAGTACCTAGCTCACGCATTTTTCCAAGAATTGCCCAAGATGATCCACCATTTTCCTGACTTAGTAAAACTAAAGTTTTAAGTGCAGCTTTCATGCTCTCAGGATTTGCGTTGTAGTAGTCATTAATAATCTTTAAGCCATTTAACTCCTCAATCTGCATACGCCACTTACTACCAAGATCTGCAGTTGTTAGTCCGAGTGCAATTACTTCATTACTAATTCCAAGGGCAAAAGCGGCTGCTGCTGCGCCAAGTGCGTTTGGAATCTGATGCTCACCTAATAACTGAAGTGAAACTGGATTTCGCCCATTTGGGGTTACCAATTCAAAGTGGGCATAACCACCAGGTAGTTGAATGTCTGCTGCTCTAACCATTGCAGATTCACCAAAATTAATTACTTCAAGAGGTAAATCATTAGCCATTTTTGGAGTCCAACTGTCGTAGCTGCCAAGAACAGCAGATTTTCCGGCTGACAAATTAGTAATTAATTCCGATTTAGTTTTAGCAATCGCTTCAATTGATCCAAACTCACCAATATGAGCTGAACCGACAGCTAGCACTACGCCGACATCTGGTGAACTGACTTTAGTTAATTTTGCGATATCACCTAAGTGCCTAGCACCCATTTCAACAATACAAAACTTTGTGCTCTCTTTACATCTTAGAAGTGTTAATGGAACACCAATCTCAGTATTAAAGTTTGCCTCAGTTGCAACACACTCACCTACTGATTTTAATATTGAATGCAAAAATTCTTTTGTTGTAGTTTTACCTTGTGATCCAGTGATACCTATAACTTTCATTTCAGAAAGCCGCCCTCTTACAAACTCGGCCAGGGTTAAAAGTGCTTGACTAACATCTGCTACAACAATTGATGGTGCGCTAACGGGCTTGGAAACTAATGCAAATTTAGCACCAGATTTAATTGCGCCTTCAGCAAAAGAATGACCATCAACACTTGATCCCTCAAATGCAACAAAAAATGTTCCACTCTTTGCATTTGCAGAGTTAATCACTGGGTACTGATCGATAACTGTGTTTGCGGATAGATTCTCTAACTTACCTGAGAGAATTTTTGCCAGTTCTGTGGCTGTAGTTTTTATCATTTTTTTAATACCTGCTTTATTGAATCTGCTAACTCTGTTCGATCATCAAATGTTGTAATGATTCCATTAACATCTTGGCCACTTTCATGTCCCTTTCCTAGAACCAATAGACAATCACCTGCAGATGCCTGTGCTACTGCAAAATCAATTGCTGCTCGGCGATCTTTAATCACAAACCCTTTATCAGCAAGATCAATTCCAGCGACCATTGTTTTAAGAATCTCATCTGCAGATTCACTTCGTGGATTATCGCTTGTAAAGATTGCTTTATCACTGCCGATGAAAAGTGCTTGTCCCATTAGTGGGCGCTTTGCAATATCTCTATCGCCACCACAACCTAGAACTGCAATCACTTTACCTTTAGTAAATTTAGCTGCTATTTCCAAAACTCTCGTTACAGCGTCAGGGGTATGCGCGTAGTCAACTAATGCAGTAAATCCTTGACCAACTTTAATCTGCTCTAATCGACCCGGCACACTCATCAATCTTGTAATAGCAGAAGAAATTTTAACTTCATCTAGTCCAGCCATACTTGCTAGAGCAACTGCCAATAAAAGATTATCTAAATTAAATTCACCTATTAATGGGAACTTTCCGCTAATTTTCTTGCCATCTTTGCTATTGATCTCTATCTCAAACCCATCATTATTTGGTTCTATTTTTTCATAATACCAATTTGCATTTTTGTTATTTCGAGAGACTGTTTGAATAGGAATAGAAACTTGCTTACTAAGTTTTAATCCATATTGATCATCAATATTAATCACTGCACTTTCTGCATACTCTTTCGAAAATAGCGTTGCCTTAGCGCTAAAGTAGTTATCCATATTTTTGTGGTAATCCAAGTGATCCTGAGTTAGATTCGAGAATCCGACAACTTTAAACTTTGCACCTTTAACTCTTAATTGATCAAGGCCGTGACTACTCACCTCCATCACAAGGTGGCTTAAATCTTTACTTACCATCAACGCGGCTAATGCTTGCAGCTCATCTGCTTCTGGGGTGGTTCTCACGCCATCAAGTGATTGACTACCAACTTCAACTCCTAATGTTCCAATTAATCCTGAATTTAATCCACATAATTGCCAAATCTGTTTAAGAATATTGCTGGTTGTAGTTTTTCCATTTGTGCCAGTAATACCAATTGCGGTCAATTTAGTAAACGGTTTTTCATAAACCCATGCTGATAACTCTCCTAGGATTTCCCGCGGTGATGGATGAATAAAGCTTGGAATCGAAAGGTCAAGCTTTTTATCGCTTAAAACTGCTACCGCACCGTTTTGAATTGCTTGATCAACAAAATTTGCACCATGAGTTTTGGTTCCAGCTAAGGCAACAAATATGTCACCCTTTTTTACCTGAGCAGCATTAATTGCAATTCCAGAAATTTTAATATCTTTATCAAAAATACTCTTATCAAAAGTGGAAAGAGATTTCTGAACTACTTGTGCTGGTCTGGTGCTCATTAATCATGCTCCACTCTTTGGAGTAATTTTACTGCGCTGCTTAAGAGCTGCCTCTGTTAATGAGTAGAAAGTTTTAGTTTCAGGAGTGGGTGAAATACGCTGATTTTGCAGGACAAATCCCATAACTTTTTTAAATACCGGCCCGGCAAGCACACCGCCCCAATGCATGCCTTTTGGATCTTGAATAGTCACACTAACTACGTACTTAGGTTGATCAGCTGGTGCAAATCCAATAAATGATGCGGTGTATCCGCTGTAACACCTACAAGCGGTGTTGTATCTTTCTGCCGTACCTGTTTTACCAGCAACTCGGTAGCCATCAATTGCAGCAGATGGTGCTGTACCATTTTTTGAAACTACATTCTCCATCATTGCGCGCATGTTTATTGCTGTCTGCTCACTTAGTACTCGAGTTGATTCATTTGCTGCAGAAGGTGTGTATTTGCCACTTTCATCAACAACACCAGCAAGAATTGAAGGTTTTACTCTAACTCCGTTATTAGCAATTGTTGCAAAGACTGAGGTGGATTGCATTGCTGTTAGTGAATAGCCCTGTCCAAATGAAATTGTAGGAAGTGATGTGCCAGACCAATCCTTAACGGGATGTAAAATACCAGCAGATTCACCAGGTAATTTCGAGTTTGTACTCTGCCCAATTCCAAATTTAGTTAGATATTTATACAGATTATCTTTACCTAGTTTTTGGCCAATTTGAATTGAACCAGTATTGCTAGAAACCGCTAATAAACCAGTAGTTGTTAGCCTTTGCG
>Ga0209247_1000038_pt1 | contig 16336 bp, 17 predicted proteins | sample LauGreSBDMM110DN_2_FD_188212 | JGI IMG/M metagenome (GOLD analysis project Ga0209247, IMG submission 188212) | Freshwater lake microbial communities from Lake Michigan, USA - Su13.BD.MM110.DN (SPAdes) (version 2) | ecosystem: Environmental > Aquatic > Freshwater > Lake | place: Lake Michigan... | reverse complement strand
GGACGCGAAGCGACCCCGGAGGAATTGGAAACCATTCACGCCTATCGCAAAGACAAGTCCGACACGCCGCCCGACATCCTCCTTTTCAAGCTTGACAGCGTGGGCAACCTAGAGTGACCAACGCGACCCCGCCCACACGGCGGGGTTTTTCGTGCCCTGATTCTGTCTTGACATCCCCCCCATTTTTGAAAATAATGCCCGACATTTTCCAAATAGTAGGGCGGGGGGGTCTAAAAATCATTCTGCCCTTAATCAATAAAACCTTCTTTTATTAATATATCACTCTATCATTCTGCCCCTTTTATACTATTTGTTCTTTTATTAATATGCCAATTAAAACAATCTATCATTCTGCCCTTCTTCTATTAATATACCTCTTGTTAATGTATCCCTCTATCATTCTATCCTCATTTACTAATTCTTTCTTTTATTAATGCACCTATTAAAGAAATCTATCCTCTCTCTCCTTCTCTTAATTAGTATATCCCTCTATATAAGACCCCCCCTATTTCTCAAAAAATAAGGCCAAAAGGAAGACCCAGAAACTTTGCAAGGTCAAAAAATCCCCGGACCCCCCTGTGAAAAATACCTTTTTTAGATATAGCTTGTGTAGATATATCTAATGTTAATCAAGTGTTCTGTCTGTAACATAGAAAAAGAAGAAACAGAATTCAACAGAATAAAAGGCAAATGCAATCCTTGCTGTCACATCCTAGAATACGAGAGAGATAAGGGGAGGATGAATGACTCTGAAAATGGAGAAAATTACTATCTAAGGAAAGTAATCCTTCGCCATGCTAAAGAGAGGTCAAAAAGAAAAAAATTAGAATTCAATCTCACTCTCGCGTACTTGATAAGTCTTAAAAATAATATCTGCCCCATTTTGGGTTGCGAAATACTATATAAGTCAGGAGTAGATAATAAAAGATCTGCATCTTTAGATAGGATAGACCCAAATAAGGGTTATGTGACGGGCAATGTTAAGATTGTTTCTTTTGAAGGCAATACGCTAAAAAATAAAAACGATATCCGCTCTTTGCTTAAAACAATAAAATACATGATGAATTCAACTCTCCCAGAAGACAGACCTGAAGAAGTGCGACAGGAATTAGCGGATCTTGCTAAAGACTTTTAGTAGTTCTTCTTCAAAATATTTATCTCCGCTATATTCAATATTTATTTGTTTTGTATTTTGCTCGCTTTTAATTACAATAGTAATATATGGCAAATCATATTTCGCGCAAGTCATTGAAGCGAGGGCTACTAGACAACCATCACAAATCTTCATTTGTTTCCCATCTTCAGCAATCATATTAAAATAAATGAGTTTACGAGCAGTGAAGAATAATAAATAATCCTCTTTACTATATGATAGTTCGCAACCCTCACAACAGATCTTCTTCCTGCTAGTATTAGGGTCAACAACTATTGCTCGAAATTTATTCCTCATTATATATAATACATGTAATTAAAACAGTAAGGCTATCAAAATGTCAAAAAAAGATAACTCCCCACACGTTACTCAAAAAGACAAAGTCAAAGATGATTTTGAAATTCGCAAACTAAAATGGACCCCGAAACAAGAACAAATTATAGAAGCAGCCCTAGATAAGACTACTAATATAGTTATCCTAGATGGCCTTCCCGGTACAGCAAAGACACTACTAAGTGTTTATTGTTCTCTAGAATTACTAAAAGCAAAAAAGATTTCTGATATTGTATATATCCGATCCCTAATTCAAAGCACAGATGGCCAAACTGGCTTCTTGACTGGCGATCTAGATGAAAAGACTTTCTTTTATAACGTGCCTCTGTTCGATAAATTACAAGAATTACTAAATAAGTCTGGCATCGAATTACTAAGTAAGCAAGAGAGGATTAAAACTTATCCTGTTTCTCTCCTTCGTGGATATACCTTTAACGTTAATTCTGTTATCTTAGATGAGGGTCAGAACATGATGTTTGACTCTCTTGTAACGGCGGCAACCCGAATGGGTAAATTTAGTAAGTTATTTGTCTGTGGTGATACTATCATGCAAAATGACCTAGGCAAGAAGTCTGGGTTCAAAGAGTTCTGCGATATCTTCCAAGACCAAGAGAGCCGAGATAATGGCATTCAATACTTTAAGCTTGGGCCAGAAGACATCATGAGAAGTGGTATTGTCCGCTTTATTGTTGAAAAAATCACTAAACATAAATCAATCATCCATTAAACTTTTGCTTCATCCTTTGGTGGATGAGTCTTGACAAAGTATTAGCGCATTTAGTCACTTTTGTTTCTGATTCTTGCCAAAAAAATGCGTGTAATACTTCATGTATTAGTATATTGATTGTTTTCTGTTTACTTAATGTAGGATCAATTTTAATATTTGCATGCTCCGTCTCTGGAGAATCGCATATGCCATAGAGCCCCGTAGGCGGCTTGACCCAATCGATGCTGTATTCAATCTTTTCATGATTTTTAAACGAATATTTCATCTTATTTGTAATTACACTTGCTTTTTCACTGTTATTATACTATAATGAATTAATGAATTATGCAAAAAATTTACTGCTCTCACTGCGGAAATCCTAATCTATATACTCAAGCAAAGCCGAAGTTTTGCTCTTCATGCGGCACACCATTCTATGGTACTGTCGTAGAAAAGCCCCAAGATAAGAGAGTGATAGAAAATAAAGTTCGCGCACAACAAGAGAATAATTCTGATGATGATGATGATGAGGGAGATGGCTCTAGCGGAATTCCTGAATTAATAGGCGGGCTAGATGTTGATATTGAATTTGATGTACCGAGAAGAGAATCTCTTTCTAAGATTGCTGGCACTGTACCAGATCAACTACTCCAAGGGCAAGAGAGATTTGCAGAAAAAGTCTCTGCCAGAGAGATGATGAAGATATTCAAACAAGAAGCTGGCACATTAAGGCAAAAATAAAATGATTCAAAAAGTCCCAAAAGAAACCTTTGAAAAGAACATCGCTATCGTAGACGAAGAAATTCGAAAACGCAAGAACAAATGGACCCTTGCTGCGCTGTCTTGGATTGATTTCGAGGACGTTGAGCAAATACTAAGGATTCATATTTACAAAAAATGGAGTTTATATGATCAAGAAAAACCTCTTGCCCCTTGGTTAAATATCATCATATCTAATCAAATAAAAAACATTATAAGAAACAACTATGGTAATTATGCTAGACCTTGTCTGAAGTGTGCGGCGGCAGAGTGGGATGATTCTTGTTCAATATATGGAGAACAGTGCAAGAAGTGCCCACTGTATTCCCATTGGGAGAGCAATAAAAAAGATGCTTTTAATACAAAAATAACTCTTCCTCTTGAGAATCATATCAAAGAAGTCCATGATATGACTAACGAAGGTTTTGACCTTCTAAGGAGTACTGAAAGTTTATCTTCAGCGTTAAAGAAAGTCTTAAAGCCAGCAGAGTGGACGGTATATGAGATGCTTTGCTTAAAGAACCAAAGAGAAGAAGAGGTGGCAAGATTATTAGGGTTCAAGACTACTGAAAAGAATCGTTCCCCCGGATATAAACAGATAAAAAACTTAAAACGTTCCATTCTTATAAAAGCCAAGAAGTGCATTGTGAATGGAGAAGTGGAAATTTATGGCTGAAAATGAAAATCAACCTCAAGAACTTAATGATCAGCAGAGGCTGGCAATTTTAAATGAGTGGAACAACCGCCCTTCTAATCCTCCTTCTCTGATTGAACTTGTTAGGGTTGCTTTTCCTGACGCTGAAGGCGCAGACGGTAGAAGTTGGCACGGCAAGAAGGTTAAAGAGTTTTTATCAACAAGACAAATTAAAGCAAGGGCTTCATACGAATACTTAGCAAAAGATAAGATTGAATTGTCTCCAGAACAAAAAGAGTTTGCTGCTAATAATGCAGGATCGATGGGCGCACTTGAGATTACTAAAAATGTGTTTAATAATCAAAATCTTACTAGCCTCAGTCAAGAGACCCGTACAGTAATAGACTTTATTAAGACCCTTGATCAAAAAGTAATTCAAGCAGGTCCAGTCTCTCAAAGAGAGACAGAGAGCCTTGCAGATTCTCAATACATGCCGCCAAAGACTTTTGAGCGCATGCTTTTTCGTGTCAATAGGTACGTCCATGAAGGTATTGATAAAGACAAAGTCACTTCGCGCCAGAAGGCGGCTATTAATGCCATCATTGGATATATGCATACTTATCGGTTCTTGCATCAAATAAATAGTTACTCTTCTAATATTGATCGTGAGTTATTAGAGAGTTCTTTTGTTCGCTATACTTATGACAAGCCAGACCTCACTCAAGAAGAGGTAGACCAATATATTGTCCTAGCTACTGAAGTGGTAATCTCTGCTAATATCCAAGAGACAATCCAAACCCTTCAAGATCAGATTGATATGGAAGTTGATGGGGGTGGCAAAATTCCTATGGCTCTTATTGAGGCCATCAGCGGTGCAAGAAACGAATATAATCAATCAACTATCCGTCAGCAAAAACTTCTTAATGATCTTAAAGTAAAAAGAAGTGATCGTCTTAGTAAACAAATAAAAGAGAACGCCAGTATCCTTAATTTAGTCCAGATGTGGAAAGAAGAAGACTCTCGCACAAGGTTATTGAACCTTGCTGAAAGGAGAAAGGCGATGGTCAAAAACGAAATAGACCGCCTGTCTACAATGGATGAAATCAAGTGTCGTATCTTAGGAATTTCAGAAGATGAGGTATTAAATGGCTGAAACATGTAAAATATGTCAGAAAGTTTATGAAGTAGATGCAGATTTCAATCGCCATCTAAAGGCTCATAAGCTTAGAGTAATAGAATACTATCAACAACAGCATCCTCGCTATGATGCTTTTGATAATTCAATAATCATCTACAAAAATAAAGAACAGTATTTCAATACTGACTTTAATAATAAAAACAATCTTAAGAACTGGCTCAAGGCCCAGCCTCTAGAGAAGCAAAAAGAATATTGCAAAGACTTTCTTATCAAGAGGAAAGAAAAGAAAAGCTTACAGTATACGCCCTCTCAAGTTGAGCTTCGTAGTGTATTGAGCCCAAGTGTTATTTACTTGCAAGAAATTTTTGGTAGCTATCACAAGCTTGCTGAAGACATTGGTTTTAAAAATAAATATGTCTACCCAAAAGGCTTAGACAACTTAACTCAATTACAAACCAAAGACTCAATCATTTACATTGATACCCGAGAACAGAAGCCATTCATCTTCAATATGGCATCTGAAGTTCGCACCCTTAAGTTCGGAGACTATGGATTTAGTCATCCAAGCTACGATGGCAAACTTTATTTTGAGAGGAAGTCTATTTCTGATTTCATTGGGACACTAAGCGCAGGTTACGAAAGATTTTGTCGAGAGATTGAGAAGGCAAGCGAAGCGAAAGCTAACATGGTCATCATTGTAGAAGAAAGCTTAAGTAATACTCTGTCGTTCAACCATCTGCCTCATGTATACAAGAAAGCTACAAAGGTAAACCCTGAATTTATATTCCATAACGTCAGAGAGCTAATACAAAAATATCCTCATGTGCAATTCTTGTTTGCAAAGGGGCGCAAAGAGTCTGTTAGAATTATAGAAAAGATGTTCTCTACTGATGAGAACTTTTTTAAATACGATCTGCAACTTTGTTATGATCTAAAAATGCTATAATATGTGGTATACCCCAGAAAAATATAATAGAATAATTCCAAATCTAAACGATGAATATTCTAGACTAAAAGATACTCTTGAAGACAAAGAAGCTAAGATAACTTTAGCCAAGTTCTTGCGTTCTAATATCGGCATAACTACAGAACTAATTTCTGGCATAAAATTATGGCCTTATCAAGAGATTATAATCAAGGCGATGTTGAATCGAAATTTTAACCTGAACGTATGGGGCCGTGGTGCTTCCAAATCTTTTTCTGCTGCGGTATTTTGTTTTTTGCAATGCATATTTGAACCCAAAAGTAAGATTTTAATTGCTGGTCCGACATTTAGAACAGCAAGAAGCATTTTTAATTCAATAGAAAAGATTACTGAGTCTAAAGGCGCAGATCTTTTGATGCAAGCGTTCGGCGCAAAGTCGAAACGCAATGATGAATACGATTGGTCAATAAATGAAGGCTCAATAAAAGCTATCCCTCTAAACGGCGAAAAGATTCGTGGTTTCCGTGCTAACGTACTTGTGCTAGACGAGTTCATGCTCCTCCCAGAAGACATCATTAAGAACGTGTTGATGCCATTCTTGATTGTACCGCAAGATATTAAAGAACGTATTAGCATTCGCGAACAAGAAGATGATTTAATTAGCCAAGGAGCAATGACAGAAGCTGACCGCATGGAGTTTAAGAATACTTCTAAAATGATTGCTCTCTCTTCAGCCTCTTATACTTTTGAGAACCTCTATAAGACTTACAAAGAGTGGTGTGATAATATCTATTCAAAGGAACCAACAAGTGCTACTTATTTTGTCTCTCAATTAAGTTATGAAGCCCTTCCTCCAGAGATGATAGACTCTTCAATTACAGAAGAAGCGCAAAATGGTGGAGCTTCTCACGCTTCTTTCTTAAGAGAGTATTGCGCTCAATTCACTGATGGTAGCGATTCTTATTTTAGCATGAAGAAAATGGAAGAGTGTACCCTTAAATTCGAAGAACGCCCCCATTCTCAAATTAAAGGAGATAGTGGTAAGCAATATATTCTAGCAATGGACCCTAACATGAGCGACAGTCCAAATGCTGACTATTTTGCAATGGGTATTTTAGAAATAGACCGAGAAAATAAGAACGATACTCTGGTACATTGTTATGCTGGACTTGGGAGCTTAAATACTCATATCAAATACTTTCATTACTTAATGACGAGCTTTAATATCGTTTATATAATCTGCGATAATGCTGGCGCTGATATCTTCTTCAACACTTATAATGAATCTCAATATGTGAATTCAGAATCTGAGAAGATTAAATTTATTGATTTCGATTCTGATCTTGAGGGTATTGAATATTCAAGGATGGTCCAAAAAGCTAAGAGCAAATACAACCTTGAGAACAAGCAGATAGCAGTCACGCAGGTGTTCACCACTACATTCATCAGAAGAGGCAACGAAAATCTACAAGCAGCGATTGATTATAAGAAAATTTGGTTCGCTTCAAAGACTATAGCTAATGAAACGTTCTTCAATGAAGAGATTAATAAGAGAATTCCAGAAGAGATTATATTCGTAGAAGAGAACAAGGACTGGAACAAACTAGACTTAATAGAACACCAAGACCTATTAGTTTACAACACCAAGAAACAATGCTCATTAGTTGAGTTTACTACTAGTAGTCGTGGGTCTGTTAATTTTGACTTGCCTCAACACCTAAAGCGTTCCAATTCTCCCAATAGAGCAAGGAAAGATAATTACACTGCTTTAATGTTAGCGAAATGGGGTTCCAAATGTTATAATGACATTATGACTACTGAAAATAAAATAGTAGCTGCGGGATTTACACCAATTTTAATTTAAAATGTGTAATTAATTATTAGGCTTATGGCAAAGGTTAAAAAAGAAAAAATTGAGGAAGCTTCTTTCGCTCCAATGATGGTGGAAGGCTCTACTCCTGCTCATGGCGGAGTAGCAAGCAGAGTCACTGAGACGAGAAGCCGTAGAAATGCTGCATCAACCATTGAGAGAACAGATCGTTTTCGCAATATCGATGAAGGCATGGTGCCATTTAACTATGCCACTGGCTATAACTATAATAAATCCAACATTGACGTAAGAGATACAGTGATCTTGTGTCAAAAAGCTTATTATAACTTTGGTCTATTTAGGAATACAATTGATCTGCTATCAGAGCTTTCTTGCGGAAACCTTCATTTGAAAGGCGGAAATAAAAGTGCAAGAGATTTCTTTCAAGCTCTATTCAATAAGATAAACATCACTGCTCTTCAAGACAAATTCTTTAGAGAGTACTACCGCTCTGGAAACGTTTTCATCTATAGATATGACACTACAATTAAAGAAGAGGATATATCTAAAATTAGTCAAGTTTTTGGTTCGCAAGCTTTAGCCGCAAAGATTTCTTTACCTTCTAGGTACATAATCATTAACCCAGCAGATGTTCAAGTCAATGGTAACCTTTCTTTTAATAGGGGGCAGTATTATAAAGTACTAACTGATTACGAACTTGAGCAAGTTAGAAATCCAAGGACAGAAGAAGATAAAGAGATACTAAACTCTCTTGACCCTCTTGTTAGAGAGCAAATTTTAAAAGGAAAAGCTACAGCGGTCCTACTTCATTTAGACACAAAGAAGTTTTATGCTGTATTTTACAAGAAGCAAGACTACGAGCCCTTTGCTGTACCAATGGGATTTCCAGTTCTTGAAGATATAAGTGCTAAAATTGAAATGCGTCGTATGGATATGGCGCTTACAAGGACAATTCAGCAAGTCGTTCTCCTTATAACTATGGGAACTGAACCTGATAAGGGAGGAGTGAACCAAGAGAACTTGAAAACGATGCAAAATCTCTTTACTAATCAATCGATTGGTAGAGTCCTTATTGCAGACTATACGACAAAAGCAGAATTCGTTATCCCTCAAATCGCAGACATCCTTGATCCAAGAAAATATGAGGTGATCGATAGAGACATTAATATTGGATTAAATAATATTCTAGTTGGAAACGAAAAGTTCGCGAACACTACTACAAAAGTTTCTCTCTTAGGACAAAAACTAATACAAGCTCGCCAAGCGTTCATCACAGACTTCTTGCTGCCTGAAATCAAGAGGATTTCTAAAGAAATAGGGTTCAAAGTATTCCCTACTCCATTCTTTGAAGATATGGATCTCAAGACAGATCAAAATCTTAATAGAATTTATACTCGCCTTATGGAGCTTGGAGTTCTTACCCCAGAGGAAGGTCTTAAAGCTATTGAAACAGGAGTATTGCCAAGTCCAGACGAGTCACTCCAGTCTCAAACTAGTTTCATTAATCTAAAAGACAAAGGTCTATATCAGCCATTAATTGGTGGTCCTAAAATAGATGCCGGAAGACCAGCGGGAAGCACTGGTATCAAGCAAACAACTAAAAATGTTAAACCAGTTGGTACTTCTTCCAAGGCAAATTACAGCGTAACTAAGTTAAAAGACATAGTAGAAGCCACAAACAAATTAGGCGTCGAAGTAGAAAATATTTTAAAGAAGAAGCACAAACTTAAAAAGTTAAACGACAAGCAAAAAGAAGTAGCTCTTGACATTACGAAAATCATAGTCGCTAACGAAGAAAAGAGTAATTGGATTTCTAAAATCTCTGAGTATATAGATTCTCCTGTAGATAAAAATCAAAAGACAGTAGAAGAAATTCATGGAATTGCTTGCGAGCATCAAGTGGATTCTTATATGGCTAGTTTGCTTTACCATAGTAAAATCTAATGCCCACAAATAGAGTAATCTATAATAATCAGTTGCTGCTTGTTGGACCTGCTCCAGCAAGTGGTTATTATTTTTGTGACCCTAATGGCACTCTTTTGCCAACAGGAGTTTATAATCTAATCCAGCCCCTTAAAAGAATAAACCAATTTAGTTATCAAATCTCTACTCAGCCAGCAAGATTTACTGAAATCGGAAACGCTTCTACAATTTACGATCATAACTTAAAACCACCAGAGATAAATCTTAGCTTCAATTACAACATTAAAGATTTAAGAAATGAAGCGAGACTTGGTTTTTATGTAAATCTTGGGCTTCCAAATTTAGATCAATTTGATGGCGGGCAAACTTATCCTAGTGGAAATATCTTATCAGGATTCGCTTTTGGAGATCAAGGGTTCGCTTATAATACTAATTTAACGATACCGACGAATAACACATTCAAATACCCATTCAAATACAGAGACCAAAGAAATCTTTTCTTGTCTATTAACCCAAATCCCGCAGATGTTATTAACTCTAACCTATCTGGATTCCCTGTATTGGCTTTTGGTAATTGCTTCATCACTTCTTATGGAGTAAATGCTAAGATTAATGAAATCCCAATAGCTTCAGTTACTTGTACGGCGCATAATGTGCTTTATTATTCTTCCGGTACTAATGCTGTATCTCCATTTGTTGAACCTAAGAGTGGGTTGCTTAATACGGGAGTTCGCTTCTCTATTCCTAATTACGACACTGCATACGAAGAAATAGGTAACTCAATTTCAGTCCTATTACCCGGAGAAATCACGGTAGACGTATACGATGCGGGTTCTACTTCTAAAACTAAATCAAATGTAATCATACAAGACTCGGCAATTCAGGGTTTTAATTTTACTATCCCATTAGATAGAGAACCCCTAAAGACATTAGGCTATGTTTACCCAGTAGATAGACAAATAAATACGCCAATCACTATAGAAGGTGCTTTTTCAGCTATTTATAAAAATTTAATTTATTCAGGGGACTTAATATCAAACATAAAATCAGAATCTAAATACGATATAGTAATTAAAATGAACAAAGCCTCTGATACTATTATTAGATATGATATTAGAGGAGCGAAATTTAAAGACCTTTCTTACGACTCTTCAATCGGCGCAAATGCTGTTTTAGATTTTAGTTTTTACTGCGATATGGACCAAAATTCTTATCCTCATCCTAATGGCTTATCCATGAGCGGCTTGCTAAAAGGACTGAGCTACACAAACTTTAATACAAATGGACCATTATAATTTCCTTAATTACTAATTTTCAGTGTATAAATAATAAGCTACAAATTATGAACCTACAAGGTTTTGAAATTGAAATTATAGAGTCAAAGAGATCTGGGCCTAAAAGCTCTGCTCAGACGCCTTCCAAGCCGTCTGAAAGGCGCAGTGGTTCTGGTAAAAATCCTGCTGGTAGCGCAGGAACCAAAAGCGATAAGGCAATAGAGTTTTCTGCTAAAGTCGTAGAGATGCTTAAAAACAAAGTGAAGAATCACAATGCAAAGCATTCTAGAAAAGTTAATTTAAGTCAGTTAAAGAAAGTATATCGCAGAGGTGCTGGCGCATTTAGTTCTTCTCATCGACCGGGAATGACTAGAGGCGGTTGGGCTGCTGCGAGGGTGAATATGTTTTTAAGAATGATGTCTGGCGGAAAAGTAAAAGACTCATATAGAAAAGCAGATCAAGACGTAGCTAAAGCTTCGGAAATTGATGTTACGGGTTCTTGGGAGCCAAATGATAGTGATTTTTCTGAAGCAAATAATGATATTCAAGAATATAATCTTGATTACGATTTTGAAGACGAGAATGACTTATATTTAGATACAGAGCAAGAAAAAGTAAATTGGCTAGAATATATTTAACATGAAAACCCAAGAACTCGAAATCGATATCTCCTTTAAGATTATTGCCGCAGATAAAGAGAATAAAACTCTTAATAAGCCATTCAGAACTCCTGATGGGCCTAAAAAGTTTTCTGTTTATGTAAAAAATGACAAAGGAAATGTCGTAAAGGTTAACTTTGGTGATCCTAACATGGAGATAAAGAGAGATGATCCTGCTAGAAGAAAAAGTTTTAGAGCAAGACATGGTTGTGACAAAAACGCTGGGCCGAAATGGAAAGCCAAATACTGGTCATGCAGACAATGGAGAAGCTCTGCTCCAGTTGAAGCTTCAGCAGGGATTTCTAGTTTAGAAATAGAAGCTGGGAAAGGTCTTTGGCACAATATTCAAAAGAAGAAAGATCGTCTTGGCAAGGACTATAAGCCAGCGAAACCCGGAGATAAAGATTATCCAAAGCAAGGTGCCTTAAAGAAAGCTCAAGCAAACGAAGAAGAGTGGGATGGCGTTACTTTTTGGGATGGAAGTGAGCTATTAAAAATTTGGTCTGATTTATCAAAAGCTGAAGAAATGATAGAGTCCGAAGAGAGCGAAATGGAAGAGTATAAGAACGAATATTTAGAAATGTCAGTTAGTTCTTTGAATTCTATTAAAACTCATGCAGAGAACATTCTTAATGCTTTAGATAATGAAAAGATTAAAGGAAACTTAACAGAGTCATGGTTACAAGGGAAGATTGCCATTACTGAAGATTACATGGTAATGATTCATAACTATGTAATGTTTGCCGAAGAGTCTGATGCTAATTATATGAGTTCTGAACCAATGTTCATGGTTGGTCAGAAGGTTCGAAACGTAAACAACAAGTGTTCTCATTATGGTAGCGAAGGAATTATAAAAGAAATCAAAGACTTGCCAAATCAAATGGGTAAAGTCATTTCATACGAAGTAATTAACGAAGGCCCAACTTATAAAAAGGGTGAAGTCTTAACAAAAACAATGGATCAACTCTCTCGCGCTCAAACCTACGCTTCTTACGAAGAAGAGGAAGAGTACAAGTCAATGTGCGAAACAGAGGGGCAAAATTTCAGAGATTTCCTTCAAAAATGCATACCCTCTCAAGAGGGAACTGACAAAGAAAAATTTCAAACTTGCTTGCTACAATATAAAAAAAATAAATAATAAATAAAACAATGAAATCTTTTATTCAACATGGCGTAGCTTCGGTAAATGGCCTCGTAGCTAATTTCACTACTTCTGGTGTAGTCATTCAGCCTCCTAATAGTGGAAATTCAAGAATCTTTATCACTGATGTAGTAGCGACTAACAACGCTATTACCTTGTTGAATGCAGGTAGCACAACTACTGGCAGTATTTTGGCTTATATTGCCCAAGGCAACTGCAACTTTTCTGTCCCTATTGACGTTCCTGATTTTTCAGGCATTGCCATCGTTCCCGCCAGTTCAATCGGAAGTATTAATTATTTCCTAGAATAATATGAAATTTGAATTCTCTACAACATTTAGTTCTTCAATCAGACCATTGGTTTCTGAGGAAAAAGATAAGTATCTATCATTAGCCAGTCTTATTGATGTGGGGAATTTTATTCCTAACGTTAATGCTGAGTCTAATATGGACCTTTTGCCGATTGCGTTTAATGCCTGTGTTGTAAATCGTGTCAATAAAAATGGTGATGTAGTTGATTCTGCTATTGCTTCTGAGATGTATAAAAATTTCATCAATAAGCCAATCAATATTGAACACAATCGTGCTAATGTAGTTGGCGTTATCTTGTCAGCAGGATTTTCTGAATTTGGAACCGATTTACCCCTTACTGAAGAGCAAGTTAAAGATAAAAAAGAACCATACAATATCACCCTTGGCGGTGTTGTTTGGAAGATCGTAAATAAAGACCTTGCTAATACTATCGAAGAATCAAATGACCCTACTTCTAACAATTACATGAAGGTCAGTGCTTCTTGGGAATTGGGTTATAATGATTTTGAAGTGGCTGTATTAGAGGGATCTGAAAAGAATATTGAAAATGCTACAATCATTTCTGACAAAGAAGAGATTGAAAAGATCAAAGGAAAGTTAACCGGCTTTGGTGGTAGCGGAAGACTGAATGAAAATCAATTAATTTACCGTAAAATTAAAGGCCGAGTCCTGCCTCTTGGGGTTGGTTTAACAGCAAGTCCCGCTGCTGATGTTGTCGGTGTTAGCGTCAGAAAACCAGAATCTGAACAAATTATAGAGCAAAAAGCAGAAGAAATTTCACAAACGTTAGAATCTAATGTAATTATCGAAAGAAAGAATATGAAAATATCTGAAGTATCTCAAATTACTGATGAGTTGCTTAAAGAAGCAACCGCTTCTTCCATCAGAGACTTTATCGGAGAGCAACTTAAAGATGCCTCTGAGAAATTCGCTGCTGAAAATAAAGCTAAAGAAGACGCAATCAAGAACGCCGAAGAGAAGTTCGCTAGTCTCTCTTCAGATTCTGAAAACCTAAAGAAGGAGCTTGAGACCCTCAAGCAGTCTTTAGAAATCCTACAACAAGAAAAATCTTCCAAGGAGAAGCAAGAGGTATTCTCTTCCAGAATGGCTGGGCTTGATGAAGAGTACGATCTTGATCCCGAAGATAGGGAAGTAATTGCTAACGATATCAGAGATTTGGATGAAACTTCTTTCTCCGCCTACCAAAAGAAAATGGGCGTCCTAATGAAGGAAAAGAATAAGGCTTACAAAGCTTCAAAAACTCCAAAAGAACAGGTTAAAGAAGTCGCCTCTTCTGAAGTTAAAGAAACTGTAGCCTCTACAGAAAATGCTACTGTCGTTGATGATGCTATTAACAATGGGACTCAGCAAAATGATCAAATCACTGCTGGCATGGTTAATCCATCAAAGACTGTTAAGCAAAAATATCAATCAGCTTTTAATGACGAAGGCTTCGTTATTACAAAATAAACAAACAAATAAATATATAGGAAAACACTATGGCATATTCATCTACTAAAAGATTAATTAAACCATTTCGTGGTTATGGTGAGCATGAAGTTATCAACATGTTCGCTTTCGATCTCGAAACTGTAAACAAAGGAACTTTCGTTAAGATTCTCGGCAATGGCTGGAAAAACTCTGACGATAGTTTAAATATCACATCAGCTACCTCCGTTGGCGCTTCATACTCTAACGTCGTTTCTGATCGTTACTCTACCACCGCTCGCGTTACCACTGCTGGTACTGGCGATGCTAACAAGGTCATTGGATTGCTCCTTAATGACGTTCGCGAAACTGACGAAAACGGCGAGAAGTTGATCTTCAATCCTCGTAAGGCTGCTGAATTGAGTGCTGTTGTCTCTGGACAAACTGTACCAGTTCTCAAGCGCGGTGTTATCTTGGCTTATGCTACTGGCGCTACCGCTGGTAACAGTGCCTATATTAATACTCTCGGAGAACTAGAGTCAAATGCTTCTATTCACGGTTCTTATGCCAAAGTTGGAACTTACTTAGGCTCCGCTGACGATGATGGTTATGCGCTATTGAACCTCGACCTATAATATAACCACTAACCAATTAATTATAATATAATATGAGACTTAAATTAAAAAATACGCCAGAACAAGTAGAGCTAATCAAGAAGGTCGGTTCTCGCAATCTAGTTGAGGCCGCTGAAGCTATGGAGGCATTGGCCGCTTTCGTAGGGCCAGTTATCCAAAAGGTTCTCGCTCAAGCTGGTACTGCTAGCATGATTTACAAAGACATGGAGTTTAACGAAGACGATAGTCCTTCTTATCCTCTTGATCTTTATTACAACGAGGCCGCTGGCCTAGTTTCCGTCTGGGCTCAAAATGTTGCTGGTGGTCTACCCTCCAACTACATGGATCAACCAGTTCAAGAGTTGAAGCTCGCCACCTACCGTCTTGACTCTGCTGTTTCTTTCAATAAGAAATACGCCCGTAAGGCTCGTCTTGACGTAGTTAGTGGAGCTTTGGATCGTATGGCTCAAGAGGTTCTTATTAAGCAAGAGCGCAATGCTTGGGCTGTTATTCTAAAGGCTCTCGGCGCTGCTGCTACCTTGAATGGTCGTTCAGCTTCTTTTTCAGCCTCTGGAGCTTTGAAGCATCTTATTGCTCCAGTTGGTGGCGCAAGAGCTTTTGATCTAGGCTGCTTGAATGACTTGATTCTCCGCTTTAAGAGAATTAATGTTTCATTTGCTGGTGGTACTCCTTCTGATGCCTCTGCTCGCGGGTTGACTGACCTCTTTATTAGCCCAGAAATTAAGGCTAAGATTCGCGCTTTCTCATTTAATCCTATCTTTGCAACCTCTTCTACTACTCAAACTCAATTGTCTGAAGATGTTCGCACTGAGTTGTATAGAGGCGGCGGGATGGAGAGCTTGTTCGGTATCAACATTATCGAGCTAATCGAACTTGGTAAGAGCCAAAAGTATAACACTCTATTTGATTCATTTGACGTAACCACTTATCCTGACATTAATGGTTCAAATGCTATCACCTTCGCCACTGCTTCTCATGACCTCTCAATTGGTCTTGATTTGAGCCGTGATGCCTTCATCCGCCCTGTTGCTACCAATGCTGAGAGCGGCGGACAACTCACTGTTCTCCCTGATGACCAATTCATCTCTCGCGCAGAGAAGACTGGTTTCTACGGATTCCTAGAGGAGGGTCGCGTTTGCGTCGATGCTCGCGCTGTCGGTGGTGTTATTACCAGCTAATTAAAAACTCTCTTAGTTTTAGCCCCAGAGGTAACCCCTCTGGGGTTTTTTATTTTATATTTTTGTTTTTATATATTAGTATAAGATATGGCTAAAAAGAAACAAGCTCTAGAAGACCTAAATCAAACTCATGCCAAGATTGAAGAGAAGCAGTACCAAACTCTTGACCAGATTCTTGGCGATTCTGGATCAGATAAATATGGTACTTTTAATGAAGGTGAATATTGGAGTCAGTTGAATGCAATGACTAAAAGCGACCTCCAAAATCACGCTCTTAAAATGAGTCTTATCCCTGTAGATAATATGA
>Ga0209247_1000037_pt1 | contig 16418 bp, 18 predicted proteins | sample LauGreSBDMM110DN_2_FD_188212 | JGI IMG/M metagenome (GOLD analysis project Ga0209247, IMG submission 188212) | Freshwater lake microbial communities from Lake Michigan, USA - Su13.BD.MM110.DN (SPAdes) (version 2) | ecosystem: Environmental > Aquatic > Freshwater > Lake | place: Lake Michigan... | reverse complement strand
GTTTTCGAGAGTCAGTTCCCCGAGGTTACATGGAAGGTTCTTCATCTTTTTGCGTATGAGAAACCAGCGAAAGGTCCTGCAGAGGCGACGCCCTACACCTTCTACAGTATCGGTAACATGGCTGATCCTCGGAAGAATATAAACGGTCTGATCAAGGCTTTTCAGATGTGTAATTTTGGGGACAAGGCGCGTCTACTACTCAAGGCGACGTGCATTCAGCCTTTGCAACTGAACATTCCTGGAGTAGTTGTGATTAACGGTCTCTTGTCAGATGATGCCATGGACAGGATTCACGCGAGCTGTCACTGTTATATCAACTGCTCACACTCCGAGGGGGTCGGAATGGGAGCTGTCGAGGCTGCCCTCATGTCCAAACCCGTCATTATAACTGATTACGGGGGACTGAAGGAGTACGTCAAGACGCCATGGGTCGTACCGTGTACGCTTGGTCCAATAGGTTTTGACGATTTTCTATTTACAAACGACCTCAAGTGGGGTCACCCTTCCACTGATATTCTTGCAACGCACATGAAGGATTGCTTCGAAAAGCGCGTGACAGTCTGGGATCATACACATACCAAGGAGCTTATGACTGGCGTGTGTTCATCGATTTCACAGCATTTGCTGTGTGCTTCAGAGCATCCGCAAGCTTTGCCTGTTTAACATTGTTCGCAGCATTTTTCAGATTTGCGGAAACCTTGTTCAGACCCATGTTCTTTGCCTGATTTGCAGCTGCATTAAGCTGTGAATTGGCATTTGCAAGGTTTCCCGCGGCGGCATTTGCCATGCGGTTCACATTACCTGGCTGACCGTTTGATGCAGCAACAACTGCTGCGTTGATCTGCTGATTAGCCTTGGCGATATTACCAACAGCGGCACTCGTATTCTTAAACATTTACTTTTGACCAATATTAAAAATCCAGTCGCTCCTACGGAACTGACTTAAAAATCAGGTGAGTGCGAGCTTCCCTCGCCCCCAGATGATTCTACCCAGTAGTGCGCGCCGTATATAACACCCGCAAGGATTATGGAGGATGCGAGCAAAAATCCCTTCTGGGAGTTGAGGTACAGAACCAGGTCATCAATGACCTGAACTCCTGTAGGTTTCTTTATCAGACGAGGGACTATATAGACGAGTAGAAAGTTGATGACGATAGCCGCCCATATGATATTCCAGTTCATCTCCATTACACTATTCAGAGGTTTTTGTTCAGGTCCTCACCGCGTGCTTTGAGCAAAATTTCCCACAGTCAGGGTGGCGCTTGAACTCGCACTGCTTGCCGTCCATCTTGGTTGCTGCACAGCGAGCTTCAGTTGGGACCACACGTCCTCGCTTGACCCCGGTCTTTGCAACAACAACAGTCTCGGCGGGTTTGGGCACCTTGGCAGTCACTTGGAGCTTGTGCCGACTTGCCTCAATCTTAAGAGCTTTTTCGCGTGCTCGGAGCATCGAGTCTGCTAAAAGTTCAGGGTACGGGTGCTTGTTCACCACTGCTTGGTCGTACAAGCGACGCCAGAATTCACCCCCCTTGCCCACTGGTGGAGCGAGAGTCTTTTTGGGAGTGACATGAGGCACGGCGTGCACGCGAGCGCGACCCTCCTCAGCCGAGACGCGGTCGGTCCGGAAGAGACTGTACGTCGGGTGAAGCTTAGCGAGATCCATTTTGATTTTATCATGTGAAGCATGACTCATACGATGACATGACACGAAACTTTTTATCACTTAAAAAAATATCACTTTATAATATAAATGTCGTTCAAAATTCAGGAGAAAGGATCAGGTTTTTTTTGGGCAAGCGGTGGTGATAGAATTCGTTTGGCAAGTGAGGGTTCTACATACGAAATTGACTCGGAGGGTCACATTCGTAACGTAGATAATGGGCTTTACGTGCGTCATTCATATTGGATACTGTCAGAGGTAGAACTTGCGCCTTCAGAAGATAACGATTTTAAATGGGTTGTAAGTGATTCAGGGCTTATTGAGAGTCATTACGATGGTGTATGGTGTGTGACGCCAGAGAATGATTTTTTTAAATTAAAAAAAGGAGATGTGTTTTATTGGAATATTATCAAAGAGGTTGCCGATGAGGATGTCCCAGTTTCACGTGCATCTGCTTTGATTGAGGAGGCTCTGAATGCAAAGGCTGCGTCATGCGGTTGCGAGTGCGGCTGTGGTCCAAACTGCGAGGGATGCGAGTGCGAGTGCGGGTGCCCAAAAGCTCTCCCGTAGAGGCTCCCGTCGAGGCTCCCGTAGAGGCTCCCGTCGAGGCTCCCGTAGAGGCTTCCGTAGAGGCTCCCGTGGAGACGCCCGTCGAGGCTCCCGTAGAGGCTCCCGTAGAGGCTCCCGTGGAGACGCCTGTCGAGACTCCCGTTGAGGCTCCCGTCGAGGCTCCCTCGGCTTAGAAGTTACTTCTCCCGACTTAAAAGATACCAACGTATATTAATTAGAAATGCAAATCTTCGTAAAGACGCTCACGGGCAAAACAATCACACTCGAGGTTGAATCTTCTGATTCAATCGCCAATGTGAAGGCTAAGATTCAAGACAAGGAGGGTATTCCTCCAGATCAGCAGCGTCTCATTTTTGCAGGCAAACAGCTTGAGGATGACCGTACCATGGCGGACTATAACATTCAGAAGGAATCTACTTTACATCTTGTCCTCCGTCTCAGGGGTGGATTAGATCGTGTTTCGTTAAGCCAATTTTTTTATACATTTTAATTAAATGTCTAATATTTCAATTATACAAGACAAAGTATTATTTTTCGGATTGCCTAAATGCGGTCTTGTAAGTATTGGTCATTTTTGCAACATAAATTATTTGAAAAACACGAATCTATTTTTTCAAAAAACAAATGTAAAACAATACAGAAAACTATTTCCAAAACACGTATTTTTAATTATCGTTAGAAATCCCTGGCACAGAATGGTGAGTATGTATTTTTACTGGATAAGAAATAATATGTTTAAAAACATAATTAATTTAGATAAAATACCAACATTTACTGAATTTATCAAAATTCTTTCAAATATAAAAAAAGTACCGGGGTGGGGTCTATCAACCCATTTTAACTTATTAAACGCCAAAGCAGAAGATTTTGACATTGTAATTAAACTTGAAGAGATAGATGAAAAGTTCAAACAGATCCAAGACATCTTAGGAGCAGAATTACCACTAGATCAACAAAACAAAGGAAACTATGAAGGTTCTTATCAACAATATTACACAGATGAAACACGAGAACTCGTAGCAGGGTATTTCAAGTATGAAATTGATACGTTTGGATACACATTTTAATTTCTTTACATAAATTAATGGGACTGTGTCCAAAGAGTTTCGGTCCTTACTTCTGGGGTGCATTTCACCTTGCATGTCTTGCAGCTGTTGATAAAGCAGGTCTCAAGACATTCATTGAGTCATACCAGTTGGTTCTTCCATGCTTCGGGTGCAGTCTTCATTTTTCAAAATTGCTCGCCGAGAACCCACTTCCTGACATTGATCAATTCAGGTGGTCGGTCGATATTCATAATAAAGTAAACGAAAGTATTGGGAAGCCTGTTGTGTCATATGAGGATGCTCTCAAGCATTGGTTATCAGGGTGTGAACCTGAGGCTCCAGAACCACTGTTCGACAATACAACCATAATTCTCATGATTCTCATCACAGCCCTTGTATTTTCAATTTTGTTAAAAAACTATCGCAGCTAAAGAGACAAGTCGTAATTTCATAAACGATGAGCTATGAACGGCTCTCACACGTTCAGCATATTCTCAAACGTCCCGACACTTATGTTGGATCCCTCGTTCCCGAATCTTCCTCCTATTGGATTCGAGACGGGGTCGGTTTCAAGATTTCTGAGCTTTCTGTTTCATCTGGGTTGGTGAAGATATTTGATGAGGTCCTGGTCAACGCCATCGATCAATATTCACTCCACCCCAAGAAGATGACGTGTATCGGGGTTCACCTGGGCAGCGACAACTCAGTCACGGTTTACAATGCAGGGGTTGGAATTCCAATCAAGAAACACGAAACTGAGAGGGACTCCAAAGGAGTCCCGCTCTGGATCCCTGAACTCATCTTTGGTCACCTGTTGACCAGTTCCAACTACAATGACGATGAACAGCGTGTGACTGGTGGTCGCAACGGCTACGGAGCCAAGTTGGCAAACGTTTTCAGTTCTAAATTTACAATCAAAATTAGTGACGGAAAAAAGATTTATGAGCAAACTTGGACGGACAATATGAGCAAGGTGCAACCCCCACTCATCAAGGATGAAAAGATGATTCCTTCTGTATCAGTCAGCTTTTGCCCGGATTGGAAACGCTTCGGTGGATCTGGGGACTTTGCCAAGTTGGTGGAAAAGCGAACATGGGACGCAGCGATGTGGTGTTCAAAGACTGAAATTTACTTGAACACTCGGAAACTCGAGGTTCCCAGCCTGGAAGAGTACGTGCGAATGCACGTTGGTGACGTTCCTTTAGCAAAGATGCACACAGACTCTCTCGACATTACCGTGTGTCACTCAACCTCGGGTGCTTTCCAGCAGTGTTCTTGGGTCAACGGTATTGCCACCACCAAGGGTGGTTCGCATGTTGACAAGGTGGTCAAGGCACTGGTAGATGAGATATCAAAGGATAAGAGATGTGCAACCCTCAAACCTGCTCAAATTAAGGCGAGTTTTTTCATATTTGTCCGAGCAGTTATAATCAACCCCACATTTAGCAGTCAGACCAAGGCTGAGTGCACTTCAAAAAATACCGAAACCATTAATTTTAAACCAAAATTCATCAAGGATGTCTTGGCTACAGGGGTCCTGGACGATCTCTTGTCCAAGGGACTCACTCAGATTGACAAAGAGCTCAAAAAGACAGATGGGTCCAAAAAGTCGCGTATTACGGGAGTTCCGAAACTCGATGACGCCAACTGGGCGGGAACTCATCGCAGTACCGAGTGTACGCTTATTATTACCGAGGGTGACTCGGCGAAAGCTCTTGCTATTGCCGGTCTGAGCGTTGTAGGACGCAACGCATTCGGCGTGTTTCCACTCCGGGGAAAGCCTCGAAATGTTCGGGATGCTACGGTAAAACAGGTGACTGAAAATGAAGAATTTTCCAATTTGAAGAAAATCCTCGGGCTTCAACATGGCAAGGTCTATAATTCTCTGAGAGAATTGCGCTACGGGCGTCTGATGATTATGACGGATGCTGACCTGGATGGGTCTCACATCAAGGGTCTGGTCCTCAACATGTTCCACGTGTACTGGCCTAAACTCATAGAGATGGGATTTGTGGTTTCTATGGTGACCCCAGTCATCAAAGCGGGGAAAACCTGGTACTTTACGGAAGAGGCTTTCAGGACTGCGCAGCAGTCCGCCGCCGCAGGCGCTGCGGTTTCCTTCGGAAACGTCAAGTACTACAAGGGTCTGGGAACCTCCACGAGCGCAGAAGCCAAGGAGTATTTCAAGCAAATTGACCGCCTGACGGTCGCCTTCAGTTCAGATGAGCACGTGGACGAGTCTATGCGACTTGCGTTTGCCAAGGCTCTTGCAGATGACCGCAAGGAGTGGCTGACGAAGCACATGGCGTCTCCTCCCAAGGAGATTCCATATGGTACAGTCAAGACTCTCTCTGTCAGTGATTTCGTCCACAGAGATTTGTCCAACTTTAGCGCAGAAGACATTAAGCGATCTATCCCACACGTTTCAGACGGTCTCAAACCTTCCCAGCGCAAGGTGATTTACGCCTGCCTCAAGAAGAACCTGACACATGACATGAAGGTGGCGCAGCTGGCAGGCTACGTGGCTGAACAGACGGCGTATCACCACGGCGAAGCAAGTCTCCAGGGAACAATCGTGAACCTTGCCCAGAACTTTGTGGGTGCAAATAATCTGAACCTCCTCGAACCATCTGGGCAGTTTGGAACCCGTTTGGCAGGTGGGAAGGATGCGGCGAGTTCCAGGTACATCTTCACACGACTTGCTCCTCATACGAAAACCATCTTCGACCCTTTAGACAATTCTGTTCTAAAATATGTTGTGGATGATGGTCAGCATGTTGAACCCGAGTTTTACTCACCAGTCATTCCTATGATTCTCATAAATGGCGCCGAAGGTATCGGGACGGGCTTCAGCTGCTATGTTCCGCCGTTTGATGCAGAGGCTGTGAAGCACAATATTCTGTGTGGTCTTGAACAGGTTCCAATGGTTGCAATGAAGCCTCATTTCAAGGGATTTAAGGGCAAAATTACAAAGACAAAGGATCACACATGGGTCATGGAGGGTCTCGTGGAAAAGGAGGGGAGCCAGTTGCACGTGAAGGAGCTTCCACCTGGTCGGTGGATCCAGGACTTCAAGGAGCACCTGGACGACCTGGTGGACAAGGGTACTATCCAGAAATATGAGAATCACTCGAGTGAAACGACACCTGACTTTCGCATATGGGGTGGAGAGGGTTTGGAAAACCCTATCAGGGATCTCGGTCTAACCAAGACTATTCACACGAGTAACATGTACCTCATCGGTCCTAATGGAGCTGTCAAAAAGTACGCCAGCCCAGAGGAGATTCTCGTGGACTATATGGAGATCCGTGTTGGCACATACAAGAGACGCAAGGCGCACCTCCTCAAGCAGCTGGATTCTGAGATTCAGTGGTTGAGTGAAAAGGCAAGATTCATAGGATTCGTTATCAACAAACGAGTTCAGGTGCTGAACGTACCTTTGGAAGAGATTAGGGGACAACTTCGAGCTGAAAACTTCAAAGAGGAAATCTGGTCAAAGCTCCTTGATATCAAGACTTACCAGTATACGCGAGAGGAGGTTCTCAAGCTCAAGGACTTGTGTACTGTGAAAAACACGGAACGCGAGCAACTCAAGGCGACATCTGTGGTCCAAATGTGGAAGAATAATCTGAGTGAGTTGTAGAGAGAATGTCAGGGATACAACGAGAATCTCAAAAAGCATTCGAAAATTTTATTCAATTGGAGCGAAGAGTCCAGACAAAAGCTTTGGACTTTTTTCAAGATTTATTTATTAAGAAAGGCGTCTCGAAGCAGCCTACGGACCTGCTGCAGCCTGCATCTCCTGAAATAATTGCTCAGGCTACACAGGCTGCTATTGAAGCAACTATTCCGTTAGTAGAAGAAACTCCAGTTATTCTTTCACCAGTTGATGTGAATGGGTTTTATAAAGTAACTGGTCCTCAAGAGGTGACATTTTATGCTACTACGAACGCATTTACATCGATACAGGTGAGTGTTGGATGGACTGCCATCGGCATAACTGGAATCATAGGTCAAATCCAAGTCACTGGGACCAGCAACGCAAACGGAGCTCTTGATAACTACGGGTCGTACCTTTGGTCATTTACTCTTCAGACAGACACGGACCAGACAATTGAAGGAGTGCAATATGCAACGGGAGCTATTCTTTATGCACCGGGAAAGGTTCAATTTGTTTCCAAAAAGGTGAGCGCCCCCTTGTATGGTTACTATACAGTAAATCAAGGTGTTGTTAATTTTATTTTTTCTGTACCACCCCCACAGGGAACAGGGAAAGGATGGATTGTGGAGAATCTTCCAGGGATAACGATGCCTCTGAGAGTCGTTTCTTATAGTCAGGGAATATCTACATATGAAGTCACTGCGATTGCAAGTGATTATATAGTAACACAAAACTTGGCAATTTTAGAGACTATAGATGGTAGCCCCCCACCTAAGATTGATGTCCCAGTTTACGTCAAGGGTTATCCTGCGATTATCCATGAAGCATATTACACAAACACCATTGTCCCTGGTAATTTCACAACGAGATCATACGACCCCAAGGGGATAGTAATTTTGAATCAAAATATAAAAACAGGAAACTCAGCGCCTCTCAGAGAATTAAACACGGGCACGGCATGGAACCCTCCACCTGTTCAGCTGTATATCGATAAGAAGGACCGCGGGTTTTCACAGGGGTCGGTACTTGCTTTATCCGCAATAGGTCCTCAGGACACGTACCTGTTGAGCAACGATTATGCAAATTCTCAATTTTCATCACTTTTCAAACAATACACAAACTTTGTTATGTTCCAGAGAGTTACTCCGTTTCCACCACCTAATCCCTCGTATCAGGGAAACACTCTTCAAATCGAGTTGCGCCCGACAGAGTTGGGTCACTTGCTTTCGAACATGTATCTTCGCGTGAAGATGCCCGCCATGAAGGGGTTCGTCTACTCCGAACATATTGGTAGAGCTCTCATTAAACAGATTGATCTCCTAGTGAATGAAACAGTCATCGAGACTCTTTACGATGATTGGTACATTATTCGCGACCAGCTTTTTTTAGATGTTGATGAACAAAATGGGGTTTTTGCAGCAATTGATGCACAGTCTAATATTTCATCGCCGATTATCGGAACAGGTGGTGTCCTGAATTCAAACATTTTATCAAATACGGTTCACACCTTTACGACGAATGGCACGTTCACAATCAACACAGCTTCACAGGTCAATCTCCTCGTCGTAGGTGGTGGCGGTGCCGGTTCGAACGGTCTTTATGAGACTACAAACTCTTCGAATATTTACTATAGTCCTGCAACTTCCACGAGTCTCACGGTTCCTCTTTCGTCCATGTTAGGCGCAGCTGTTGGTTCAAACACAGCAATCACTTCAATCCTGTGGTCTGCAGATCCAGCCTTTTCAAATATAGCTTCAGTTTCTGCGTCGGGTGTGATTCTGAATCTCGGTACAGCACCCACGTTTGCTTCATTTTTAACAGGGACTTCCACGATCACAGTTGGAAGTAACGTGTTTACTGGTACTACGGTAACTCTATCAGGTATTAACCCTACCACAACCGGTGTTATACCAGTTTCACCAGCCGCTTCAGCTGCGCTCGTAGGTTTATCAGCCACCTTTGTTTCACAAAGTGTACAATTTAGCGGGACGGTTTCGGCTGCCAACTCGTCTACGATTACAATCAACGCCATAACAGGAATTCAATGGATTATTCTACCTTCTGGTGTAAACTTGACTATTTTCAATGCAACGGGAGGCGGTGGAGGAGGGGTCGTAAATCAGTCTGTGTTTTTACTTCCTGGCACGTACAATGTGAATGTGGGAACTGGGGGAAGTCAGGCAAGTCCAAATGGTTCTTCCTCAAGTTTTAACGGGTACATAGCTACAGGCGGGTACGGAGGTGCGTTTGGCGGGGCGAGCGGGACAGCGTACACATCAAACTCACAGTTTATGTTTGTGAGCGGGGCGTCTCTGAACACAGCCTTTGCATCCGGTGGTGGTGCGGGTGGGAGTGCAAATGTGACTACAGGTACGGGAACTTCTGCATTCACGAACGCGGGCACGCTTGGTAGCGGAGGTGTGGGAACTCTATTTAGTAACGCGGTTTATCCATACACTGCATCTTACTTTGGAGGTGGTGGTGGGGGTGCATCGAACACTGCAATTACAGGAACTCTCGTAACTCCCGGAGGTTCGGGAAGCGGTGGCGCAGGTTCGAGTAACGTGACTGGCTTTTCTGCACAGAACACGGCGGCAGTCAGTGGAACCATATATATGGGTGGTGGGGGTGGGGGTGCGTTCGGGACAACTCCCGGGGATGGTGGTTCGGGTGTCGTTGTCTTGTCATACTCGGCATATGCAAACGTCGTTCCAACCTCGGATATTATTACTCCACTAGAATTCTTCTTTTGCCGCCGACACTCTGCTAATAACAAGGCTCGCGAGAGACTTCGGCGTCCGTACTTTCCCCTGGTCGCCATGTGGAATCAGCGCTTATATGTGCGCTTTACCTTTCAGCAAAATACTTGGTGGTGTAATGCACCCACGGGGAGCAAAATGGATATTTATTCACCAGACACGACAAATTTGCCGACTCTCATCACAGAAGAGATTCTCCTCAATGACGACGAGCGACTGTACTACATGAACACGCCTTTAAAGTACCTCGTACCCAAAGTTCAAAAAGAGTCAACCCTGGCCTTCTCGGGCAACAATCCTCTACTCGAGTTGACTGCAAATTTCCCTGTTCAAACATTGGCATGGTTTTTTAGAAATAAGAATTATGAGAATGTGAGTGACGGGCGTTATTCAGACTCGCGGTACAGTTATGGATACACAACACAGTACATTGCTACTGGTATTCAGCTTCAATTCCCCTCGGGCAACTCCAATTTTGTTGATGTGATTAGTACAGCAAAAATCACGTTGAATAACGTTGATATTCTCAGTACTTTCCAGGGGTCTCTTTATTACTCGTTCAAACAACCACTTGAACACGGGTTGTCTATACCATCTAAAAACATCTATACATACTCGTTTGGGCTTACTCCAAAAGAGTACAATCAGGGGGGGTATCTTAATTTTTCAAAGTTAAATTCACAAACAACTAATCTTTCACTCACATTCAAACCTGAATATACAGCGCAAATTACACAGGGATACAATTTGTATCTGTTTTATTATGGGTACAATCTTCTGCAATTTCAGGGTGGTTTCGCAACAACTCCTTTTCAGTAAGGATATAAGTGATGATACCATTCGAAATTGTCCATCTAATAAAATTGAGCTGCGCAACAGTGGTTGTCAAACCCTTGAATTCTATACGCTCGGTTCGACAGAAGGGATCGAAGAGCTTCTTCGAGTACCCATCCAAACTGGACTTGTAGGCGACGTGAACGGTGAACATTTTTCCATTTGGTGCAGTGTAGGTCACCTGTTTAGCCTTGCAATAATTGGTGACAAACCACTCGAGTTTGCGAAGAGAAATACCTTTCCGATGTTCCAAAATATCACACAACTGTTCTTGATTTTTTGGCTCGTCAAAAAAACGTTCGAGACTCGTCAGCAAAAGTGTAGACTTGTTCATTAAATTACTCAAGTTTCTCAACCTTAAGTGACTAAGATTCCCACGGAGCTTTCACACGTTCAATTTGCTTGATGACGGGTAGAGGAACCTGACTCTGGTGAAAACCACAGTATCCATTCTCCTTTGGCTGCTTCATACAGCGCTTCTTACTTTTGAGAATACCCTTGCAGAATGTACACTCCACCTTGGCAGAGTCTTTCATGAGTTGCTCAACCGGAATATCATACGTCTTGGACACGAGTTCAAGTGCACCGACGAGCCTGATGTTGACTCGTCGACAGACCTCCTCCTCGATCATGTCGAGAATCTGTTGTTCCATCTTACTATCTATACTGTTGAAACTTTTAAGACCAGTCGCACGGCGACTGTGATTCCTTTTTACGGAACAGTTCCTGCGGAACTGACTTTTAACCCGAAACGACTCAAGAATTCCCTGCGCGCGCCCATCTCAGTTTCACTTGTCGTTTTGACCATGAACTTCTTGTCAAATATTTGATTTGCATGCACCAACGGTTCCAAAAGATCCTGAACTGGTTTTTTGAATTGATTGCTAAAATAATAGTCATAATCAATCGGTATTTCCCTTTCAATGACCCAAGTTGGATCCTCAGCCTTTTCGTACATCTTTCCAGGTCCCTTGATAATCACAAAGGGGACCCTGTCACCCTGCTGCGGCTCTGACCCTGGTGCGCGCGCCTTGATTTTGTCCCGGACCTCAACGTGAGCCATTTTTACCTTGTAATTTGCCGCGAGTTGCTTACTCATCAAAAGCTTCTGCATAGGCACCTTTCCATTCATGAGATTCCGGGCAGCTTCGCGCGCCTCCTCGATGACGGGGCGTGGATCACTCGACTCGAGAACCATTCCCAAGAGTTTCTTGAGTGTTTCGCGAACGAAAGGACAACTGTCGCGCCTGACCACCTGGAGACCCTTGACGTCAATCTTTTTGAAGGCGATGTCACCCGCCTTGTTTTTCTCGTACATCTTTGCTGCATACCGCTTTTTAGAATACAAAAAGTACGGGCAATAAACCTTTTCGAGTTCGAGATCGTTCGGAGCCTTGAACAGTTTCGTACACTGTTCGGCAGCTTGCTCACCAAGCTCCCACGAGTAATCGATCGCCTCTTGACCCTTGCGTCCCTGAACATCAAACTCGACCATCACTGAGTCAGTGTCCCCGTACCTCACCTTGGCACCCTGGAAGTTCTCTTCGACGTAATTCTTGGTCGTCTCAATCATTTGTCGTCCGCGCATAGTAACCGTAGATGCGATAGCGACGCACGGAAGCATACCCTTAGAAGCCCCGGTAAACCCATAGATTGAGTTCATGCTAATTTTGTAAGCGAGTTGCTGACCGTTATAAACCGCCTCCATCGGTGTTCCTTCTGCCGCCGCCATCAGTTTCTTCGCCTTTTTGCGGAACGTCTTGAGATCCATCAAGATGACAGGAAGGAGTGAAGGCGCTGGTGCCTGCGCAAACCTGTGAGGTCCAAACTGCTCGTACGTGACCCCTGGAAGGTTGTCGTACTTTGGATCCATGACGAGCGTCGAATAGCACAGATTCTCAGCACACATGATGCTTGGGTACAGGGACGCGAAATCAAGTGCTGTGATAGGTCCGTAGTAAGCGCCCGTCTGCGCCTCGAGGACAGTCGCGCCTTCGTACCCATCAGTTGCCGGACCTCCCGCTCCATACTTGAATGTCGGAATAACAAAGTTAAGTTCCCGAGCTTTCTTTGCCATCTGAGAAAACACCTTGATTTGCTGTCCGCGCTCGCTCAGGAATGCCAAGGGAACCCAACACGCCTTTGCCATCTCAACCTGGTTCTGAATCTGACAAAGCTTCTCCATGAGTGCGTGCGGCAACTCGGTATCCTTGATACAGTAATCAGCCACCTCACCGAGTTTTTCAGGATTGCCTTCTGCAAAACGCGCAAACATCTCTTTGGGTGGCATGTCCAGTTTTTGGTCTTTCAAAAAGTGTTTGGAGACATTATTCAAAGAATAACTCTCGAGCTTGTGCTCACGTTTCACATCTTGGAACAGGTCAAAAACGTACCGACCTTTCATAGGAACCATCTTGAGCATGTTGTTCCCTAACGCGCTTGAACTCAGATTCTTCTCCACAAGATCCACAACCTCACCACGAACCCGACCCCACACTGGTGCCAGACCGCAGTGAATCGTCGCTCGAACCAAAAGATACTCCAAATCAAATCCAAAGATGTTCCATCCTGTAATAATGTCCGGATCAACACTAATAAGATGTTTTTGAAAAGCCTGAAGAAGCTCGCGCTCAGTTGCAAACCAGTCAAAGCCCGCCGTCTCTTTCAGACACAGACACTTGCGGTCGAGATATCCCTCTTTTCCAAACTCCTTGGTTGTCATGGCAATCTGAAAGACAACATCTTTGGGATTCTTAGGATCTGGAAAAGCGCCAGTGCTTGAATAACACTCGATATCAAACGACATGATGCGCAAAGGCGCCAAGTCGTCCCTTTGAATTGGCTTGATGTGACGCCAGTCTGGCGCCCAGAGATTCACTTCACACGTCGATTCCACATCCGGCTCGCAAATTCCAGGGTCTATCCACCCTGTGGAGGAACACCCCGACACGTGCATAAACCTCAGGACCGGGTCTATGTTCGATTCGTACACGCGCGCCCCGGCAAGTTCTGGAAACTTGTTATTATCAATACACCACGCGCAGTTTCTGATTGCTTTGTGCGTCTTGAATTCCATTTTCAGAAACCGTGAAAGCTTCACACGTCGATTCCACATCCGGCTCGCAAATTCCAGGATCTATCCACCCTGTCGAAGAACACCCCGACACGTGCATAAACCTCAGGACCGGGTCTATGTTCGATTCGTACACGCGCGCCCCCACAAGTTCTGGAAACTTGTTATTATCAATACACCACGCGCAGTTTCTGATTGCTTTGTGCGTCTTGAATTCCATTTTCAGAAACCGTGAAAGTTCGCCATTCTGAAATCCCCAAAGGTCTTTGGCGTGTTGAACTTGACACGAGACGAGCCCGCGCCAAAACAGATTCTTCACTGCATCCCTTGGTGCATCCGTGCGAATGTAACAGTACGGGTTGAATTTTGTTCCGAGAGAAACCGATTTACCATCTTCAGCACGACCAAAGATACGGAGAGTATATTGGTCGTCCTGGTCTTGTCCACTCCAGGCAATAGCCTGGAATTGTGGGAAGGACATTATTTATTTAAGGGTTTATTGTTTTAAATACCTGTAGAACCAAAACCCTCAATTCCACGCTGTGTATTTAGAGGGGTGTTCTCGGTGGGCATCTCAACAACATCGACTGTTGTGAAATTCTCGAGGATGAGCTGAGCGATCCGGTACCCTGGGCGAATCACGAAAGGCTGCTGCGAATCCAGGTTCTGAAGAACCACCTTGACCTCACCCTGATAATCTGGATCGATGACGCCTGCCAGTGTGTCCAGACCGTGCTTCACGGCGAGTCCAGAGCGAGGCGCAATACGTCCATAAGTTCCTGGCGGCAGCTGAACTGAGATGCCGGTGGAGACGACCACGCGGCGACCTGGTAGAACGACATAGTTGTCAGTGCTGAAGAGGTCGTAGCCAGCGGCACCAGCAGATGCGCGGACTGGGAGTTGAGCATTTGGATTAATCTTGGTAACGTTGAGCGCCATTGTACCATTTAAAAGAGACGAAGCTTTAAATAGTAGAATGGCAGTCAAGTCTCTCCTTTTGGACATTGACGGTGTTATCATTCGTGATAAGAATCTTTTGAATCATGTGCGTGAGAATTGCACAAATTACGTCGCCTCGAAGTTGCCAGAGGCTAAGAATCCTGGTAACGTGAATCGAGTCCTGCACCTTTCACATGGACACACGGCGCGAGGTCTCAATCTTGCTTTCAAAGTGGATACGAGTGATTTCAACGAAAAGGTATATGATAAGCGCCTCATGGAACACTTATCCGAGGTTATATACGGAACTGAGTTTCAGGAAGAGGCGAAGGAAATCTATAAACTTACTCTTAATGAGTGGAAAGTGACCCTATTTACGAATTCTCCAATCGAATGGGCAGGTCCAGTTGCACGCGCAATTGGGGATAATATTTACACAACATGCCCTGACCCGTATATGAAGCCAGAGGTGCCGATGTACACGCAATTCGCGAAACAAATGACCCATTTATACTTTGACGATTCTTTGAAGAATTTGGGAACAGCGCGCTGCTTGGCAAATTGGCACCCAGTTTATTTCAATGAAGGCGACCAGGAGTCGCGCCTTTGGTGCCCCCAGGTGGGAACTATGTGGGAACTTTTGATGTACGTCAACTCAGTTGACCAGTGGATCATAAATAATCATCTTGGTAATTAATAAAATGAGTAATAACCTTGTAACTAAAATCCTGAGGCAACAAGAACTTCAGGGCATTTTAAATAGAAATTTAAACGAAGGTGCGGCAACCAGGGCGCTACAACTGATAGTAAATATTCTTAGGAATCACCCTTATAGTCATAATCAAATTCTCATACGTGAAGCTAGACGGCGCTTAAACAATTATAATTTAGGGATACTTTCAAACACAAATTCAAACTCAAACTCAAACAACAATGTAGCACGTCGTCTGAATTTCAATAATGTCAGAAATATGAACGCGAACAATAACTTCAATTGGAATTCAAATGGTAACCTTATAAAATTCCCTGCTCAGCTAAACAACAATAGCGAGAGTTTCACGTTGAATAATTTTAGACCAGGGCAGCGTTATGTTCAAGTAACGCATGGTAACACACGTTCTTATTTCAATCTAAATTCATTTAAACATATGTGGCAGAGGGGGGGTAGGAGAAATCCACTGACAAGACACAACCTTACATCTAACAATTTAAGTATTGTGAGATTCAAAAATAAAGAAAAAAATACTACGTTTAAAAACAAATGAACCAGTATGTTCGTACCAGTGATGGAGTCAAATTCAAGGTTAACCAAGGTTTCGTAAACGAATGCTCGAAACTCAAAATGGCGACTATAATGCTGGATTGTTCAGATGAACACGCCTTTTTTGAAGTTCCATTAGTTAATATCGATTCTCTCTTGATGGAAACCATCCAGAGATTTATGACATCAAATTCTATTCCAGAATTCCAAGAACTTTCCCCTATTTTGTTAGCTGCAGAACATCTGGGATATGAGAAACTTGTGCACAGGCTTAGAGCCAGCGACCTTGTGAACCCTAAATGATCAGCCCTGCTCTTTGCAAGGTTTGCCTGTACTACAACCCCGGTGACAAGACGTGCGCACGATCCGTCGTTGCCGCCGCTCCCGGAAAGGTTTATCACGACTACGCCAAGATTGTCCGCTACGACCCGAAGCAGTGCGGTCCCAAGGGCAAGTGGTTCGAGCCGTTGATGGGAAAGGACGGACTCTCAAAGACGCCCGTCGAGGAGCTCTTCGAGTCGATTGATATTTAAACCCACGCCTGGGGTATAAAATTCCATTCATAAATCATCACTTTTGGAGCATTAATGTAATTCTTCTGAACTGTAGCCAAGA